>Ga0194131_10000213_pt1:7500-20000 | contig 93680 bp, 78 predicted proteins | sample TA2KigO120mmetaG_FD_148631 | JGI IMG/M metagenome (GOLD analysis project Ga0194131, IMG submission 148631) | Freshwater microbial communities from Lake Tanganyika, Tanzania - TA2015053 Kigoma Offshore 120m | ecosystem: Environmental > Aquatic > Freshwater > Lake | place: Tanzania... | reverse complement strand
ATCGGTTCTGCTTTTGGTTGTACTGACCAATTAAATAAATTTTGAATAAAATGTACTTCTGGTTTTACTACGAGTTCCGCTGCTTGTATTGTTGTTGTTGGGCAGCGTTGTGCCATCGCAGCCAATACAGTATCTTCTCCTTGTGTAAAGGCATGATCAAGCCCATTCGCACGAGCAACAACAATAGGAATTCCCAATTCACTTTCTAATTGAGGTGCAATTCCTTCAAGGTCGGTTTTAATAATTTCTGTGGTACAAGTACCAATCCAGACAATAACACTAGGGTTTCGATCTTGTTTAATTTTTAAACATAGGCGCTTTAATTCTTTATAATCATTTAATTGGGCAGCAATATCACCTTCTTCCAGTTCTGCCATAGCATAACGAGGTTCAGCAAAAATCATTACCCCTAAGGCGTTTTGCAAGAAATAACCGCAGGTTTTTGTCCCGATAACCAGGAAAAAACTATCTTCGATTTTTTGATAGAGCCAGGCTACACAGCTAATGGGACAAAATGTATGATAATTTCCCGTTTCACATTCAAATACAAGTTTTTCTTGGGTTGCAAGTGTCATAGGACGATCCACTATAAAATTAATAATTGAGCTTTAAGATAAATCCTTATGTTGGATTCTACGAGAACGTTTGTTAAATTGGTTAAATCAGCATAAAGTCGAGTGTCTCGTTGGTATTTGTTTCTTGTTGCGGTTGCAGATAAAAATCCGAGAGTAAACGGAATAGATCACGATCTGGTAATTCCTGGGCAACAACACCTTCAGGGTTTGCTAATAATTGGTCCGCAATGTTTAAATAAAAATCACAGACATAATATAAACTCGAATCGGCTTCCGCCATCTCAAAAAGGGTTTTCCCTTTAACTCTCGATACACGAATATCTTCAATTAACGGTAACACCTCGAGAACCGGCATCGGGCAATTTTCAACATACATATCAATTAAATCCCTTTTTGCTGTTCGATTTCCGATTAATCCAGCTAAACGTAACGGATGAGTTCGTGCTTTTTCACGGACCGACGCCACAATACGATTTGCAGCAAAAAGCGCGTCGAAACCATTATCGGTAACAATTAAGCAGTAATCTGCATAATTTAATGGTGCCGCAAAACCACCACAAACCACGTCCCCTAAAACATCGAAAAGAATTACATCATACTCATAAAACGCATTTAATTCTTTTAATAATTTAACTGTTTCACCGACAACGTAACCCCCACAACCAGCCCCCGCGGGCGGGCCACCAGCTTCAACGCAATCAACACTACCGTACCCTTGATAAATGACGTCTTCTGGCCATACATCTTCATAGTGATAGTCCTTAGCTTGTAACGTGTCAATAATTGTTGGGATTAAAAATCCAGTTAATGTAAATGTGCTATCATGTTTCGGGTCACAACCAATTTGAAGTACACGTTTTCCACGGCGCGCTAATGCAATTGAAATATTACAACTTGTCGTTGATTTACCGATACCACCCTTTCCATATACAGCTAATTTCATATTAAATATCCTCAGGAAAAAACAATGATGATTTTGTGACGAAATAAATGCTTTCTAATTTCATATATTAGAACGATACTTTATATTATACCATAATTAATAAAACGACTAAACCGTCGTTTTTTGATTAAAATGAATTTATTAGAAAAAAAGATAATTTGTGTTATAGTAAAAATATCTTAATTACCATTCTCCTCTCGTTTTGATCTTTTATGAATGAACTTTTATTAAATAACATTTCTTTCGTTGTTTTATTTGGGTTAATGCTTTGGTCCTGGCTTCAACCACTGATTCCAAGTTTACAACAAAAAACAAATGTGACAACAATTGGGATGTGGATTGTAAATATGCTTTTAGCCTCTGTATTAATTATTCGCTGGATTACCTCAGGACATTTCCCATTAAGTAATTTATATGAGTCCTTAATTTTTCTTGCCTGGGCTTTTACAAGTATTCACCTTCTATGTAATTTTTTCTTCCGATTACCTTTTTTAGCTGCGATTACTGCACCTACTACTTTACTTACTTTTACTTTTGCTGCGTTTAGCTTACCCAAAGACATGCAGAAAGCAAGCGCGTTAGTACCTGCCTTACAATCAAATTGGCTTATGATGCATGTAAGTATCATGATTTTAAGCTACGCGGCATTACTTTTTGGTTCCTTATTTGCTTTAGTCTTTTTATTAATTCCCAGCCCGTTAAAATTTCAAACTCCAGAAACGATACCCGCTGAGGTATCGCCGAATATGACAGCCTCACAATTATCAAAACTCGGACAAACTCTCGATAATTGTAGTTATCGCATTTTAGGTTTTGGTTTTCCATTATTAACTATGGGTATTCTTTCTGGCGCCGTATGGGCCAACGAAGCATGGGGTTCTTATTGGAGCTGGGATCCAAAAGAAACCTGGGCGCTCATTACATGGCTTGTTTTTGCAATCTACTTGCATACACGATTAACGCGAGGTTGGATTGGGACAAAACCAGCAATCATTGCAGCCTGTGGTTTTGTCACAGTCTGGGTTTGTTATTTAGGAGTTAACCTTTTAGGTTCTGGTTTACACTCATATGGGTGGTTTACTTCACAGGCATAACCTGCGCATTTGCAGTCGAGTCTGTAAAAAAACCTATTTCTACGAGACGACCCGTTCTTTTATACAATAACATCCTATGGTACACTACAGGTATAAGCGTGTAGCCTACTTTGTACAAATTCATTACCTACCTTTTTATGGTTACTTTAAAAATCTTTGTTTATACTGTTATTACATTCTTCGTGTCGTTATTTATTTTTGGGTTCCTGTCAAATGACCCTGCTCGTAACCCTAACGATCAATAATTTTCGAACACAATATATCGAAGGCTCGCACTCAGCGTTACCTTGACACGTAAAGAAAAAAACAGATCCTTTACGGAGAATGAGATTGAACTGGCCAGGGCCGCGTATTCGCGGCCCTGACCGCCCTTTCTTTACGCATTAAGACAATAAAAATCAAACAAAAATACCATACATACAATAAGCACGATTTTTCAATTATTTGGGTAAGGTATAAAAAACTATACGAGGTTGACGGGACTCGAACCCGCGACAACCGCCGTGACAGGGCGGTACTCTAACCAACTGAGCTACAACCCCAAGAGAACTATCTACTATTATAGTGGATACTAGGAGGGTTTTGTCAAGAGGGCAGGATGGATCCCCCACTAACCAGAAATTAGTCAAAAAAGCACTATGCAGACGCGAAAAACTAATGGGTGTACTCCTGAATAACTTACCATATCGTCGCTTCTACGCGCCGATCTCGGAAAATAACCCGTACTACGAATCGTTTATAGTACGAACGCGATGACTCACTGTGACTTCATAACTAAATCCCCTAAAAATCGCGGACGCATTGGCATTGTTTGCTTTTGTATATAGTGTACCGTCACATTTCAATTTATTTAGCTTGAACAAACAATTGTATGCAAAAAAAAGTTTTTGAACCGACTGGATTGATTCCGCGCTCAATTAGTCGAACTGTTTATCGATTTTTTCTCCAAGTGTGGCCAACACGACAAAAACAAGCACGAGAAATTTTGTTAGATGAGTTTCGACGTTCACGATCACAAGCAATTGTTTCAATTCAATGTCTGCTCTCTCTAATCTTTATTCCCTATATTATCACCTGGGCACTGAAAAGTGGTTTTATTCAACCATGTATTCAAAAGATTTGGACTCAACAAGATCATCCAATTTTTTTAAACCCTTACCAAAAACATCGCGCCTATCTTCAATTACAAGAATATCAAAATCGCCGGTTTTTCGACCATTTACTCGAAGCGCCTGCGCAATCTGGAGAACAGCCTTTAGAGCTACTATGGAAAGAAGAATCTGCGCACGACATGACAACTGTTGTTAATCAAGCAACCCAGATTACTGTACTAGCACTAACAAATGGTTTGGGTGATCTTTGTGGCTTGGGCCTTTTTTTTTTATTATGCCAAATTTTAAAGCGACAACGATTAATTCTACAATCCTTTGTTGCAGAATCGCTTTATTCATTAAGCGATACTACCAAATCTTTTTTATTAATTCTTGTAACTGACGGAATCGTAGGGTTTCATTCGTCCATTGGCTGGCAATGTATTGGAGAGGTTCTTTTACAACGGTTTGGGTTTGAGCCTCAAAATGACCTTATGCTTCTTTTTGTATCTACATGCCCAGTCTTTTTAAACACAATGTTCAAATATTGGATTTTCCGCTATTTAAATAAAATCTCACCCTCGACCTACGCAATTTTCCGTAATATGCAGGAGTAAGGTCGGCAACACAACCAACCGCCCATATACTATGGGGGATCAGAGCATCAGCCCTCGAATACAGCGTATACTATCGGCTGAAGAAGGGGAGCTGGCGCGCTCCGGGTTAGAATACTATATTTTTTAATAAATCAGTCAGTATTTTTGTCCATGGCCCATGGCCAGCTCTTCTACTTTTAATAAAACTGAACCACGTTATCTAGTAAAAAAACGTTATTGATATCTATTTTTTTATTTTATACATGCTATAAAAAGAGGTTTATTAGTAGTAAATTCTTTCGGTGCGAAGACCGAAGTCTTCGCAGCAAAAGAAAAGGAATTATCCGTTAACTGAAGGTGCTTCAACAGCAGCTAAGTCAAGAGGGAAGTTGTGAGCGTTACGCTCGTGCATTACTTCCATACCTAAGTTAGCACGGTTGATGATGTCACCCCAAGTGTTGATTACACGACCTTGTGAGTCTACAACTGATTGGTTGAAGTTGAAACCGTTAAGGTTGAACGCCATAGTTGAGATACCAAGAGCTGTGAACCAAATTCCAACAACTGGCCATGCAGCTAAGAAGAAGTGAAGCGAACGAGAGTTGTTGAATGAAGCGTATTGGAAGATTAAACGACCAAAGTAACCGTGAGCAGCTACGATGTTGTAAGTTTCTTCTTCTTGACCGAATTTGTAACCAGCGTTAGCAGATTCGTTTTCTGTAGTTTCACGGATTAGAGACGAAGTAACTAATGAACCGTGCATAGCAGAGAATAATGAACCACCAAAAACACCAGCAACACCTAACATGTGGAATGGGTGCATTAAGATGTTGTGCTCAGCTTGGAATACGATCATGAAGTTGAAAGTACCAGAAATCCCTAGAGGCATACCGTCAGAGAAAGAACCTTGACCGATTGGGTAGATGATGAATACTGCAGTTGCAGCAGCTACAGGAGCTGAGTAAGCTACAGCGATCCAAGGACGCATACCTAAACGGAATGAAAGTTCCCACTCACGACCCATGTAGCAACATACACCTAAGAAGAAGTGACAAACGATTAGTTGGTAAGGACCACCGTTGTATAACCACTCGTCTAAAGAAGCAGCTTCCCAAATTGGGTATAAGTGTAAACCGATAGCGTTAGAAGTTGGGATTACAGCACCAGAAATGATGTTGTTACCGTAAAGTAAAGAACCAGAAACTGGCTCACGGATACCATCGATGTCCACTGGAGGAGCAGCGATAAACGCGATGATGAAAACTGAAGTAGCAGTTAAAAGTGTAGGGATCATAAGAACACCAAACCAACCGATGTAAATACGGTTTTCAGTGCTAGTTACCCACTCACAAAAACGTGCCCAAAGTGTTGCACGTTCGCGACGTTCTAAAATTGCAGTCATAGGAAAAAATTAAATCATGAAAAAAAGCCTGATTTCAAAAATTATTTGAAATCGTGGTTCCACAAAATGACAAATGATTTTGCTATCTAATAGTATAGTCCGGTTCAAAAAAAATTCCTAATTTATTTTAATATAATAAGTTAATATAAAAATATGGGACATAGTTATACGTATTTTTTCTTTTGTTTCATGAATAATGGTTTGAATTAGAGAAAAAAACTGCTTGAAATATTATATCTATTTCGTTTACACTATAGACAATAATTCACATTTAATCCCATATACTAACTCGGAGACGATCATGGAAGTTAACATTCTTGGATTAATGGCTACGGCTTTATTTATCATTATCCCAACAGCGTTTTTATTAATTCTATATGTAAAAACAGCTGGTAGTGAGGCTTAAGCATACTTCTGCTTTAAACATTTTGAAGACACGTTTTTTTACGTTGTGAAGTCTCTATCGTTACGTACCGATCAAAGCTCACAACGTAAAATTTACCGTCTAATCTACTACCTTTTTTATTTAAGTTTACTGTCTTTTTAGAGAGAACGGAGTGAGGGGGATTCGAACCCCCGGTACAGTCACCCATACACTCGATTAGCAATCGAGCTCCTTCGGCCACTCAGACATCACTCCTTTTCTATGTGATCAAACTCTAAAGTCTTGTTTTTATCCTCAGAAACCGTCTATAATTGTGAATGAAAAAGTTATTTCATCAAAAAAAGGGCTTATCGTCTAACGGATAGGACAGTGACCTTCTAAGTCTCTAATGTAGGTTCGATTCCTACTAGGCTCGAGGAATACTTTATGAGTAATGGTCTAATAATATCATACAAGAATTTCATGTTAGAAACCAGGGTTTGTCTCGCAACCGGCGATCGCCGGTTGCGAGACATCCAAATCTTCTCTATGTAAATTAGAAAATCGGATTAACTTCGTCTAGAAGCACAGAACTGTTATAGATTTCAAGAATAATTACTAAGAAAACAGCAAAAAGGGCCATAAAAACACCCATAATTACTGTTGTACCCCAACCCGGTGCTACTTTACCATATTCCGAGTTTAGCGGCTTTAATAATGTTCCTAAAGCAGTTACTTTTGCTGTATCTGCTGATTGTTTTGCTTTCGCAGTGGATCCTGTTGCCATAGAATGTAAAAAAATGATTCACAAAGTTACTTTCTGTCAGAGGAAAAATAGAGTAATGTAAGATGTTACTATACTTTTTTTTGTTTTATCTATTAATAGGGTACTATAAGAACAAAAGAAAAAACAACCCGTACAGAAAAAACATTTATCACTATGGAAAGTCCAGCATTTTTCACCACAATTTTTTTATGGTGTCTACTTTTAAGTATTACAGGGTATTCAATTTACGTCGGATTTGGCCCACCTTCAAAAGATCTTCGTGATCCTTTTGAAGAACATGAGGACTAAAAAAGTGTTTATTAGAACATCAATAATGTCGAACGTTGGGTGCTTTTCTAAGCACCCAAAATTCAGACAAATATTAAGGATGAAAAACCCTTAACAGTATTTATTTAATAATACGTGGCGGTTCTCGGAAAAAGATCGAAAAGAAAATAATCCCAAGAGTACCAACTAATAAAAACGTATAAACTAATGCTTCCATACTTTATAGTGTGTGAATATAGGAAGAAGTTTCCCCCTCCATCTAAATGCAAGAGGAAATTCTAAGAAAATTAAACTGATGCTTTACGTGTTGACGGGTCACCAAGTTTTTGGAATGCACCAAATTCAACTTGATCGTCGATATCACTATCAATACCCGCAAAAACGTCACGGAAAATCGTACGAGCACCGTGCCAAATGTGTCCAAAAAAGAACAATAAGGCAAAGCATAAGTGACCGAATGTAAACCAACCACGCGGGCTTGTACGGAAAACACCATCAGATTGAAGTGTTGCACGGTCAAATTCAAAAACTTCCCCTAATTGTGCACGACGAGCATATTTTTTCACCGTTGCTGGATCTGTAAATGTTACACCGTCTAATTCACCACCGTAGAATGTTACTGAAACACCAACTTGTTCAATACTATATTTCGATTCCGCACGACGGAAAGGAACATCAGCACGAACAACACCATCTTTATCAAGAAGAAGAACCGGGAATGTTTCAAAGAATGTTGGCATACGACGAACAAAAAGTTCATTGCCTTCTTTATCTTTAAATACTGCATGGCCTAACCAACCTACTGCAATACCATCACCACTGTTCATTGCGCCAGTACGGAATAAACCACCTTTTGCTGGGTTGTTTCCAATATAATCGTAAAACGCTAGTTTTTCTGGAATTGCCGCCCATGCTTGAGAAGCAGATTTACCTTCAGAAAGACTAGTTTGTACTCGTTTTTCAATTTCTTGTTGGAAGTAACCTAAATCCCATTGGTAACGAGTTGGGCCATAAAGTTCAATTGGTGTTGCAGCTGAACCATACCACATTGTTCCTGCAACAACGAAAGCTGCCCAGAAAACAGCTGCAATACTACTTGAAAGTACTGTTTCGATATTACCCATACGAAGCCCGTTGTATAAACGTTGTGATGGACGAACACATAAATGGAATAAGCCCGCTAAAACACCAAGAATACCAGCTGCCATATGATGAGAAGCGATCCCACCTGGATTGTACGGGTCAAACCCGTCCGCACCCCATGCCGGTGTTACAGCTTGTACTGAACCTGTAATACCGTAAGGGTCAGATACCCAGATCCCTGGACCGAAAAGACCAGTTACGTGGAAAGCTCCAAAACCGAAACACGCAAGCCCAGATAAGAATAGGTGAATACCAAAGATTTTTGGTAAATCTAGCGCGGGGTCTCCAGTACGAGGATCACGGAATAATTCTAAATCCCAGTAAACCCAGTGCCAAATTGACGCCATGAATAATAAACCAGATAAAACAATATGAGCTGCCGCAACACCTTCATAAGTCCAAATACCTGGATTTGTTGCCGTTTCTCCACTGATAGTCCAACCACCCCATGATTGCGAAATTCCTAAGCGAGTCATGAAAGGCAGAACAAACATACCCTGACGCCACATAGGGTTTAATACAGGGTCAGAAGGATCAAATACAGCAAGTTCGTAGAACGCCATTGAACCAGCCCAACCAGATACAAGAGCAGTATGCATTAAGTGCACCGCGATTAAACGACCTGGGTCATTTAATACAACCGTGTGTACACGATACCAAGGTAATCCCATAAATAGAATAAAATGATAATTTGTTTTTACTTTCTTACTTTTACAAGTGATTTTAACTCAAGTATACCATATTTTTAAAAAGATACCTACTGTATAAAAATACCACGAAAATTAATAAACCAAAAGAGCCTTGACTGGCAGGATGGCCCCGCGCGTCAATCTACACCCTCCCTCCCATAACCGCTAACCACGGAATACATCGTGAACACGGTCTTGGACGCGTTGTAAAAAACCTCGATAAGGCGCGGATAAGTCCAGAAAATAATCTTGCTTCCCAATTAAACGACGAGCTGAATTTTCAAAGGCGATTCCAGAAAGAGACAGTTTCTTTTTTAAGACGAGGGGTTCACCTCGGTTAGTTGAAATAATAACTTGTGTGTCCTCAGGAATTGCACCAAGTAATGGAATTCCAAGCATTTCTTGAACATCCCGAACTGACATCATATCATTTGTTTGAACCATATCAGCACGTACACGATTAACTAATAATTTTACTTGGTAAATACCTTTCGCTTCTAATAACCCAGCAACACGATCAGCATCTCGAATAGCCGTAATTTCCGGTGTTGTTACGATAATGGCTTCTTGGGCCGGCCCAATCGCATGAATAAACCCGACATCGATCCCAGCCGGGCAATCAATTAAAATGAAGTGATACCCCGCTTCGGCAATGGATTGTACTAATTGCTCCATGTGTTTTTGTGTTACGTTATATTTTTGGCGGTTTTTTGAAATCGACAATAATGCTAGATTTTTCCAACGCTTATCTTTAATTAAAGCTTGGTCTAAACGACATTGACCCTCAATAACATCCATAGCTGTATATAAAATACGATTTTCAAGTCCTAATAAAAGGTCTAAATTACGTAACCCGATATCCGAATCAATGAGCGCAACACGATAGCCTAAACGGGCAATCGACATTCCAATATTTGCCGTTGTTGTTGTTTTACCAACACCACCCTTCCCTGAAGTTACCACAATAGTACGTGGTGTAAAATTGTCTAATGTTTCTGGACGAATACTGTCCGATGCTGCGGAACATACAGTATTACAACCTCTTCTTTTATTTTGTTTTGAAAATTGACGAAGTCTACTCATAACAATCAAGAAATATACAAACGTCAATATCTAGTATAACTGACGTACGATTTAGTTATTAACTGTCGCCGGATATGTCCAGGAAATTTACAGAATATCTATAATCTACCTACGTTTTAAATAAATTCGGGCCAGGAGGGAGTCGAACCCCCGACTCCGTGGTTCGTAGCCACGTGCTCTATCCACTGAGCTACAAGCCCTTATATAATTAAGAATTTTTAATCTTATGTCTCTATTATAACAAGAGTTGATTTGAAGCACAACATCTTGAGATACGGCTTATTTTGAGCGTTCTTTTTAAATTCTTGAGGCAAAGACCCTAGGAGTACCAAGCTCAACGAGCGTCCCATAAAAGGCAAAGGGACAACAGCGTGAAACACGCGGCTACTCTCGTAATACTATACCAGGTTTCTCCTTTGTTTCCAGGGAAAATTTAATCTAGCCGGAACGGTGTGACCTGATTAAGGAACAGAGATGGGCTGACCGTTCCCGTTGAAATTGAAGGGATAATAAGTGATTTACCGAATATAAAAAAGCGTCTACAGGATTCAAAATACTGGTTTGGAGTGCTTTTCGACGTCTTTCGTTTACATACAAAAAGCTGTATACTAGGAGATAATAGTTTCTAAAAAAAATCTCACTTAATCAATGATCGTTTTATTTTAATTCAGTCAAACAAACTGACCCACGAAAAAAAAAAGAACAAGCAATTAAGTGGTTTTATTTATTGCCCCGGATTTTATGCCAAAATCACAACGAAATGATAATTTTATCGACAAAACTTTTACGGTAGTCGCCGATATATTATTACAAGTCCTACCAACGTCACAACGCGAAAAGCAGGCGTTCATGTATTATCGTGATGGAATGTCGGCACAATCAGCCGGAGATTACGCCGAAGCGTTACAAAATTACTATCAAGCGATGCGTTATGAAACAGATGCTTATGATCGCAGCTATATTTTGTATAATATCGGCTTGATCCATACAAGTAATGGTGAGCATGGACGAGCTCTCGCGTATTATTATCAAGCATTAGAACGAAACCCTTCTTTACCACAAGCGTTAAATAACATTGCCGTTATTTATCATTTTAGAGGGGAACAAGCAACTGAACAAGGACAGCCTGAAATTGCCCGTTTACTCTTTGACAAAGCAGCAGATTATTGGAAAGAAGCAATTCGCCTGGCACCAACAAATTATATTGAAGCTGTAAACTGGTTAAAGATGAGTCAACGAGAAGATTAATACTTTTTTATAAGAAGACCACTATTTTTTCTGGTTGGGCCACTCACTACCGAAGAGGGTCAAATAAACCGTTACCTTTGGCGTTACCTTTGGCAAGGTAACGAGCGACTGATTCACTGATTTATACAAAACTGTGCATATGGCGATCCGCCCAGTAGGTTGCCTCCCAGCACTTGGGCAACAAATTCTCTCGCATGTATGGCTGAGTCGGTCGAAAGCAGCAGACTCATAATCTGCCATCTCTATGAGACACCGCAGGTTCAAATCCTGCTACATGCAATACACAATAAAGTCAAACGTTTATTATATGAGCGTAAAAAGAGCGGACTGGCAGTACAAAGGCTGGCTACCATAAACAAGGAATCAAATTCGAACTCTTTATGCCTTCTACGTTCTGGGTAGTAGATAAGCCTTCGGCCAGCTTAGTAAGCTGACCATCATTGGCTTCTCCGAGAAAGATAACAGATTTGAATACTGCTATACATGTTTTATAGGCTACTACACACTAGCTTTCACAACTTGGTAACGAGCACGTGCACGTTTTAAAGCAATGTTCGCTTCAACTTTCTCTTTTTGGCCAGATGCTTGTTCCCATTTTGTTTGAGCTTGTTCGTACGCTTCTTGAGCTTTATCTGCATCAATTGTTTCCGCAGCCTCAGCCTCGTTCACTAAAATAGTTACTTGGTTTTGTTTAATAAAAGCGAAACCAGCCATTAAAGCGATGGATTTCCATTCTTTTTGTGTACGTACTAACATAACACCAACCTCTAAAGCTGTCATTAAAGGGGCGTGATTTGTTAAAACACCCATTTGGCCTGAGTTTGTTGGTAAGATAATCTCATCAGCCGGGGCATCCCAAAATTGTTGATCAGGTGTTAAAATTCTAACTTGTAATGTCATATTTTTTAATAAGAAATAAACCAATCAATTGTCTCTTGGCGGGTCTGCCAAGAGACAATTGATTACTCAAAATGTTCAGCTACTCTGAATGTTTTTTATGCTTTAAGAGAAGCACCTTTTTCGATTGCTTCGTCAAGGTTTCCTACTAAGTAGAATGCTTGTTCTGGTAAATCGTCATATTCTCCAGAAAGAATTCCGTTAAATCCTTGAATTGTTTGAGCTAAACTTACATATTTACCTGGTGATCCAGTAAATACTTCAGCAACGAAGAAAGGCTGTGATAAGAAACGTTCAATTTTACGTGCACGCGCAACAACT
>Ga0194131_10000213_pt1:0-2500 | contig 93680 bp, 78 predicted proteins | sample TA2KigO120mmetaG_FD_148631 | JGI IMG/M metagenome (GOLD analysis project Ga0194131, IMG submission 148631) | Freshwater microbial communities from Lake Tanganyika, Tanzania - TA2015053 Kigoma Offshore 120m | ecosystem: Environmental > Aquatic > Freshwater > Lake | place: Tanzania: Lake... | reverse complement strand
ACCGGATAGGTCTACCATTCGTCAACTTGTGAAGTACTCAGACTCCTCTCTTATACCAGGAGCTCTTGGCCTCAACGAAAATCGTTTAGGAGTACGTACTCTCCACACGTTGTTTGTGTGGTAAGGACGAACCCTACCATCAAACAAACGGGGCGAATTTAGAAATTCATTTCTGATAACTGAACTTTTTCGTATTGCTTTTTCTTAAGTACTAAGAAGACTTGAGTTAAGATTACAAAACTAAAGAATAATAAAAGTCCTTGGATACGTGCTGGGTTTTGAAGCACAATCTCTGTTTCTTCTTGACCGAAACCACCTACATTGGGATTAATTGTTAATGGTTGGTCAGCATTAACTGTCTGGCCTACTTTTACAATAACTTCCGGACCTGCTGGGATAGTTTCAATAACTTTATCTCCGTTTACAGAATCAATAGTAATGTCGAAACCACCTTTTTCTTGAAGCGGGTTAATCTGTGCAATTGTCCCAGCAAGTGGTGCTGTATACACATTATTATTACTCTTTGACCCATCCGGATATAATTGTCCACGACCACGGTTTCCACCAACATAAATTGGGTACTTTAAGTATGATACATTTTTATCCTTTGATGGATCTGGAGATAGAATAGGAAGTACCATTGTACTGTATTTTTTACCAGGAACCGGTCCAACAACAAGAATATTTTTTTGTTCTGGCGAATAAGGTGAAAAATAAAGTTTGCCTACTTTTGTTTTCATCTCTTCCGACATACGTTCAGGAGGAGCTAATGAAAAACCTTCCGGTAGAATAACCACGGCACCTACATTTAAACCACCTTTTTTACCATTCCCTAAAACTTGAGTGACTTGTTGATCATAAGGGATTTTGATAACTGCCTCGAATACAGTATCAGGTAATACTGCTTGAGGTACTTCGATCTCAACTGGTTTTTGAGCTAAGTGACAGTTTGCACAAACAAGACGTCCATTTGCCTCTCGCGGTGAAGCGTAATTTTGTTGGGCAAAAACTGGGTATGCTTCAGCGGAATTAACAAACATAACACTTAATACTAGTGTTAAAAAAGCTGCACATAAAGGTAAAGCTTTTAACGTCATCAGACGTGTCCAACGTTTCATCATAAAAAACGACTTTAAAAAGTTTTTGAAAAAATTTTCTTCTCATTTTTATAATACCGTACTTTCCAATAATGGTACAATCGCACAAAGAAAAATAAAGAAGTTGTGCAAATAAAAGTCCCAATCAAAGACTCAATTAGTATTAACATCAACACAAGCGAGTCAAAACAAAAACATTTGCACTTAGGGCTACTTTCTTTTACACTCGTAAGTATAAAACGACATTTTTGAATATAACACACGATATTGCAATGGCAGCAGTGTTTATAACTTTGTATTATTTACGATTTTTATGATTGAAGCCCCTACTTCTGAAGAACAATCACGTCCAGTCTTTCCTTTTACAGCAATTGTTGGACAAGAAGAAATGAAATTAGCGTTGATTTTAAACGTCATTGACCCAAAAATCGGTGGTGTTATGATTATGGGAGACCGTGGAACCGGAAAATCAACAACAGTTCGTGCACTTGTTGATTTATTACCAGAAATCCAAGTCGTCGCACACGACCCATTTAATTCAGATCCAACTGACCCTGAATTAATGAGCCAAGAAGTACGCGAAAGAGTACAAGCAAATGAACAGCTAGAGGTTACATCACGTAAAATCACAATGGTAGATTTACCTCTAGGTGCGACGGAAGACCGCGTTTGTGGAACAATCGATATTGAAAAAGCTTTAACAGAAGGTGTAAAAGCTTTCGAACCTGGATTATTAGCTAAAGCAAACCGCGGAATTTTATATGTTGATGAAGTAAACTTACTGGATGACCACTTAGTTGATGTATTGTTAGACTCTGCTGCATCTGGTTGGAATACAGTTGAACGTGAAGGTATTTCGATTAGTCACCCAGCACGTTTTATTCTTGTGGGATCAGGAAACCCTGAAGAAGGAGAGTTACGACCTCAATTACTTGACCGTTTTGGTATGCACGCACAAATTGGTACCGTGAAAGAACCAAATTTACGAGTGCAAATTGTAGAACAACGTGCTCAATTTGATGAAGCACCCGCGACGTTCCGTACAACGTATGCAAACTCACAACAAGAGTTAACAAACCAAATCGCTGGTGCGCGTGAACGCTTAAAGAAAGTCACAATTGATTATGATTTACGTGTTAAGATCTCTGAAATTTGCTCAGAATTAGATGTTGACGGATTACGTGGAGATATTGTTACAAACCGTGCAAGTATGGCACTTACGTCCTTTGAAGGACGTACTGAAGTAACAGCTCAAGATATTTTCCGTATTATCCCTTTATGTTTACGTCACCGATTACGTAAAGATCCGCTCGAAAGCATCGACTCGGGGGATAAAGTACGTGATGTATTCAAACGCGTCTTTGGTTACGAAGAGTAAAAAAAAAAAAAAATGAAGGGTAATA
>Ga0194131_10000211_pt1 | contig 93744 bp, 69 predicted proteins | sample TA2KigO120mmetaG_FD_148631 | JGI IMG/M metagenome (GOLD analysis project Ga0194131, IMG submission 148631) | Freshwater microbial communities from Lake Tanganyika, Tanzania - TA2015053 Kigoma Offshore 120m | ecosystem: Environmental > Aquatic > Freshwater > Lake | place: Tanzania: Lake... | reverse complement strand
GCCATCCGCAGTCAACGGTGTACGTCGCAGGCGATTAGTTTTGCTGTTTCGCCATATGGCGTATCGGATTCCCTTGCGGACGGTGATCTCCGCGTCAGCCGGGATCGGTTTCTGCCGAGTTCGCTTGTAGATCGTTGCCATCGCCCATTACCTCTGGTTTCCTGATTCTTCCGCCTCATTCAATTTATCAGATCGCACGAGCTGCAGTCCGAGTGCGGTGGCGATACGGTCCAATGAGTCGGTCGTGAGCCGCCCTGTTCCATTTACGAAGCGGTGCAGTTGCGACTGATCGACGTCGCTCGCCTTGCTGATCGCATATCGACTGAGCTTGCTGGTCTCGAATTGTGGTCATTTACGACGATCGTTATCTTGTCCGTGCGTCGACTCTGGGACAACCCGCGTCAATCCACGCCAGGATTTCGGCCCGTCGGAACCTAACCGCCGCCCGCGGGCCGTGGCCGATTTTGATCGGTGGCGGTGCCAGACCACTGCGGGTCCACCGCCACCACGTTCGATTTCCAACGTTGGCGAGCTTCGCCGCTCGCTTTACCCCAGATCCTCTCATTCAGAGTGGTACATAGATCGGGGGAAGGCCACCGCATTCCGAACGTCGAACGGCGTTGAACCCTGAAACGTCGCGGTGGGATTCACAAAGCTGTTTCAATTCGTCCTCCAACAGCCGCTGCGCGACAATTATGCCCACTTCCGCGGCAAAACTGGAAGCTGAACCTCGCGAGCTTGAGCTTCCGCCTGACCTCGGATTCTCGTCCGATTGGTAAAAGAGTTGCGAATACCCTTCGACTTCTGGTACTTTCGTGACATGGTGGTGGGCTACTGGTTCTTGAGGAAATTTGCTTGTCCGGAATGTAAACTCCGGACACAGGAGCCGCCACCTTTTCAACGAAGACGGGGACAATTTCCTGGAAGCCCCAACAACGACCGTTCTCTAACTTCCGGGGCTCGGCGTGGACTGGCGTTCAAACGATTCGCTCCAGGCCAGCAGGCTGGAGTTGCCTTGCCGGTGGCAGAAGTCACCCAGAGTTTCACCTTCGATCCGATTCTGTTTGAAGTTGGCCAGCAGCGGAATCAGCGTGCTGACGACCGTTTCCTCGGGGACGAGGTCCTTGTAGACGAAATTCAGTCGGTTCCCCAGCAAGCGGCCGCCGACCAGGATCGTGTATTTGCCTTTGGTTTTACCGACCAGTCCGATGTCGGAATTGTAGGGGCGCGCGCATCCGTTGGGGCAGCCGGTCATGCGCACGGTGAAGCGTTCTCCGGCGAGGCCCATCCGAGCCAACTCCAGTTCAAGCTGATCGATGATTCCGGGCAACGCCCGTTCGGCTTCGGTAATTGATAGCCCGCAGGTTGGCCAGGCTACGCAGGCCATCGACCATCGCCGTGCTTCCGACACCTCTTCGCTTAACGTGACATGGTGCGATTTCAGGATCGATTCGATCGCTGTCCGATCTTGATCGGCGATATCGGTGAAAAGCAGGCTCTGATGCGAGGTCAGCCGGATGCCTGGCGCAAAGCGGTGGCAGATTTCGCGCAGGGCGGTTTTGAGCTGGCTGCGGTCGTCGTCTTTGATTCTGCCGTTTTCGATATTCAACCCGTAGAACCAGCGGCCGTCTCCCTGCTGATCCCAGCCCATGTGGTCATTGAAGCCATGCACGTCGTCGTCGGTAGGTGGCAGCAGCGCCCGACCGTAATACGACTCGACCTGCTCCTTGAATTTCTCCACGCCCCAGTTTGCGATCAGGTACTTCAAACGCGCGACCTTGCGGTCCTCGCGGTTCCCATGGTCGCGTTGGACCTTTACGATCGCGGTCACGACATCGAGCGCCTGGTCGGGCGTAACGTAGGCGATTCGCTTCGCCAATGCCGGAAAAGTCTTTTTCGCCGACGGGGTTACGCCCAGGCCGCCGCCGGCCAGTACGTTGTAGCCGGTCACATGGCCGTCACGCACGATCGCCAGCAAGCCAAGGTCGTTGGTGTAGACATCGGTGCAATTGTCCTCGGGGAATCCGATCGCGATCTTGAATTTGCGGGGCATGTAGTGCGTGCCGTAGATCGGTTCGACTTCCGTATCGGGTCCGTATGCCAGTTCCCGCTCGCCGGTGGCGACGTCGGTCAACCAGAGATTATGGTAGGCTGGCGTTCGAGGCGCCAGATGCGCGGCGATCTGGTCGGCCAGCGCCTGCGTCTCCCGATAGGCTGGTCGATGGTACGGCGCGGGGCAGCACATCACGTTGCGGTTGACGTCCCCGCAGGCGCCCAGGGTCGACAATTGGATATTGTTGATCGTGTGGATCGTTTCCTTCAGGTTCCGCTTGATCACGCCATGCAGCTGCAGACCTTGGCGCGTGGTGCAGCGCAGCGTGGTATTACCGATCTGATCCGCCAGGTCCAATTCCGCCAATAACTGGCGGCTCGTCATCTTTCCACCAGGGATCTTGGTGCGAACCATGAAAATATACGATTTTCCTTCCGTGCCGTCCTTGCGCGAAAGCGACCGCGCGTCCCTGTCGTCCTGCTGGTAAAAGCCATGGAACTTCATCAGGACTTCGCTCTCTTTGCCAAAGCCCGAATGGTCGTCCACCAGCTCCTCGGGCATCGTGCCCCGCAGGAACCGGCTCTGCTCCTTGATCGTCTCAACGGGACTAGGCTTGCCCGGTTCGCTCATCTTGGCCTCTACCATCATGGAAAAAGGTAATTGCCGCCCGTAACGCTCCATCGCGTCGGCCGCAATTCTAGAGGATACGAGATTCAGCACAGCCGAGAAATACCGGTTGGCCGATCGGTGGATCGCTCCCCGCCTGCCCGGCTCCGCTTGGGCCGATAGAATGGTGCGCAGCGTTGGCTCCTTCCCCCTTTCCCCGGAGACATCCCGTGCCCGCTCGTAGACTCGACGGCAAAGCGATCGCGCAGCAGATACAGTCCGAGCTGCGGGAAAAAGTCAGCGAATTCGCCTTGGAGCAAGGGTTCATCCCCGCCCTCGCTGCAATCCTGGTCGGCGACGATCCGGCAAGTCAGGTCTATGTGCGCAACAAACAGCTTGCCTGCGAACGCGTCGGCATCGCCAGCCAGTTGCATCGACTTGCGGCCGATGCCAGCGAAGAGCAATTACTCGAACTGGTCGGAAGTCTGAATCGTCAGCACGATGTCCACGGAATCCTGGTTCAGCTCCCGCTGCCGAAATCGATCCAGACCACGCGCATTTTGGATGCCGTCCATCCTTTCAAGGACGTCGACGCATTCCATCCGGAAAATGTCGGGTTGTTGTCGCAGGGCCGCCCGAGATTCCTGCCTTGCACTCCCCACGGTGTACTCCAGGTGCTGCATCGCGAGCGGATCCCGGTTGCGGGGAAACATGTGGTGATTGTTGGTCGCAGTGATATTGTCGGCAAACCGTTGGCGATGTTGTTGCAGGCGAAGGATTCGCCCCTGGGTTCGGAAATGGCCAACGCCACCGTGACCGTCTGCCACAGCCAGACGCGCGACCTGTCGGAGCAGACGCGGCAGGCCGACATCCTGATCGCGGCCATCGGCCGCGCTCGATTCATCACCGGCGACATGGTGCGTCAAGACGCGGTGGTCGTCGACGTGGGGATTAACCGAACCGAGCAGGGATTGGCGGGCGATGTGGACGCGGAATCGGTATCGCAAGTTGCCTCCGCGATCACGCCGGTCCCTGGCGGCATCGGTCCGCTGACCGTCACCATGCTACTGGCGAATACGCTGCGCGCGGCCGAACTGATCCACTATTCGACTCGTCCTCATTAGAGTTTCCGTCGCCGCCCGGTTGGGTACGAACGTCACAAAGATCCGCGGAACAGGCTGCTCATCACGGCTCCGCGGAAACCAATTCCCCGGAATCGATCGCCCAATCCGAACCGAAGAACCCGGCATGGGCGATGCCCCGCCTTCCGGACAAAAGTGAACGCGGATCAAGGACCAGAAAATCGGGGATCGCCACCCCCGATAAGAACAGGGGGACGCGGTCGGCCAGTCGAAGACCGTTCGCCCCGGTCCCCGAGATCACGGCGATCGAGGCAATGTCGCTGGCGGGATGCGGTTGCAGGAAAAAGCAAGCAAGGCTGTCACTGCGATGAACGTCCGCGCCCAAGCGTACGAAGTCGCGACGAACCTCGATCGGGCTGCCAGCCAGCAGTGCGGGCCAGGAGGAGTTGGTGTCCGCATTGCCATACAGGATCACGCTGCGATCGGCCAACTCGCGTGCACGCTCGACATAATCCTCGTCGGCGAGAATATCGATCGATCCATTGCCTCGATACCAGAAGGTTTCGGCGTCGTACCTCGCTTTCGCGATCGCCCAGGCATTTTCCCGGGAATCGCCACGGGTCCCATACACAAACAGCATCCGATTCCGGAATGCGTCCTTGAACGGTCCGTTGCGATGCGAGCCTTTTTGGGACGCCGGGGGACTGTTCGTCACGGACCACAGCTGGGTCGCCGGGTCGCGCCGAAGCCAGACACGTTGCTCCGCGGCATCGACATCGACCGCGGCGATTTCCTGATCGTCGAGCAGCGCACGGAACCGGCGAATGGCGGGAAACGGTCGCAGGTCGACCACGAGCCTCGCCACGTTGTCCGTGGTTACCGTCAGACGTGGCTCGGCACCCTCCCAGCGCGCGTGGATCTTACTCGGCACCAGCGCGGTACGCTGCGCCTCGATTCCGATCCAGTGGCACCAAGCGGAGATTCCGGGGTTGACCGTCGTGAAATTCAGTTCAGGAATGCCGTCGGAATGTGAATCTCGGTTGCGGAAATAGTCCCACATCGGCGGCCAGTCGACACAGGCGGTGCCCGGAATTCCCTCTTTACCCCACCAGTGACCCATGCCGGGCTCTTCGTGGAATCGGAAATCCGGGTGGAATTCCTCGAGCACGCCTTTCATTGTACGTGCCTCGCGAACCGGAACGTTGTCGTCCTTTTCACCATGCAGGATGTAGACACCGAGTTGCGCGAGATTTCTTGCCAACGCCAAGGTGTCACTGGGTGCCGCGGCGCGGCTGAGGATCTTCTCGACGGGCGTTGGTTCATTCCGCCTGTCGAGGCCTGCGTACGAGAACATGCTTACCCAGCCGGCGCTGGGCCCGACCGCGAGAAAGCGGTCGGGAAAATGTGCAGCGATCTGCCACGCGCCATGGCCACCCATCGAATGTCCCGTCAGATAGGTCGCACCTGAATTTTGCCGCAGCTGCTGCCGCGCGAGATCCAGCACTTCCATGGCGTCGAGTCGTCCCCAGTCCTCCCAATCGAATCCGTAGGGGCGGCGATTGGTTGGGGCCACCACGTGGGCCCAGTCCTTTTGTAAATACGCCTGGGCCTGACCGATCGCTTCCACGCCGGCGCCGTGAAGTGACAGGATCAGCGCTGGCGGCGGATCCCCCGCGGCCGCGGGCTTCGCCGGCGCGACACCGAAATACTGAACGCTCCCGTCGATCGCGCTGAGAAAAGTTCGTTTGTGCGTCTGTTCCGGCGTGACGACTCGAAGTTTTACCACCGCTGAATCCAACTCCTCCCGCGCTGGCCCCCGCAGAAGCCGCAGCCTCACTTCCACCTCGCCTGCTTCACCAGGGGCGGGCCCTGCCATGCGAAAAGCCACTTTGCGACTCGAGCAACCAAGAAGGCCGGGCAGCGGTGTCGTCCGCGCCGATCCGTCCGGGAGCGTAACCTCGAGCAGCGCATCCGTCAGCGGCACGCTCGCGGCATTCACAACGGGGACGGCACCCCAATGTTCAATCGGCTGACCAACAATAGCGTCTGGAAGCGTCGAGTCGGAGAGATCCAGTTGCGCGGCCGATCGAGGGTCAATCAGCCTGGCCCGCAACTGCCCACGGGCCACCAGAAACAGCAGCGAATTGTCGCCCTCACGGAGGGCAATCGGAAGCCGTACGATACCGTTCGAGTACGGATCACCAGCGCGCAGTTCACCGTTGACGTAAACCAGCGAATGCCCCGCGGCATCCAGAATCATCACCCGCTGCGTTTCCGATGCCACGGTAAAGTAGACGTAGCCGCCGCCGAGCGACGGACTCTTGAACAACCCGTCGCCGTCGGCGACGAGCGCCTCCCAGTTCCGGACAGCGTCGTCCGGCAACCGAACTTCGTCGCCCGCTCGCGGTGGTCGCCATGTTCCCAGCACTATCTGAGCTTCGATCGGATCGGCCTGCACCAGCGACCGTCCGAATCGACCCAACGGCCCCATCGCCAGACCGTCCTTGAGCACGATGTCGGACGCGGACAGAGGAATGCCGAAACTGCAGACGAACAGCAGTATCGATCCCGAATATCGCATGACAAAACTCCTTGCCGCGGAACCGTGCAGACGGGCGAACCGTGCGGATCGATCCCCCAAGTAAAGCGACCGCGCCGGTGCAAGAGCCTTGTTGGTAGAGTCTAAGTCATCGGGAGGGTGTTTGGCGATACGGTTCATGACAAGCCAGACCGACGTTCCGAACGGCCTTGCCGAGGAACTGCGAGAGGTGCGGAACCCGCAGCAACGAGAGTAGACTATGCGTGTTGCCGTGGAGGCAGGAGTATCGAACAGCCCTGGAGGAGTGCCAATCCGCCATGACACGTATCTTGATCGCTGAATGCAAACAGGAAGTCTCCTCGTTCAATCCGCAACCGAGCTGTTACGAGGATTTCCGCGTGGTACGTGGCGCAGAAATGCTGGAGTACCACCGTGGAGTGAAAGAGGAAATCGGCGGGGCATTGAGTGTCTTTGACGCCGAACCGGATCTGCAGGTCGTGCCCACAATCGGCCTCAGTGCCAATACATCGGGCGGAATTCTCTCTGCGGAGAGTTTCCAGCGGTTGCGCACGGAATTTTGCGAGCAGATCGCCGCGGCCGGACCGGTCGACGCGGCCTGCTTCTCGCTCCACGGCGCGATGCAGGCCGAGGGCGAGGACGATCCTGAAGGGTGTCTGCTGCAGGACGCACGCGGTATTCTCGGCGCGAAGACTCCATGCGTCGTGTCGCTCGATCTGCATGGCATCCTCACCGATCGCATGCTCACCTGCAGCGACGCCGTGGTGGCCTATCATACGTATCCGCACGTCGATTTTTTCGAGACCGGCGCGCGGGCCGCACGGGTGTTGATCGCCATCCAGCGGCGAGGGGCCCGGCCCATCACCGCACGGGTCAAGATCCCCGCGCTGGTGCGCGGCGATGAACTGATCACCAGCTCTGGTTCGATCCGCGAATGCATGCGGCGGGCCGCGGAGATCGAGGCCAGCCCCAAGGCGCTTTCGGCAGGTGTCATGTGGGGAAATCCGTTCACCGACGTTCCCGAGTTGCGGACCAACAGTTTTGTGGTCATGGACGGCGATGCGGACTCCGCACGCGACCTGGCATGCGAACTGGCGGAACGGTTCTGGAAACACCATCACAAGATGCAGGTGGCGCTGACGCCGCTTGACGAGAGTATTCGGCAGGCGGCGCAGGTCCGGTCGGGAACCGTGATACTGATGGACGCCGCGGATGCGACGAGTTCCGGAGCGTCCGGCGACAGCAATGCCATCATTCGCGAAGTGCGCCGCCAAGGTTACCTCGGGCGAGTCCTGGCCCCGATCGTCGATCCGCCGGCGGTACGGCAAGCGCTGGCCGCCGGGATTGGAGCCACCATCCGCGTGACCGTGGGCGGAACCATCGATCCGGCGCGGTTCCAGCCTCTGCCGATCGAAGCACGTGTGCGCATGCTGTCGGACGGCAAGTTCCGCAGTGAATCGTTCGGATGGCACTGGGATTCCGGTCCTACCGCGGTTCTGGAGTCGGGTAATATCACACTGATTGTCGGTACTCGCCCCGTCAGCCTTTTCGATCGCTCCTGGTTCCATGCCCATGGACAGGATCCGCATCGCTTCGACCTGGTGGTCGTCAAGTCCCCGCACTGCGAACCGCATATGTTCTCCGATTGGAGTGCGAAACAGATCAACGTCGATGCGCCGGGGGCGACGAGTGCCAATCTGCAGAGCCTTGGACACAAGCGTTGCCGGCGGCCGATCTTTCCCTTGGATGAGATCCGCGATTACCAACCCGCCGCCGAACTGTTCGGAGCGTAATTCAGGGCGTGGGACGCGAAAAAGTGACTCCGCGTCGATCGTTTCCATCGGCGATTGCGACGGCGAGCCACGGCTGGTTACCATACCAGTTCGCCGAATAACTTCTCCGCATCCTTGTGCGGAGCCTTGATGCACCAGGCGCTTATCCATGTCGCACAAGTCGCGTCATCGAAGCAGGAAGGCGCGAACGACTATGCAACGAGCGAACGCCTGCTGCGTTCCGCGCAGCAAGCCTTGGCAATTTACGACCTCTTCGGCCGTGCCGGACATGCAGTGCCGATGGATGTCCGGCTCAACCGGATCACTTGCCTGGCGCGCGTCGGAGATCACGCTCGTGCCCGTGAGGAATGGGAGTCTCTGGCGTCAAGCAACGCGTTTCAAACAGACGATCGCGCGTGGCCCGCGTGCGCACGAATTCTCGCCAGCCTCTCCTCGACGCCCGGTCCCGATGCAAACGCATACGCCGAGCTGGCAATGTCGTTTATTTCCCGCGTTCCTCCGTCACTCGCGACGCGGTTGCCTGCTGCGGACCTGGCTGGTCATCCAGCTTTCGTCCCCCTTCGTAAGTGCAGCGATTTCGCGGCGCTGGAATAGGTCTATCGACTGGAGGAACAGCAGCAGTGGGCCGAATCGCGGGAACTGCTGAATACCGTCGAGACGTTGCGCCCGGACGATTGGGCGCCGGTCTATCACCGTGGTGTGCTCGCCGGACAACTGAATCTGTGGCTCGAACTGTTGCGCGACTTTGAGCGCGCGATCGCCTTGGGTTGTCCCGACCCGCGTGCGTGGCGGTTTGCCGCGCTGTCGGCCGTGATACAAGGAAACGTTGAGGACTACCGCCGCATCTGCCGGGAGATGGTGACACGCTTTGCCGACTCCCCCGACCCATGGGAGCGCGGAACTCCCCTCCGCACCCTGTCCATCGCTCCGGGTGCCGCCGAGGGAGTACCGTCGTGGGCGCAGACGTTGATTCTACCCGGCATGGCGATAAACTTAGACGATAAACTCAATAGACTTAGCGCCACCCTTCCCGCCCAGGAGCTCGCAAACACCGTGAATCACATCCGCATAGCGCGTTCGGTCCTGTTAATGACTGCCTGCTGGCTTGCCGTTCTTGCCCCGTTGGCAAACGCCGATGAATTCTCCGCCGTCGAGCACCAGAGAACGACGATCTACCATTCGCCGCAGACGCCCGGCTTCACGAGTTGGTGCGGCGCCTGGACGATGCAAGACGGCAGTCTCATGGTTTGCTTCACACAGGCGACGGGTCCGGTCGAGGGACGTCCGCAAGCTCCGAAAGAGGTTCAGCACCGGTTGTCGTGGCCGCCGCCCGGACATCCTGGCTACGACATGACGGGGCTCGACATGCGCAATGTCCATCTTCGCTCGACCGATGCGGGGAAGAGTTGGAAACAAGTCAGTGCGGACGCCTTCAAGTCCTGCATGAACGGGATCACCGGGGAGGCACAGACCGCGTTGGCGGACGGGACCATCGTTCGCGGCGTCTGGGGGTATTACTTGCCGTATAATCCTGAGCTGCCCCAGACCGGCTACCTGGAACGCTCCACGGATGGCTCGCAAACCTGGGGCAAGCCCGAACTATTGCTGGATCCCAAGCACTATTCCGTCTGGCCGAAGCGCATCCGCCTTCTGCGGGACGGGCGTCTGATCGTACTTGGCGGTGTGGCCCGAGTTCCCGCCAACAGCCGCACGCGGGCGGAATACAACGGCCTTTTCGCGCCGTTGCTGATGGTCTCAAACGACCAGGGGAAGTCCTGGCAGGGACCGATTACCGTGGTTCCCTCCGAGTATCAACGTGCCTGGGGCGGCGAAGAATTCGATGCTGCGGAGTTGCCAAACGGCGATCTACTGTGTGTCTTCCGCCGCGCCGATCCGGAAAAGAGCGGCCACGAAGTGCGTTGGCAAGGTTTGCTCAAGAAGTCCGGTGACACGTGGACCCCCGGCGACGTGGGAGCAGCGCCGTTCCCGCACAGCGGCCATCCCGAACTGCTGGCCACGCGCGAAGGAGCCGTTCTCCATCTGGCGACCAGTGGCATCCACTGGACCATCGACGCCGGCAAGACCTGGCACAAGTTGGAGCTGTCGGGAACGGCCTACTATCCGCGCGCCGTTCAAGCGACAGACGGCCGGATCTTCGTCTTCGGCCACGTTGGTGGCGACGACGCTTATGGCAAATCCGACCAGTCGATCGTGATGGATAGTTTCCGGCTCAAGTCGAAGAACACGGCCGCCCGCTGGAAACCGCATAAGGTCCGCCGGCTTGCGAGTGGTGCCACGGAGCAGCAGATTCCTGCCCGACTCCAGGTTGTGACCGAGGATTGGAATCGGGTTGTCGCCGTACCGTACATCGTCTACATGCCGGAGAAAGACCAGTTGTTGATGCTCGTAAGCTGTGACTACCCTCATCGCCCGATGGTTCTGACGAGTGACGACCGCGGAGCGAGTTGGAGTCAGCCCCAACCCGTTCTGCCCGACGAACCAGCCAATGCGCGGCATCTGCTGGGGGTGTCGCTGACCTATCTGGGAGACGGAAAGCTCTTGTGCGGCGTCGAAGGGAAGCTGCGGTGTCGCAGTGTTGACTACGGTCGGACATGGACATCCGAACCGATTCCCCCGAATTCTCATGGCGGCGGATGGAACCAATGGGATCCGTATCTGGTGGATCGCGAGGCAGCATCCGGCAATGTCATCCAGCTCATGGAAACGGGCTATCGAGGCTCGACGAATGGCGGCCAGGAGGCTTTCCTGCGCTCCAGCCGGAATCTAGGACAAACCTGGAATGATGCCACCCGCGTGCCGCAATGGGACAAAGTCAGCGAAGTGGCGCTGGTGCGCGCGGCCAATGGTCAGATTGTGGCGGCCTGTCGAACCGATATTCCCTCGAGCAAGCAGGGTGAGACGCTCGATCATTTTGAAGGGCTCGGCGTCTCGCTCTCCGCCGACGAAGGCCACACCTGGACCGAACTGCAGAAGCTGTTTGACTGGGGCCGGCACCATCCTTCACTGGCTGTCATGCCGACCGGCGAAATCGTAATGACCTATGTAGTCCGCAAGGGATACATCGAAACCAACGATGGATTTCCCCAGTTCGGGATCGAGGCCGTCGTCAGTCGCGATCACGGACAGAGTTGGGATCTCGATCACCGTTATCTGTTGCATACATGGGTCGGCAATCGCAAAGGTTCCAATCAGAGTGCGCCGGGCCCGCAAGCCTGGTGGGCCAGCAGCCAGGCGACCTCAACCGTCCTGTTGCCGGACGGGAATCTGCTGACGGCATTCGGCACAGGGTATCGCTCCCAGCCGAACGCCCAGGGCATGTCGTCACCCAGAGATGTGGGGCTCATTCAATGGCGGTTGAGCGACAAGTACGCCGGTGACGGCACGCAGATCCGCGATGCCGCCCCCGATTCCGACCTCCGTAACTGGCTCGATCCACTCACAGGTTCACCTCAGTTCGGCCGTCGTCACCCCTGATAGACAACCGACGCGATGATTCGCGGACATTGTATTCGTATTCCGGGGCGAGTGGGATCAAGTCCTCATCGATATTCAACAGTTTCGCCGCTAGTCCACAACTCGTCGACCGTAGGACGGGTTTCCCGACCCGTCTTTCGCGCCGGACCGCCAATGCTCGCTCATTATCTTGACGCCGATGCGCACTTCCGGACGGGCCTGGAGACCCCATCCTACGGCGGCACTCGACCTTGAATTCAGGTACGGTCCACGATTACAGTGGACTGCGATACCGCATACTTACCCTGACTCAATGGGTCCTGAGAGCTGGTTCTAGCGAAACCTGGTGATGATCAATCGAATCGCAACCATCTGGGTCGGAGCACTGCTTGTCGCGTCAACCGTCGCTCAAGTGTCTGCGGATCTGTTGCTCCGGGATGACTTCAACGGAGCAACCAGTGAACTGACGGGATGGAAAGCCGGAACCGGGCAGATGTGGGAGAGTCAGACGGCAAAATGGAATGCGGGGTCGCTCGTCGCCAGTCGCGAATCTGGACAGCACCAGACCGCCGGCGTCGGTTATCGCGACGAGGCCGGAGTCAAGTGGCGCGGCAACCTCGTCCGGCTGGGTAAGGAACTGCGAAACGGGATCGTCGTATTCGGCGTCGACATCCGACACGGCATCGGCGTCGAGGAATCGTGTGCCGTGCTGACGTCAGATGACGGTGTCGAGGAAGTCGGACTGATCTGGTCTGGACAGAGATTGAAATGCGGAGGAAACACCTGGGCAGGCGATACTGACATGGGGATCGCTGAAGGCAATGTTCGTGTCGAACTGATTTTGCGGCTCGACGGTGATTCCCCGGGGAACAGTACTGCGGAGATGCGTTATCTGAGCATCGACGATCCGGCGATTCATGGAAGTGTCGATCTTGGACGGCCGAAGAGTCCCGACCGCAACGGCAGCGGCTCGTTCGAGTTTTCTCGAGTCGCTCTGCACGTATTGAAGGGAGGCGATGCTCGGTTTGGATTCGACAATGTGTCGGTGCACGACAATCTCGAAGAGATCCCTGCACTAAAGTCCGTTCCCGTTGCCAAAAAGCGGCTGCTGCTCGACGACCGCACCATCGCCAACGTCGAGAATGCGTCCTTGCGTGTCGGAACCGTTCAAAAGCATCCAGCCAATCCACTGTTTGGGGAAGAACATGCGTGGGAGTCACGTTTCGACAACATGTACCCCAACGTCATTTATGACGAAGACGAGAAGATCTACAAGGTGTGGTACTTCACCTGGACCTATGATCCCGCGACCACCGATGTGCCACGCGGTCAGCGAAAGCCCGGCACATACATGCAGGTGCGCGAGTCGAGCGGCAAAGGGCTGAAGGAGGGTCTTGGCTATGCGACATCGAAAGACGGCATTCGCTGGGACAAGCCGCTGATGCAAATCTCGAAATGGGATGGCCAGCCCAGCAACCTGGTCGCTCAGCCGTGTCATGGTGCGGGAATCTTAAAGGATCTGCTCGAGCGCGACCCCGCACGGCGTTACAAGATGTTTCTCAAGGGACAGGGAATGGCGGCCCGCTTTTCGCCCGATGGAATCAACTGGGGATTGTACGTTCCGCTGCCAGAAGTCGATGCGGCCGGCGACACACACAACAATGCGTTGTGGAGTCCGGAATTAAAGAGGTACGTCGGCTTTACCCGTCTATGGCGAGACGGTATGCGGGTCGTCGGCCGCACGGAAAGCCCCGATTTCGTTCATTGGACTCGGGCCGTCGAGGTACTCAGCGATGTCCGCGATACACAACCGTATTCCATGCCGGTGATACGTTACGCTGGTGTGTATCTCGGGTTGCCTGCGATTCTCCGCAAGAAAGACGATCGCGCTCATACGGAACTCGCCTGGAGTCCCGACTCGATACACTGGCACCGTATCGAACAGGGCAAGCCGCTCATACCCAACTCGTCGCAACCCGGAGACTACGACTGGGGCACCGTTTACGCGAGTTTCCCGATCATCCGCGACAACGAGATCCTGATCTACTACGGCGGCTGCAATGGACAACATTTTGACTGGCGAGACGGTTTTATGTGCCTGGCCACACTGCGACCGGATGGCTTTGCAGGATTCCGACCGATCGACGTCGACAGCCCGGCCTCAGTAACAACACGGCCTGTCGAAAGCGCTGGCGAATTGCGCATTTCAGCTGACATCGACAGCGGCGGTTCTGTTACTGTCAGCGTGCTCGACCCGAACAACAATGTAATCGCGCACAGCAGGCCAATCACAACCAACGTCAGCAATGATCGTGTTCCATGGAACGGTAACGTGAATATCGATGACTGGATCGGACGTGAAGTGCGGCTGCATTTATCTTTAGTAAGGCGACAGTATATGCCTTCGAGTTTTGAGAAGGAATGTCCATTCTCAGGACCGGTAGATGCGCAGCTGGATCCTGAACGACCTTTCGAGGCCGTCGATCACGTTGCGATCGAGCGGGATTGCGAACGATTTTCCCCCTCGCCGTCCTCGCCCCATGCTCCCAACTTTCCGAGAATCCGCCCTTTTGATAATGTGGTGCGCTAATTCGGAAAACTCAACCCACCCGCCTTCAGGATTGTCAGTTCATGGCCGCACCCAGACTCGGTAAGATGCTCAAGGAAAAAATGCTGCGGGGCGAAACCGTCTACGGCACTTTCTTTCAATACACAGTCAATCCCGCCATCGTCGATGTGTTGCCAGACGACATGCTCGACTTCGTGATCGTCACGGCCGAGCACAACGCGCTCGACCTGGCCGAGTTCCTTCCGGTTAAATACGCGCTGGCAGCCAGGGGAATCGCATGTCTGGCTCGGACGCACAGTCGCGAACCGGACGATGTGTCGAAAGTCTGCGATTCATTCGATGGCGTGGTCGTCCCCTACGTCGAAGACGTGGAACACGCGCGACGCCTCGCCGCGGCCGCGATTTATCGGCCGCTGAAAGGACAGGCTTTGGAACGTGTTCTGGCGGAAGGCAGATGGCCCAGCGAGAAAACGCGAACGTACGCCATTCAAGAACGCTGTGCGAACACGGTCTTCGTCCCGATGATCGAATCGGTCCTGGCGGTCGAGAATCTCGAGAAAATCTGTGCGATCCCCGGCGTCAACGCGGTCTTCGTCGGCCCCAACGACCTGACGACCAGCATGGGCATCCCGAACGAGTACGACCACCCGGACCTGATCGCAATGATCCAGCGTATCATCGACATCGCCAACCGCTCGCACGTCGCCGCCGGAAGCTGGTTCGGCAAACGCGAGCAAATGGTACGCACCCTCAAGCAAGGTTCCCGCTTTGTGGTCTTCTCCAACGACGGCGCATTTTTTCGCGAGTCGCTGGAACAGTCGTTCACACAACTCCGCAAACGCTGATGTACCTGGAGCAGTTCGGACCCACAGAGAATCGGCGAGAATTGTGGAAACGAACGTGTCGGCTTCCAGTCAAATTGCGAACGGAAGTATTACTCGGGGGTACGTGGTATCTGTGTTCTGGAGTTGAGTCGGTACCGCGATCGGCAGAATTAAACATGCCGGGACGACGGACTTCCAGTCCGTCGTATGGCGATTTTTGATGGACGGGACGGTTCAGCGAAGCGGAAAAGCCAGGGGCATTCGGCGGTCCGCGACTGCCGGAGGCTCGAAGCGGTTCCCCGACTCGACAGGGGCTGGAAGCCACGGCTTCGCGATTCTGCGGGGGCTTGAAGCCCCCGCCACGTCGCGCCGGACCGCCATTGCTCGCTCTCTATCTCGACGCCGATTCGCACTTCCGGACGGGCCTGGAGGCCCCATCCTACGTCGAACGCTTGACGACCTTGCCGGTGGTTATGAACACGGTCGACCGACGCCAGATCCTCGACGCGATCTGATTGCACGGCCGAGTGACCGACGTAACTCGATTCACCACAACGATAAAGCCGTTTGACGGACTCGCCGAACGGCTCATTTCTTTCGATAGTCGGGGTGACTGCCGCTCGTTCGAACCCTTACTTCCCGACTACGTCGACGTTCTGCTCCAGCCGGACCCGTATCTCCGGCAAATCGAACGAGTTACGCGGCAGTGTGCGTAGGCGTCCCTGCGGTCATTTGACACGACAGGATTTGAACGACTGGGACTCCCACGCTTGCTGCCCCGTTTACTGGGCCACTCCGGAATTTACTGGGCCATTTACTAGGCCACGTTCGTCAGTTTAGTGGGCCATTTACTAGGCCAAGCTCCGATTTACTGGGCCAAATAGTGGGCCACGGGCAAGTTTACTGGGCCATTTACTAGGCCATTTAGTGGGCCACCATCTCATTCGCGGCCACGACGAGTTGATGTCCGGGCGCCGTCCTGGACCAGCCGCTTGATAGGAACCTTGCCACTGGAGGTCGGCCGCCTCGAGGCACGCCCAAACCGGCGGCCTAAGATTCACTTCCTCCCGTTCGGCGAGCCTTCGCGAGCATCGCTGCTTGATCTCGGGTCCGGAGGCGGCTCTAATTCTCGTTGAGTCTGAGCCTTGCAGCGGGAATTCGGCTATGACCGCGACCATCCAGCAGCGCCGATCGCCTTTGGGCTTGTTTCCTGACAGGCCAATGCCCAGGCTCTACGACCGCATCATCGAAGTTCTGCGGGTTCGCCACTACAGTCGTCGCACGGAAGAGGCCTATCTCCACTGGATTCGCCGGTACATCGAGTTCCATGCACACCAGCATCCCCGAAAACTGGCGGAAGGCGATGTCAACCGCTTCCTGACCCATCTGGCCGTCCAAGAGCATGTGGCGGCATCCACCCAGAACCAGGCTCTCTCCGCGATTCTGTTCCTTTACGAGCATGTGTTGGAACAACCGCTCGACCGCATTGAAGGCGTCGTCCGCGCGCGTCGCCCGAAAAGATTGCCGGTCGTGCTGACCGTCGATGAAGTGTCGCGGGTCATGGTGCATCTCAGCGGGGACAAATGGCTGATCGCGATGCTGCTGTATGGGGGCGGCTTGCGGTTGCTCGAAGCGTTAAGGCTGCGCGTCAAGGATTTGGAATTCGAACGCGGCGAGATCACTGTTCGCGAGGGGAAGGGAGACAAAGACCGGGTCACGACAATGTCACATGCGGTGACCCGCCGTCTCCAGGAGCATCTTCAGCGCGTGCAGATAATTCACCAGCAGGACTCGGCCGACGGGTACGGCCGCGTCGAACTGCCCCATGCCCTGGCCCGCAAATATCCCAACGCGAACCGCGAGTGGTGCTGGCAGTTCGTGTTCCCGCAAGAGCATCGCTGGGTGAACGCGAAAACCGGGGAGCAGGGACGACACCACGTTCATGAATCGCTTGTTCAAAAGGCGATCATGCAGGCTGTCCGAAAGTCTGGACTGACCAAACGAGTCACGAGCCACACGTTTCGGCATTCGTTTGCCACGCACCTGTTGACTGCCGGCTATGACATTCGCACAGTGCAGGAACTCTTGGGCCATAGCGACGTTCGCACGACGATGATCTACACCCATGTTTTGAACCGAGGCGGGCGGGGTGTCCGCAGTCCGGCCGACGGACTGGCTCGGTTGCCCGATGAGCGCTAGGCAGGGGCGGCCTATCACGCGAGCAATCGCGTGACAGCGAAGGAACTAACAGCTACAATATGACTTACGACGATTAACTGCCTGCGCGCTAGGCCGCACATTGGCGGCCTACAGGTGATAGGCAGAAACTTCCTATAAACAAGTTCGGAGAAAGGACTACGAAGATGAAGAAGATGATTCGAGCCATGACTGTGTGTCTTATGGGGCTTGCGTCCGCAATCACTCTAACGGCTTCCGAATCTCCACAGCAAACAGGCGGCACTGACGGTTCGATCGCTGTTCGGCAGTTGACATTTCAACCAAGCGAGGACGATTTCTATATCCGATTTGGAGGACAGGGCAAGGTAACGACAATGGCAAACGCCGCTGCGGTGGAGAGACTACTGGGCAAGGACTCTGCCAAGAAACTGCTTGAGCTTGTCGACTTCAAGAAAGAGAAGATCGCCCTTGCGAGCTGGGCCACTTCCGGACCGCCCGAGGGATCGCTTAAGCATGAAGTAAAGGGCGAGGGGAAGGAACGGCGACTCGTCTTCTATGTTCAGGCCCCCGCTGGCGCACAGATTCGAGGACAACGTGAGCGCATTGCCGCAGACTTTTTCGCTGTGCCCATGGACATTGCGGTAGTCTTCGACCCGACAGAACGATTTTGAGGCGAGCGCATGAAGGCAAAGGACTCCGAACCAGCAGGTGCAGGCGACGCTCGACAGCGCGCCTGACCTGCGCCGTTCGTCCTTGTAAGACAATCGGACTCGCAGACAATTACTCCCAAATCAGAAAGGCTAAGACCATGAAGTGCAATGCAAGCACAACTGAATACCATCGATCGTATGACAGGAAAACCAAAGCGATGATTTCGGTCGGCGCTGGCGGAATGTCGGCTCTATTCGGCAGCGGATTGCTGTATGCGAATCCAAGTTGGACCATTGCATTACTTCTGTTTGGGGTTTCATTAACCGTCGCATTAACTTGCTTTGTCGTTCCATGGTGTGCAACACAAACGGAATCTACGCCTGAATGACCGATGTGACCGACTTCAAAAACGCGTATTTTGTCCGGTAATGGAACAAAGACTGCAATTTGAATCGAAGTTGACTAGGTTTCCAACGACAGCGTTTCGTCACTGCATTTCTCGACAATACGCAAACTACGCACAAACGTGTTGGTAAAATGCGGACGAACAAAAAAATGCACCCAAGTTGCCGATCAGGTGTTTCCTCAAATCAAAGTCTCTTGGCGGCAACTGGGTGATTTTGGTCGTTACGGCAGCCGCACCTTCCCTCGCTCCCACGCGAAGGAAACTCGCTCCACACGGCTTCGATTGGAGCCAAAACGTCGCGGATTTGTGGCTCGGTTCAAACATTACCCAAAAACGCGAAATCCTCGATCTGGTTTGTTTGAACCGCGCTTTGAGCGACGTAACTCTAGTCACCACGAAGAGAAAGCCGTTCGACGGACTCGCCGAACGGCTCAAAAACGAGAATAGTCGGGGTGAGAGGATTTGAACCTCCGACCTCTTGGTCCCGAACCAAGCGCTCTAGCCAAGCTGAGCCACACCCCGGTCACGGGCGTTATCTTAACTGCTTCCGCCGGGAGGTCCAAGGGGGATTTGGAATGTGGCAAACTCAGAAACTCCGCAAACTAGGGCGTGACAGAGTGGCGAGGTGCGGGTCGGGCTGACAACGAGCCGCTGGATTCGACCCCGGTTCTTGCTGTCCTGGTTCGATTGCTGCTCCCAGGTCCTTGCATGCGGATGTCGGGCCGAGCCGATTCTCTATTTTTTGCGACATGGCGTTCGACATCCTAACCTCGCCGATTATCGGGGGTGTCTTTGAAATCCGTGTGTTGGGAAGCTCACCGCACAACCGGCCCGATTGGACTGCTGGTCAGTTCGTCGGTTGAATTGTAACCTGGGCGGCAGTCCGTATCGTTCCGTCCGGCGCCGCTTGACTTTGAAAAATTTCGTTCATGGGAGGCAGATTTTGAACCGCTGCATCGATCGCCTGGCCCAAGCACTCGTAATGTCCGTCGTCTGTGTGGTACCGGTTCGCGGGCGATCGGCCGATCCGCCTCCCGAGCCACTCTGCAAAAACCACATGCGCGTGATGTACTACGTCGACGAGCAAGGGAACGAGCAGCGCGTCAAGACCACAGAAGACTGGGAGCGACGCCGCCTTGATATCGTCCGCGGGCTGGAAGCCGGCATGGGGCCGCTCCCCGATCGCTCGTCGCTCGGACCCGTTCGCTTCGAGACCGTGCCGGACAGCCGCGTCGATGAAGAATCGTTGAGCTATGAGAAGCTGATGATCGACGTCGGTGACAACGACCGATTGCCCGCGCTGCTGTTCGTCCCCAAGTCGATTCGCGGCAAGGCCGCCGGCATCGTGGCGATCCACCAGACCAACGGCCCGCTCGGCAAAAAGGAAGTCGCCGGACTCGGCGGAAACCCCAATCTGCATTACGGCATCGAACTGGCTCGACGAGGTTACGTCGTCATCGCGCCCGACTATCCTACGCTCGGCGAATACCAATACGACTTCAACGCCGACCGATTCATCTCCGGCTCGATGAAGGGGATCTGGAACCATATGCGCTGCGTCGACCTGCTGGCGCAGCGATCCGACGTCGACCCGCAGCGGATCGGCGCCATCGGCCATTCGCTGGGCGGGCATAACTCGATCTTTCTCGGCGTCTTCGACACGCGCGTGAAAGTCGTCGTGTCGAGCTGCGGCTGGACGCCCCACCACGACTATTACGCCGGTAACCTGGCCGGCTGGTCCGGCGAACGCTATCTGCCTCGCTTCCGCGAAGTGTATGGACTCGATCCGAACCGCGTGCCATTCGACTACTACGAGCTGATTTCGGCGCTGGCGCCGCGCGGATTCTTCAGTTGCTCGCCGGTCGGCGATAGTAACTTCGCCGTCATCGGCGTCAAAAAGACAATGCCGGTCGCACAGGAAGTATTTGATTTGCTCAGCGCCGGAGATCGACTGCAGATTCGATACCCCGAGTGCGGTCACGATTTTCCGCAAGAGGTTCGTTGGGAAGCGTACAGTTTTATCGATCGGTTGTTAGCGCCGTGACGCGAAGCCGGCGCGGGTGATGGAACGCGCGCATGAACGTGAGGGGTGGTGCGGGACGAGGGTTGATTCGTGATGCGATGGGATACGAGAGAGGTTGCGGGGTGTGATGGGGGCGGAGGGGCACGAAACAAGTTTCGTGCTACGACAAGTTTCGTGCTACTGGCCGCTTTCGATCTGGCGGGAGAGGTCCTGGAGGAATCGGGCGGCTGGAGCGCCGTCGAGAACGCGGTGGTCGAAGGTCAGGCTGAGCGTGAGCTGGTGGCCGATCGCCAGCTGCTCGTCGCGGACGACGGGCGCGCGCGCAATTCTCCCGATTCCTAGAATCGCGCATTCGGGAAGATTCACCACGGGTGTAAAGGCGTCGATGCCGAACGCGCCCAGGTTGCTGATCGTGAACGTCCCCCCCTGAAGTTGCGACAGATCCAGGCGGCGAGCACGCGCGGACTCGACCAGTTCCGCCGACTTCGCGCTGATCGCCTCGACCGACAACTGATCGGCATGATGGATCACCGGCACCATCAACCCATGTTCCGTGTCGACCGCAATCCCGATGTTGATTTCCTGCATCGTCTGCACTCGACCATCACTCCAGCGCGCATTCAGACCACGATGTTGGGGCAGCAGCCGGGCGCACAGTCGGACGAGCATGTCCTGATAACTGGGGATCACTTGCACGCCAAAGTTCCGGCACGAATGTCGGAACTCCACGAGTTTCGTCGCGTCGACCGACGTCGTCAGCGTCACCGGCACGACCTCACGATGACTTTGCGACAGCCGTTCAGCGATCGTGCGGCGCAACGTCTGGACCGCAGGTGCAGTGTTCGAGCCGGCGTGGCTCTTCTCGGCGGCGGCGCGCTCCACGTCCTCCGTCCGGACGCGCCCGTCGCGGCCTGTCCCAGCCAGGCGGGTCCAATCGATGCCGAGTTCCGAGGCACGTCGCCTGGCGCGGGGCGACGAACGGGCGGGAGCGGCATCCCGTGGTAACGTCGACCGCGGCCCCGTCACGCTGCCAGCGCCCGCACTGCTGGCGCCAGAGCTGCTGGCAGAGCTGAGGCCCGTGTTCTCGCGAACACTCGCCGCGGCTTCCACGGCGGAACTGACGGTGCCGCTCGCGGCAGCGCTCGCAACCGTACTCGTACCGCATTGCTCCGCGGCTTGCGCGGCGGGCGTTTTGACGCTGGCGGGCGGCGACTCGTTTTTCTCCAGTAGAAAGCCGAGCGTTTGGCCGACCTCGACCACGTCGCCCGGCTGCGGCGCGTCGGGCGGAATGCAGAGCACTCCTTCGTCGAAGCTCTCGATCTCCTGGGCCGCCTTGTCACCCTCGAGGACAAACAGCATGTCGCCTTTTTGCACGTACTCGCCGGCCGCCTTGAGCCACTGCGTGAACATGCCTTCGTCCATCGACCAGCCCAATCGGGGCACGCTGATAATGATCGCCATGCCTATTCCTCCAGCAGGGCCTGCACGGCCTTCATAATCGAATCGACGTTCGGCACGACCGCCTTTTCCAGTTCGGGGCTGTAGGGGGTGGGAGAAAACGCCCCGTTCAGCCTGCGGATCGGCGCGTCGAGTTCATCGAAAGCGACGTCGGCCATCCGCGCTGCCACTTCGGCTCCGAAACCGAACGGCTGGAAATCCTCGTCGACAATCAGCAGCCGCCCGGTCTTGTGCAGCGACTCGGCGATCAACTCCGAATCGAGCGGCTGGATGGTACGCGGGTCGATGACCTCGACGGAAACGCCCTGGGCGGCCAGTTGTTCGGCCGCATCGAGTGCCTTTCGCACCATGAACGCCAGCGCGACGATCGTCACGTCCTTTCCCGGTCGAGCGACTCGGCCCTTGCCGAACGGGATCTCGTAATCGAATTCGGGGACCGGCCCCTTACTGGAAAGCAGTTCGCGGTGTTCCAGGAACAGAACCGGATCGTGGGAGCGCAACGCGTGGCAGAACAACCCCTTGGCGTCGAACGGGGTCGCGGGCACGGCGACGCGTAGGCCGGGAAAATGGCCGTACATCGTGTGGTAGCTTCCAGAATGATGCGTGGCCGCGGAGTGCCCGATCCCGATGCAGCCGCGCATCAAAATCGGCATGCGTATCCGGCCGCTGGACATGTACTGGATCTTGGCGATTTGATTGATAATTTCGCCGACGGAGTCGAGCACGAAGTCGGCGAACATGAAATCGACCACGGGGCGGGAACCGGTCATCGCCGCGCCGCCGGCCAATCCGACGAATCCACGCTCCGCGATCGGCGTGTCGCAAAGCCGCGTCGGGCCAAATCGTTCGTAGAGCCCGAGCGTGGTCTGGAAGTTGCCGCCTCGTTTGCCGATCCCTTCACCGAAGACAAAGATCGAGCGATCGGCTTCCATGGCCGATGTGAGCGCTTCCCAAGTGGCCTTGACGTAAGTCGTCTCCCGCGAGCCGGGCGAGTCGGGTTCCTGGGCAACGCGGGGCGGCGCATAGACATGGGTCGTGGCCGACGCCGCTTCAGGCCAAGGGCTCTGCTCGGCGAACTGCTGGGCTTCCCTGATCTGCGCGGCGACTTCGGCGTCGATGGCATCCAGTTCGATTTCGGTCAGGGGGTGGCTGCCGGTCAGGACAACTTCTTCGGTTTGGATCGCCCGCCGCAGACGTTGGATCGGGCAGCGGCGCTTCCATTGTTCGACATCGTCCCTGGTGCGGTAGGTGAAGTCGCCCATGCCCTCGGCGTGAGCCCGCGTTCGATAAGTACGGCATTCGATCAGGGTCGGTCCGCCGCCGGCTCGAGCACGCCGGATCGCTTCGCCGGCGGCCTGATAGATCGCCAGGACGTCGTTGCCATCCAGAGTGACGCCTGGAATACCGTACGCCGAGCCTCGACCGCCGACGTCGGGATTTCCCGCGGAGTAGTCGAACGGAACTTCCGTGGCGAACTGGTTATTTTCGCAGACGAACAGCACCGGCAGTTTCCAGATACTCGCCAGATTCAGTCCTTCATGGAATGCGCCGTTATTGACAGCCCCATCGCCGAAGAACGCGACGCCGACGTTGTCACGCTCGAGCAACTTGAACGAGTACCCCGCGCCGGCCGCCTGCAGGATACACGGCCCGACAATTCCGCTGGTGCCCATCATGCCGATTTCCGGCGCAAAGAGGTGCATGCTGCCACCCCGACCGCGTGAACAGCCGGTCGCGCGACCGAACAGTTCGGCGATCAGTTCCCGGGGCGGCAGTCCCTTGGCCAAAGCGTGGCCATGGCCGCGATGCGTGCTGAACACAACATCCTGTTCGCAAAGATGCGCGCAGACGCCGGTGGCGATCGCTTCCTCGCCGACGTAGGTGTGGCACGCGCCGTGGACGAGCCCGCGCTGGTGGGACTTCGCAAGTTGTTCCTCGCACTGGCGAATCACCTGCATCGTGCGATACAGCCAGGTGACTCGTTCCCAGTTCAGACCGTCGTGCACGATTCCCGACATCGATTCCTCGATCAAGCTGCTGCTCGAATTGAAAAGAAGGTTTGCGTCCACAAGCAGGCGTTCACCGGCGGGCGGGGTTCCGCTCGCCGCCCAGCCGTCCGTTCCACCGCAACCGTGTCGCTGTTTTGCCGCATCGCAGTGGTGTGATTAATACGCCGCGATGGCTCGTCCGTACCCGCCGCGTGTGCCGGCGATCTTAACCGGAGCAAAAATGAAGTAGGCGTTGTCGGGCAACTCTCGCGCGTTTGTCAGGAATTCGACCAGCAACATCCCTTTGGACGCGGCGGCCCAGTAGACATGCATGGCATGTTTAGGATTGGAGCCGCCCATCGTCGGACTATCCGTAGCCACACAGCGAACACCCTTTTCGGCCAGGTATTGCAGCACCTCGGGAGTCGGCGCCGGCCAACCTTCGGCCTTTCCGGTGAGCGGCGCGGCAAACATGCCGTCGAGATCGGGCTGATCGGGCAGCGGTTTGAAATGCAGGCCGGAATAACCCGAGACGAAGATCACCACTTCGCCCGCGCGGATTGGGCGCCGCTTCTCGTGCTCCTTGATCATGTCAAGCGTAATCAGAGGCGAGGCCGGCCAGGCGTTCTTGTCGGTCGAGCCGATCAGGTTCGCTACGGAGATCGGGTGCGCGTCGCCCTGCATCGCGTCGAGCGGGATCCGATCGACGGTGATTTCTCCCGGCGGCAGCGGCCCGTGCTTCGATTCGAAGGCAGCCAGTTCCTTACGCACATCGTCCGACAACAGGTTTCGTTCGAATCCTTTTGGCGGCGAACTGTAGCTCGGCGTTACCACATGCGTGCCGGCCTGGCTGTCAAGCGTATGGGAGCGTGCGAAGTACGGACCGCGCGCTTTCTTGAACGCGTTCAAGGTGACTCCGACGTAACGTGTCGCTTCCTCGCCAGGCCGATAGCCGGACCAGGTCACCGGCAGATCATCGTCCATGGTGACCGACAGGTCGATAATTCGCTTGGCCTTGGCCGAGGCAATCAAACGCTTGGCGATCGGCTCGTCTTTGATTCCGATGGCTCGAATTTCATTGCCCGATCCGCCTTTATGTTTGGCGGGCAACAGGACGAAGGCGCTGCCGGTCGTCGGCAGCGATCCCAAACGCGTGCCGCACTCCATCCAGATTATCCCATGCTTGCCACCGGCCTGATGCGTGGCCACGGCCAGATCCGGGACCGGCCCCATGCTGGGGCTGTCGAGTCCCAGCGTCATGACTCCGCGGCTCGCAAGATATTCCATGCACTGGGGCGTCGGCGCGGGCCAGCCAGGAGTTTCGTTGCGCAGGACGGTATGGACGAATCGTTCGCCGCCCTCCGCGAGCGGTTTGTAATATCGGTCGGAATAATCGCTGCGAAACAAGACCGCGTCGCCGAAACCCAGCGGGCGGTTTTTCTTCTCCCATTGCTGGACAATTTCGGGGGTGATCAGAAAGCTCACGCCTTTTTCCGCCTGATCGACATGTTCGCGGATATCGATCACGCATGCTTCGCCGACAAACTGCCACACCGGAACTTTCTCGCCGGTAATCGCTCCCGTCGGCCCAGCCCCCGGCAAGCCGGAATCGGGTGGAGGCACGAAGTGGGCCGGAGCGTCAAATTGCGTTCCGGTATGCTCGTCAATGACGATCATGTCGCGATGATACGTACCGGGTCCGAATGTGCGGTTCGGAACGACCAGGTGCTGCTGCATGCCCGTCGGCCAGACGCAGGGCAAGCGGGGCGAGACCAGTAGCGATAGGTCCTGCACGTCCGCGGCGTGGAGTCGGGTGTAGCCGGCCGTTCCGACAAGGAACAGGGCGAGCAACACGGAACCGAGTCGGGTAAGGGGACGGGAATCGGAACGGGAACGGTACGGTCGGAAAATTTCGCGTTTCACCATGGTCGGGTTGCTCCATTGATCACGATGCAGTTCGGGTTTTTTTGTTCGGGACACCGATCATAATTCAGCGGCCGCGGCGTCGACGGGGCCCAGCGTGCCGCCAGAGTTTACCGCCAGATTGCCGCCGTCCATCGGGATCAGGGTACCGGTGATCCAGGAGGAGGCATCGGATGCCAGCAGCACGGCGAGGCCCTGGATATCGGTGGGACGGCCCATTCGGCCGCGCGGGATACCGCTGAGCCACTTGTCGCGCATGGCGGGATTCTCCGCGATCCGTTTTTCGAGGCTGGGATTAACGACCTGCGCCGGCAGGATGGCATTCACGCGCACGCCTCGGCCGGCCCATTCGGTGCTGAGTTCCCGCGTCATCTGCGCGACGGCACCCATCGCCATACTGTAGGCGATATGACCGCGTCCCAGTGCCGTGATACTGGCCAGCGAACCGATGTTGACGATGCTTCCCCGCCCGGCGCGCAGCATGCGGCGGCCGCCCTCCTGGCACATGCAGAATCGGCCGAGGACCAGGTTGCGCATCACCTGTTCGACCTGTTCCATTGCGACGTGTTCGGGATCGGCGAGCAGGCCTTCGCCGGCGACATTGGCGAGGAAGTCGAGCTGCCCGAATTCCTGGTCGAGTTTCCGAAACGTCTCACGGATCGACTCGTACTGCGATACGTCGGCCGTGACAGGAACCGCGCGCCTGCCGATCGCCCGAATCGCATTCGCCGTTTGCTCCACGCCGTCGCGATTCAAGTCGACAAGCATCAAATCGGCGCCATGTTCCGCCAGCGCCAGCGACGCCGCCCGGCCCATCCCGCTGGCGGCGCCTGACACCATGGCCACGCGCCCGTTCAGATCAAAGAGTCCCATGATTCAACCTATTACGATTTACGAGTTCAGCCCTGGATCAGTTCCAAAATCACAGGCCACACTTTGGTCACAAAAACCAACGCCGAAATTCCCAGGTAGAACAGACCGCAGCCGAGCACACCCGCGGTGTGGTACCAGCGAGGACGCAGCGGCTTGGGCAACAAGCGGTGATTCAGCCAGACCAAAAAGAACGACGTCAAGCCAATCGACACATTATTCATGTTGGAGATCACCGTGACCATCAGCCGGGGCGTGGTAAAGGCGTAGGCGCAAAGGAATGACCAGAGCACGTAGACCGCCAGAATCGCGTAGTAGATCCAGTGGATCTGGTTCGGCCGGAGCCGTTCCCGAACGCGGCGACTTGCCGTCCAGATCGTATCGGTCCAGCGGCGGCTGAAATCGTCGACGATCGACATCTGGCTTGGCAGCATCACCATCAACCCGGCGAACAGCGTGATCAACCATAAAACACGCCCGACCGCCGGTCCGAATTGGGGCGCATTTCGCAATCCGTCGGCGGTGATCATCGCCTGGGCCCAATCGAGTTTGTTCTCCGCCTGATAAAGCTCGGAATGCCCGGCGAACTCGATCGACAGCAACGCGGGCAGCGCCATCCCCATGAAGCAGCCGGGGCCCCAGATCATGATCTGATCGCGCAGGATGTAACGCCACCAACCGGCCCATCGCCGCAGATTGTCCGCGGTGATCGGAAATACTTTACCGACGTGACTCAAGGAAACCTGCTTGCCACCCACCGCGCTGGCGATCGCACCGACGCGACTGCCCATCCCCCAGCCTTTGTCGCGCACGAAATTGCTGTACGTGGAATTCGCCAGCCCTCCGCCGCCGGCGTACCCGGCGAACGAACCGAGGATCGCGATATTGCCCAACGCAATCGCCGGAAACGCGCCATGCTCCCACCAGTAGCTGAAGACATTCACCAGCGACTTGCCGCCTCGCGCAACGTCCTCCGGAGCGGTGATCGTCGACGGCACATGGCCAAATTTGAGGAAACCGCTGAAAATCATCCACCACTTGTCGGCCGGCACATAGAACAGGCCGATCAACACGCAGAATCCCAGCACGAAAAAGATCTTGGCCGTCATCACCGCCTGTAACATGTTGTAAACCTTGCCGCCAATCAGCACCGGCAACGAAACACCAAACAAGCAGGCGTATGCCAACCCCATCACTAATCCGCGGTCGTCCGGCGTTGGTGGGCGATCGAGATAGATCGCCGCCAACGTCGCGGCGCCCTGGGATGACAACGCCGGGATAAACGCGCCGATATTCAACATCAGGATCAGCCCGACCATCATGCCAGGACCGGTCGGCAGCCGCATGAATCCCGTCACGACGGGCTCACCGCAATAGAGCGCGTAGCGTCCGCACTCGAGGTTGTAGAAGACCTGAAGCACAATCGCCACCGTCGCGATCCACATCAGGCCGCCGCCATATTGCGCGGTTACCTCGGGTCCGACCAGCCATTCTCCACCGCCGATCTGGATCCCCATCATCACAATTCCAGGTCCAATCAGGCGCGTCCAATGTCGCCAGGAGACCGGCGCCGCTTCCGGCAAGTCGGCCTGTTCCCAGTCCGGCATCTTGGGGTGCGATCGTCGATCGGAATTGGCTTCCGTGTGCATCGGGGGCAGATGGGGGGGAACGGGGAACGGTGGCAGAGGGTTACGGGTTACGATGGAAGAGGCGAACGGGCGAAGGAATTGGAACAATTGTCGCAGATGTTTAAGTAGTTGCAACCCGGTCTCAAATCCTGGTTTTCACTTGCCTGGCAAGGAAGAGTGAAGGGTGAAGAGAGAAGGGAGAAAGCCATTCCCCATTTCCCCGTTCCCCGTTCACTCTTCACCCTTCTCTCGATATGCTGGCGGCTATGAGCGACAATACGAACGCGTCGGTTACACCGCGCAGCCCGGAGCTTCTTTCGCGCCACCGTTGCGGCCTGCTGGTGGTGGATGTGCAGGAGAAGCTGCTTGGGTCGATCGAGGGTGGACGGCGGGTGGTGTGGAACATTGGCCGGCTGCTGGATGCGGCTCGGCTGATGGGGGTTCCGATCATCGGCACGGAGCAATATCCGCAGGGGCTGGGGCCGACGGTTGAGGAGTTACGGGATCGGGTGGGGGCTTGCGCGGTGAAGCGGACGTTCAGTTGCGGCGGTTGTGCGGGCCTGTTGGATGCTTGGGTGGAGCGGTCGATCGATCAGGTATTGGTGGTGGGGATTGAAGCCCACGTCTGTGTGTTGCAGACGGTAATGGACCTGATGCATGCGGGATTTCGCGTGTACGTTCCGGTGGACGCCGTCGGATCCCGCAGCGTTCAGGACCGCGAGACCGCTTTGCGGCGGATGGAGGGCGGCGGCGCGACGCTTGTCAGCACGGAATCGGTGATGTTCGAATGGTGCGAGACGTCGGCGGCTGCCGAGTTCAAGGCGATCAGTTCTCTGGTTCGACAGTTACCGCCGGCGGACTGAGTTTTTCCCAGGTTGAGGCATACGATGATGGCACCTGAATTACTTCCTCCGGTCCGCGTGTTGATGGGACCGGGTCCGAGCGACATTCACCCGCGCGTTCTCGATGCGTTAGGCCGGGGCACCGTCGGGCATCTCGATCCGTATTATCTAAAGATCATGGACGACCTGCAGCAGATGTTGCGGGCCTTGTTTCGCACCGAGAATCGGATGACGTTCGCGGTCAGCGGGACCGGTTCGGCCGGAATGGAGGCGGCGGTCGTGAATTTGCTCGAGCCGGGCGATTCGATGGTGGTCTGCGTAAACGGCGTGTTTGGCGGACGCATGGCGGACGTCGCGCAGCGTGCCGGAGCGCGCGTGACGCAGGTCGAGCGGCCCTGGGGCGAAGTGTTTACGCCGCAGGATCTGGTGGAGGTGCTTGAGCGTGTGCGTCCCAAGGTGGTTGGGATCGTGATGGCCGAGACCTCGACCGGGGCCTGGCAGCCGCTGGAAGCGATTTCGCAGGTCGTGCATGACGCCGGCGCGCTGTTGCTGGTTGACGCGGTGACCAGCCTGGGCGGAGTGCCGGTGGAAGTCGACGCCTGGAAGATTGACGTGATCTATTCGGGCACGCAGAAGTGCCTGAGTTGTCCTCCGGGATTAGCGCCGGTCTCCTTCAATCAGCGTGCGCTGGACACGATTCAGGCGCGCAAGTCCAAAGTCCAGAGCTGGTATCTGGACGTATCGTTGTTGGCCAGTTACTGGGGGCAGGAGCGCGTCTACCACCACACCGGTCCGATCAACATGTCGTACGCGCTGTACGAGGCGCTGCGCGTCATCCATGAAGAGGGGCTGGAAGCGTGTTGGGCCAGGCACGCTCGCAACCACCGCGCGCTCAAAGCGGGATTGGCGGCGATCGGCATTGACTACGCAGCCCAAGAAGGGCACCAGCTGCCGATGTTGAATGCCGTCCGGATTCCGCAAGGCGTTGACGATGCGAAGGTGCGCACGGGGCTGCTGCAGCGGTTTGGCATCGAAATCGGCGGTGGCCTGGGAGCGTTCAAAGGCAAGGTTTGGCGCGTGGGGTTGATGGGGTATGGCGCCCGTCCCGCGAATGTACTGTTGTTCTTGAGTGCGCTCGAGCAGTTGCTGGGCGAGCAGGATTATCGATTCCAGTCGGGCGCGGCGATCGCGGCGGCGAATGCCAGCTACTTGGGCGACAAGTCGTGAGCGACGGCGGGAATTCGATCCGCAGGCGGAGGCGATGATGATTGAACCACGTCCGCGTGTCCTGGCCGACGATCCGTTGGCGCCGGCGATCGTTGAGTTGTTTGACAATCGCATCGAGGTCGTCCCCTGGTCCCGGCTGCGGGAGGTTGCGCAATTGCCGCTGGACGGGATCTACACTTATGGGCACCCGCTGGTCGACGGCGCGCTGCTCGACCGTTGTCCCGGTGTTCGCGTGATCAGCAATTACGGGGTGGGGGTCGATCATATTCAGTTGGCCGACGCCCGGCAGCGTGGGATTCCGGTGGGGAATACTCCGGGCGTTCTGGATGGCGCGACGGCGGACATGGCGTTCACGTTGTTAATGGCGGCGGCGCGCCGGCTGGTCGAAGGCGACCGGTACGCGCGCAGCGCGGCATTTACCCGCTATGATCCCGGGTACATGCTGGGGCGGGAGATTCACCATGCGACGCTGGGCATCGTCGGCCTGGGCCGCATCGGGCGGCAGATCGCGAGGCGGGCAAGAGGATTTGAGATGCGCGTGCTCTACCACAACCGACGGCGTTCGCCGGCGGACGAGGCGGAGTTGGGAGTGTCGTACGCCACCTTGGACGAATTGCTGACCCGCAGCGATTTTGTCGTGCTCAGCGTGCCGCTGAATGACGGGACGCGCGGCATGATCGGCGCGGCGGAACTCGCGCGAATGCAACCGACCGCCATTTTGATCAATGTGGCGCGTGGTCCGGTAGTTGACACTGACGCGCTGACCGCGGCGTTACAGCGCCGGCAGATCTACGGGGCGGGGTTGGACGTGACCGATCCGGAGCCGTTGCCGCGCGATCACCCGCTGCTGACGCTCGAAAACGTCACGATCGCGCCGCACCTGGGCAGTGCGACGACGGCGACGCGGCAGGCGATGGCGGAAATGTCCGTGCAGAACCTGTTCGCCGGGCTCGACGGCAAGGCTCTTCCCTGGAGCGTTTCATCGTAACAAAGCGTGCAGCGCCCGAAACAGCTTTTCCAGGTCGCTGATGTCGTTGTAGAGGTGGCACGAAACTCGAATAAACCCTTGCCTCCTCCACTCGACAATCGGGACCTCGATCCCGTATTCGCGCCATAGGCGTCCCTGCAACTCCGAGGCGTCGACGTGTGGCAGCGGCACGTGGGCCATCGAGCCGTACCAGAGTTCGGAATCGGGAGTGCCGGGAACCGTGCCGAACATTTCCGCCAGCGTCGCCCGCGCATGGCGGGCCAGCGCGTGGGTGCGCGCGCGGAAGAGATCGAATCCGACACCGGCGAGAAATTCGATCGCGGCGGGAATGCTGAGATAAGCCGAGGGGTCCCGGGTGCCGGACCAGAGCAGTTCGTCGCTCCAGGTCTCCGGTCGGCCCGGCAGCAGTCTTCCCCAGCTCAGGTACGGCACACGGATCGTTGATTGGCGTCTCGGCGCGACGTACAAGAAGCCCGAGCCCAGCGGCGCGCTCAACCACTTGTGGCAGCTGGCGACATAGTAGTCGCATCCGAGTGCATCGATTTCGAGCGGCAAGTAGGCCGGCGCGTGTGGTCCGTCGATACAGACGGCGATCCCTCGCTCCGCGGCCCGTCGAGTGACTTCCGCGATCGGCATGGTAACGGCGGTGGGGGACGTCACATGGCTGATCACCAGCAGGCGTGTAGCCGGCCCCATGGCACGCAGTAAACTGTCGACGATCTGCTCCGGCGCTTCGATCGGCCACGGCAGCTCGACCTGCACGACCCGCGCGCCGGTCTGCTCGGCGACCCGGCGCCAGATCCGCTGCACGGCGCCGTATTCCTGGTCGTTCAGCAGGATTTCATCTCCGGGCGCGAGCGGCAGGCTGTTGGCGACGACATTCATCCCGCTGGTGGCGTTTTCGACGAACGCCAGATTTTCCGGCCGGGCACCGACGAATTGCCCCAGCGCCCGCCGCGCGTCGAACCAGGCCGGTTCGAGTCGCCGCACGAAAAAGTCCATCGGCTGCTCATCGAGTTGCCGCTTCCAGTCGGCCTGGCGCTGACGCACGCCGCGGGCCGAGGGACCGAACGATCCATGGTTGAGATAGACCGTATCCGATCGGATCGGAAATTCGTCGCGCCACACGGAAGGCGATTGGGGATCGAGAAGGTTCATAACAGGTGGCGCGCCTTGATCTCCAGATACTGGTTCACGAGCGGCGCTGTCATCTGTTCCGGGTACAGGTCGAGGCAGAGCACACCTTTGTGTGTCAGGTCGGTGAGGAGCTGATGCCGCCAGGCGATCATATCGGCCGCCGCCGCGGCGCGGAACAGCTGCGGGGTCGTGGGATGCGGAACTTCCACCGTCTCGAATAGCTGCCGATCCTTGAGCAACACCGCCAAGGGCAGATGCCGTCCGACCATCGAAGACAGGTACTGGTAGACCTGCAGCGCGTTGACTTCGTCGATCAGATTGCTGACCAGGACCACCAACGATCGTTTCTTGCAGCGCGCGGCGAGGTGCAGGAACGCCTGGTCGTAACGCGATTCGACCAGGCGTGGAAAGCGATCGAAAGACGCGTGGATCAGCTGGTTCATCTGGCGCATGCCGCCTCGGGGCGGCACAAAGGAGTGCACTTCATCGGAGAAACAGACCAGCCCCGCCGAATCGCCTTGCCGCAGCGCGACATAGCTGAGCATCAGCATGGCGTTCAAGGCATGATCGAGCAGGCTGATGCCGGCGCATTGGCTGGTCATCATGCGTCCGCAGTCGAGCATGAAAATCACGCGCTGGCTCTGATTGACCTGGTAATCCTTGACGGTCAATTTGTTGCGCCGCGCGGTCGCTCGCCAGTCGAGATGTTTATAGTTATCGTCCGGCGCGTAATCGCGCAGACGTTCGAACTCGTTGTCCTGGCCGACCCTGCGTGTGCGGCGCAAGCCCATCAGGGAGAGGCGGTTGGTGCGAGCGAGGATTGCGTATTCCGACAACTGCCGCATGTCGGGGTAGACATTGATCCTGTCTTCCGCCGGCAGTCTCAGGAACCGTACCCAGCATCCCCAGCGACTGCGAACGCGCAGGAAGACGCATCGCAGGGCAAACGCGCCGCGGCGCATCGCCTGTGCCTGATAACGCAACGTGGCGCGGCTGCGCGGCGCCATCGTCATCAACGTCTCCTCCGGCGCGGCAACGAAGTCGTGTGGCAGGTCGTCGCGGACCCAGACCAGGCGCGGCTGGTTCCCAAGATTCTGGATGACGATCGCCACCCGGTGCGGCTTCTGCAGCGAAGCCACCTGCAGCATCTCCCGCCGCACCGTAAACGACCGCGCCCCGGGCAGCGTCAGCAGGTCCGCGATCGCGACCCCGACCACGACGATGTCGACGATAACCACCAGCAGTCCCAGGTCGGGCCGCAGGTACAATCCCAAAGTCAAGAGCGTGGGGAAGGCCGCCAGGATCAACAGCGACGAATGGGGGTAGACTCGCTTGCCGAACGCGAGCAGCAACAGGATCCCCAGCAGGACCGCCAGCCAGAGGAAGAACAGATTGCCGGACGAGAGCCACTCGACCCACGTCACTCCGCTTTCGTTCACAGTCGCGGGACCTCCACCGAGCGCACGAGTTCCGTGAGTAATTCGTCGACCTTGCGGCCTTCGACTTCGGCTTCGGCCGTGAGAATCACCCGGTGCCGCAGCGCAGGCAGGGCAATCTGCACGACGTCGTCGGGCACGGCGTAATCCCGTCCGCTGAACGCGGCCAGTGCTCGCGAGGCCTGCATCAACGCGATCCCGGCCCGGGGAGACGCGCCTAAATGGAACTGGGGCCATTTACGCGTCAGTCGCACGATCTTGTTGATATAGTCGACCAGTCGATCGTCGACGCGCACTTCGGAGCAGAGCATCGTCGTGGCCAGAATTTCCGACGGCGAAGTGACCGTTTCCAACTGGTGTTCGAGCCGGTCATTGATGTCTTGTTGGGAACTGTGCAGTTTGAGGATCCGCGCTTCCTCGTCCTCGCGCGGATAATCGGCGACCAGTTTGAACATGAACCGATCGAGTTGCGCCTCGGGCAGATTGTAGGTGCCTTCGGATTCGATCGGATTCTGGGTTGCCATCACGAGAAACGGACGCTCCAGCGGATGACTGAGCCCATCGACCGTGACGCGGAATTCCTGCATGGTCTCCAGCAGGGCGGCGTGCGTCTTGGCGGGCGAGCGATTGATTTCGTCGGCCAACAGCAGCTGCGTGAATACTGGACCCGGCCGGAATCGGAATTCCTGGTTCTTGAGATCGAAGATGGGGGCGCCGGTGATGTCCGAGGGCATCAGGTCGGCGGTGAACTGGATGCGACCGAAGCGGCAGCCCAGGACGCGGCCGAGCGAGCGGACGAAGAGCGTTTTTCCCAGTCCGGGCACGCTTTCGATCAGCACGTGCCCGTTGGAGAAAAGTGCCACCAACGTCCCGAGCACCAGTTCATCCTGCCCGACGTACATCTTGGAGATCTCGGACATGATGCGATCGAAGAGCCGCTTCGTGTCGGTTTCGTTTTCGATGCGTGTGCGTCCGGCGGTCAGTTTGCTGGGGGAAAGTCCGGCACCGGCGGCGGGTGGGGGGGCGGTGCGGAACGGCGTTACGCCAGCGACGGTAAACGAAGGAGGCGCGGCGGGCACAAGCGGCGATGGCGCTGAGCCGGGCGGGCCGGGCAAGGGCGGCGTCGCAGCGATCGTCGTGCCCGCGGACGTCGATGCCGATTCGGGGACACTCGGCGACGCGCTGCCCGCGGAGCCAGGCGCGGGCGCGGTGGTCTGCTGAACGGAACCGCATTTCGGGCACCGCGCGGGCCGGCCGGCAGCGCTGGCAGGAATCTTCAAAATACTGCCGCAACCGAGGCAACTGAATTCCAGGTCGCCACTCGGGTTTGCTCCAGGGGTCATACTCATCGGTCATCCAATTTCTAATTCGCGTCGCGGCGTCTCAAACGGACGCGCCTCAACGCCGAACATGCTGGTGGTAAAATGCGATGCGCTGCCGAGCGAACTCCAGGTCTTCCGTTTTTTCCAAAAGGCTGCCCAACGCTTCGATATGCTTGCCAAAATCGCTGGGGCTTGTTTCCGGCAACTCCCGCGCTCGGCCAAAAATCGGGAATACCTTGGCGCAGTAAATCAGCCCCATGGCGAGCACGTGTAGCATCACGATAAACGACGGCCACGTCGAAAGGAACTCAATTTTTGTCACCGCCCCCCCGCCGGAATCGCGCTCGTGAATGGTCGCGCCAAGTTCGTCGGTTTCCAGGAAGATCACCCGGCCCGGTGACCCACATTCGTCAATCAGTTTCCCGGCCCACTGCCGATGCACGGGGTTGACCAGCGGCATGTTCATGAGGAAAGAGCCGTTCGCCACCACCAGGATGCGGCTCTCGTCCCACTCCTCGTCAGTGACGCGCGTGACAAACGGCTGCCCATCCGCCGTCAGCAGCACCTCGAACTGCGTCGGCAAAGACCGCAATTCGGCTTGCGGCTGCTGGATCAACCGGCGCAGGAAGGGAGGAATTTTCCGGACCTGCGCGGGCGTTGGCGCTCCCGGCGCGATCGTCGGCGGGGGCGGAATGTCGCTGATCCGAGGACTTTCCAGTCGATGCCCCAGTCGCAGTTCGGCCTGACTGGCATCAAGCGATTCGGCCCAGCGACCGCCGATCGAACGAACCGGACCCTCGACCCAAGATTGGCGCTGCACAAACCAGCGCGCGTAACTGTCGGTACTTACCGTTTGGCGCGAGGTCTGGCGATCCAGCAGCGCCTTGGCGAGATTCTGATCGACTTCGAGTCGTTGCGCGGCGGGCATGACCGCCGCCATCCGCTGCCAGTATCCGGGGACCGGATCGAAATCTCGCCCGACATAGATCAGCGTGCGGCCACTCTCTTCGGACAGCCAACCTTCCAGATATTCGCGAACCTCCAGCGATGGCGGCGAATAGCTGGCAGGCGCCCAGACAATCGTGTCGCAACGGCTAAGTTTCGGTGACAATCGCCGCCAGGAACCGACCTTGTGCCCGGCCTGTTCGAACATCGACGCCAGCACGCCCGTCCCGTCGACGGTTTTCAGGTCGCGCTTTCCGTAATCCGATTCCAGCGGCGGCCGACTGCAGCCGGAGACGACCAGCACCAGACACAGCAGCACCGCACTTGTCGCGCCAGCACCCGACTTCCCCGCGAGGCGCCGGCGCCGATGCGCGATGCAGAGGACGGTTGCCGAATCGAGCCCGGCGCCGCGGCATTGGATCATGTCGCGCTCCGTTCCAGCAGCCGCTTTTGGAAATCGGAAAGTGAATTCCAGCAATCTTCGAAGTCATCGCGTTGCAGTTCGTGGTGGCCGAAGAAATACGATTCGAACGCGTTCATGGAGCGGAACAGCAACGATGACAACCCGGGGTTCTCCCGCAACTCACGGAGATACTGGCGGTTGGTTTTTCCCTTGGTCAGATGGATCCATTGGTGGCGGTCGAGTTCCACAAGTTGAAAACTGAAATAGTAGACCATCGCCTGTCCGAACATACCCTGTTCGTAGCATTGCCTGGCCGCTGTCAGCAGGTCGCTCACCGGCCGTTGAATCTGGAACGGCAGATTGTCCAACTGGTATTGGGGGTCGCTCGCCGCGTCGTCGGCCTCATCGGCGGTCGCCGTCGCGGCATTGCGCAGGTCGCGGTGCAGGTAGAAACGCAGCAGAACGTAGATCAGTGCCAAGGCGAGGCAGGCCAGCAGCAGGTAGACCATGGCCTGCATGAGTTCGCCGGCTCCTGCGAGCAGCAGGCTCCAGATGCTGGAGGAATTTTCGAATTCGAGGCTGCCCTTGGTCGACGTGGCCACACCTTTGTCCCAGGACGACTTGTGGGCGTTTTCCGAGGTCGTGGCGCGATTCGCGTCGATCGATCGAAGAGAATCCTTCTCGGGATCGTACCAGCGGACGTTGGCGCGGCGCAGCGCTTTGCCGGCCGCGTCGCCCGGATCGGCGGCGAGCGCCGTGGAAGTGACGCCGAAAACCAGCGCCAGGACCAGGGACAGGGTGTGCCCGAAACGGCCGGTCAACTTGGCCGACTCGGCCCGCATCCGCAATTCGACTTCCCAGCCCTCCTGGCGAATCCGAGTATCGAGGTAGTTGAGAAATCGAACGACGGTGGTGAATACGACCACCATTCCGATCGTGATCGGCAGGATGAAATGGGTCTTCCATTCCGTCCAGTGCCAGTCACCGACGAGGAAACCGATCACGTACAGCAGTGCATGGGCGATCGTCACGGTCAGCACGATCGTGATCCAGCAGATGCCGAGCCAGCGAGCCAGATGATCGCCGCGGGCGTGCAGCCGTTCGCTGCGGCGCGCCACAGGCTGCCCTTGCTGGCCCCGCGCCAGCAAGGGTGCTTGTTCGAGCAGGATAATCTCGTTCAGGAAAGGGCGGAATGCCCGCAAGATCGCCTGGAAGATCGCCAGCATCAGCAGCATTGTCTCGCCGAACGACGCCCATTCGTCCTCGTGCGGCAGCAGCATCAAACCGATCGCCGGCACGACACCGCGCACCATGCCCTGGCAAGCCAACAGTTTCCAGAAGGAGCGGCGGAACTCCGCCAGCAACTGGCGCGGACCGGGTGTCTCGAGAAACACCACTTTGCCCAGGTAGATCGTCGTCAGAGCGGTCGCCAGCGGCGCTTGCAGGAACATCAGCAGGACCAGATTGAACGCGAAACGCGCCGGGATGTCGACCAGATCGTAGTCCAGGTACTCGTCCCGCGCCATCCAACCGATCAACAGGTAATTCAGTACGGCGAATGGCACCAGCCCCAGCGCGGAGGTCCACAAAAGGGGCAGAAAGTGCGTCCGCAACATCGGCAGCGCCAATTCCAGCACTTCCCAGAAGTTCCGTTCGCGGATGACGATTTCGGTCTTATCCAGTTGCACGCGAACCGCTCCGCGGGAATCCCAGAACGACGAAATAGAACAGCAGCATGCCGCTGCACAATGTGGCGATGGTACCTTTCACGATGAATGGCAGGGCGAAAGGTGAAACGAAGCCTTCGATGAATGCGGCCAGGATGAACATGACGACGGCCGAGCCCATGATCGGCATTGTTTCCGCGCCGGTCTTGCGCAGGGAGCCCAGGCGCGTCAGGCCGTGAGTGCAAATCCAACCCATGCCGATCCGCAGCCCGGCCCCGGCCGAAAGCACGATTGCCGTGAGTTCGAACGGCGCGTGCGCGGTGACAAAAGCGTAAAAATTTGCGCTGCCGACTTGTCCGGGTTGGCTCATGTAGCCGAACGAGGCCCCCAGCGCCGCAGCCTGGAAAATTGTCTCGAGCATCCCAGGGATAATCAGGACGGAAGTCGCGAAACAGATCAGTCCGATTCCCGCATTATGTTGGATGTAGAACCCGGCCATCATGATGTTGGCTTCAAACGATCGCCGGCCCAGAGGTTCGGAAAAACTTGAATCCAACTGTTCCATCATCGCCGTCCCCATCACGGTTTCGGCGAACCCGGGCCAGATCTTGGGGTTCGCGGCGATCGCGGCCGACGAAATGAAGATCGACCAGAAGAGCACGAACATCGCTTGCACGCAGCGGTCGCCGAAAACCTGCTTCGGCACATCGTGCAGCAGCAGCCGCGGCCAATCGCTGTATCGGAAGATGCGGGAGCGGTAGAGGCAGGTATGGGCGCGGCCGACCAGTCGGTGCAGATAGCGAATCGTGATCGGCGGAAGCTGGTAAGCGTCCGCCAGCGCCAGGTCGGCGCAGGCGGCGCGGTAGAGCGCGGCAAAGCGCGTAATCGTCGCCGCAGGCAACTTCTTTCCGGGCTGAACCTGGCCGCAGAGGTTGTCCAATTCGGTCCAGTTCGGACGTCGCTTTTCCAGGAATTCCGCGACTTTCATCGCCCGGTCCCCTGTGACCCAGTTAGTGGTGACCCAGGTACTTGCGATCCAGGTCCCATGCCGATCGCGGCCCCCGACGGTTGCCACTGTACTCCGCGAAAACTGAACGGAGACTCATCCCGCGCCTGACGGTGCGCGGCGTCGCCGCGATCCGCGATGAAGGTTCGATAATAGAGCGCGCAGAGCAACAGGTCCCAGCTCGTGTCGGCCGGCAGGCCGAATACCCGCAGCAGCGGTTCGGCAAGGTGCCGGGCGACCTCGCGACGTCGCGCATCGGAAAAATATTTGCGGCGATCGACGTACATGGAAAGCGCCTGGGCCATCGATCGCGTCACCAGAAAGTCCGCGGGAATCAATTCCGCGAGGTGCGGCGTGCGCGGATCCTCGACGCGACTCGCCCCCGCCAGCCAGGAACGCTCGTCGACGACCACGATGGTTCCCGCAACCAGGTCGCCGATGCGACGGTGGCGCGAATCGAGCGCCATCGTCACCAGTCCGACGGCGAACAGATTCAACGGCGCCATCGGAATGCCGGACGCTTCGATGGTCGGGTAAACCTGGGTGAGGTTGATCAGCGGCAGAGTGTCGGCCATGCGGAACAGGTTGCGGACGACCGCCTGCATGCCGTTGATCGGCCGGCCGGTCAGCGAAAGGGTGCGAATGCCCATCGCCGCCTTTCCCGGTGTGCGCCCGTTCCAAAAGCACTCGAACAACGCGCCGTAAAAATACCCAAGCACGAACTCGATGACCAGGATCACTCCCAGCGACGCCACCATCAATTGTCTGCCAAGCAGCGACGCCACGAAGGCGATCGCGATGTACAACAGCGTCGAAATCGTGCCGCGGACCATGTAATCGATTCCCAGCGCGACCAGCCGTCGAAACGGACCGGCGACACGATAGCGGAATGCGATATTCTCGGGCGTCACGATCTCGATCGTGCTGTCGATTTGCAAATGCTGATCGGCCATGCCCGGCTGTTCCTTCCGCGGATTTCCCCCAATTATTCGCCAACCTTGCCCCCACCGCAAGCATGGCCACTTGCCGTCCGCGCGGCGGCGGCTACAAAGGGGCAATCGATTTCCACCGAACCGGGAAGGAGCAGGCGATTATGAAATTGAGCGGCAAGACAGCGCTGGTTACAGGCGGAGGCACCGGGATCGGATGGGGAATCGCGCGCGCCCTGGCGGCCGAGGGCTGTCGGGTCATGATCGCCGGACGCCGCCCGCAGCCGCTCACGGACGCCGTCGAAGGCTGGAAAGGCACACCGATTCTGCATCAGACCGTGGATGTCACCGATCGAGCCAGCGTTGCCGCACTGGTGCAAGCGACGCTGCAGCAGTTGGGAGCAATTGACATCCTCGTCAATTCGGCCGGTACGAACATCAAGACGCGAACGCTGGCCGAAATGCGGCCCGAGCAGTGGGATGAAGTCCTGGCGATCAACGCCACCGGCGTCTACAACTGCATGTATGCGGTCCTGCCGTCGATGCGCGCGCGGAGGGACGGCCTGATCGTGAATATCAGTTCCACGTCGGGCAAGCGAGCCGCACCGTTGGGCGGCGTGGCCTACGACGCTTCGAAATTCGCAGTCGCGGCGCTCAGCACCGCCGCCTGGAACGAAGAGGCGGCGAACGGCATCCGGGTCACGACCGTTTTCCCCGGCGAAGTCGATACGCCGATTCTGGAAAAACGGCCGACGGCGGTCAGCGATGAACGGCGAGCGCGCATGTTGCTGCCCGAAGACGTCGGCCAGGTCGTCCTGGCGATCGCCCTGCTTCCGCCGCGCGCCCATATCCCGGAACTGATCATCAAACCGATCACGCAAGAGTACATTTGACTCGATTGCTCTTGCCTCTACCGCTTCGCCTGCGATGATGTTCGTGTAGCACGAAACTTGTTTCGTGGCTCGGCTCGACTGAGCATTGAGGAAGCTCGGCGCGGCGCCGAGGAACCGTTGAAAGAGGCACTGTTAAGGACTGAAGAAGCCCTGCGGAGACGCTCGCGATGCTCTCTATTTTTGGACCGACTCGAAGCACGTGCGATCGGTTGCCCCGCCGCCAGATTCTGCAGGCGGGCGGAGCCGGATTGCTCGGCCTTTCCCTGCCGCAACTGCTGCGTGCGGAATCGGAAACTCAACCGCCGGCTTCGCGGGTCAAATCGGTTATTTTCCTGATGCTCTTTGGCGGCCCAAGTCAATTGGAAACTTTTGATTTGAAACCGGATGCTCCCGAACAGATTCGCGGCCCGTTCCGCCCGATCGCCTCGCGGACGCCGGAACTGCTGATCGGCGAACATCTACCGCGGACCGCATCGGTCTCGGACAAGTTCTGCGTGATCCGCACGATGACCCACTCGTTTAACGACCACAGTGGAGGCGGTCACTATCTGCAAACCGGCAAACGATGGCACATTCCGATCGGCGGCGGTTTTACTCCCACGCCGCGCGACTGGCCGTCGATCGGCTCGGTTGTGGAATATCTGCATCAGCAGCGGTTCGGTCTGGACGATCCGCTGCCGGCCTACATGGTTCTGCCCAATAGCCTCGGCCGCCTTCAGGAGGCGGGGCAGTATCCGCGCCCGGGAGAACATGCGGGCTGGCTCGGGCGGCGATACAACCCGCTCACCACGCAAATCGACAAGAAATCACTGACCGACAACCCTTACTGGCGGGACTGCACCGATGAGGAACTGCAGTTTCAGATTGCAGGCATGGATGCGCGCGAAGGGATCAACCTCGATCGCTTTCATGCCCGCCAGACACTGCTCGAACAATTCAATGAACAGCGAACCCGCCTGGAACGATTGGGAATGCCCACCAGCTACGATGTTTTTCGCCAGCGCGCCTTCGCGCTGGTGACGTCGGAAAGCGCGCGGCAGGCGCTGGATATCGAACGCGAGCCGGCCGAGGCGCGCGATCGCTACGGACGACACCTGTTCGGCCAGGCGACGCTGGTGGCCCGGCGGCTGGTCGAGGCCGGCGTGCGCTTTGTCACCGTGCACTACGATTGCGTCGATGGTTACAGCTGGGACTCCCATCGCAACAGCGACGACGTGAAGAAACACCTGTTGCCAACCTTCGATCAGGCATTCGCCGCGCTGCTGACCGATCTCGATCAGCGCGGACTGCTCTCCGAAACGCTGGTCGTCGCCACCGGTGAAATGGGGCGAACGCCTCGCGCCAACGCGCAGTGGGGCCGCGACCACTGGAGTACGCTTTTCTCGAACGTCATCGCGGGGGGCGGGATTCGCGGCGGCACCGTCTACGGCAAGTCGGACAAGGATGCCGCGTACGCGATCGAGAAACCGGTCTCGCCGGAGGATCTGGCCGCCACCATCTACCATGCGCTCGGCATCCCCCACGAACTGCGGCTCCCGAGCATCGACAATCGCCCGACACCCATCGTCGACGGCGGCACACCTGTCGAGGCACTCTGGACAGGTTGATTCAAGCCCGGCCGCCGATAACAACCGGCTCTTGGTACCACCGTTGTCCGGGAACGCCGCGTTGTGCTAGCACCGATTTCCAGCGCCGCGCAAACGCTGCTCTCCGCCGTCGGGCAACAAAGCCTGCAACCTGCTGCGGCGGGAAGCCCCAGCCACGATCTTGGGACGGTCGACCGGTTATCTATTTAAGGAATATTCCCTGGGATGAAGGTGCAGTAGAATCAGAGGCGAACTTTCCGCGTGCTCTGTCCGCGAAAGCCCCGCTTCGCGCCGGATCGCGGCGTGACCTCCATGTCCCCGATGTTGCTTGCAATGTTCGCTGAAGAATTCGTGCTCTCGGTGCTGGCTCTGACCTGTTTCGGGGTCTGCGTGATTGTTCCCGTTTCGTTTTTGATTTTGTTCGTCAAAATCCGACAGCGGCAGCGAGAAACAGAAGATCTCATTTCTTTGCAATTGCGGTCGCTGAAGGCGGATCTGTCCGATCAACGACGACTGCTGCAATTGATTACTGAAACCGCCAACGTGCCGGAACAGGAGCGCGCGCCAAGTCCGCCGCCGGAGGTCGCTCCGACGGCGCCGCAATCGTTCACGCCGCCGCCAATCGTCGCGGAACCGCTGTCGCCGCCCGCGGCGACAGCGCAGTCCCAGGAACCGCGGGAGCCCGCCACGCCGCGAGAGCCACTGGCCTCGCCGTTCGCGACCACAAAACCGGAAGATCAACGGCCGCTCCCCGCATCCGAAGAACATGTTTTCGCGGCCGCTGCATCCGCGTACGAACAGCAATCCAGAGTCCACGAAGGGCAATCCAGAGTCATCAAGGAACCGCCGCCACGTAAGCCAAGTCGATTCGAAACGGCGGCCCTGGAAATCCTGCTCAAGATCTGGCATTGGATAATCGTTGGCGAGGAACATCGTCCCCATGGCGTCTCCATTGAGTTCGCAATCGCCAGCACCTGGCTGCTACGACTGGGCATCGTGATCCTGGTGATGGCGGTCGGTTTCTTTCTGAAGTACTCGATCGAACACGATTACATCGGTCCTTTGGGGCGCGTTGGAATTTCGATCCTGACCGGCACTGCCATGCTGATCACCGGCATCAGGTTACTTGGCAGGAAATACCACCTGCTTGGACAAGGCCTGATCGGTGGCGGTATAGCGACGCTTTACTTCGCCGTCTTTGCCGCGTTTCATTTCTACCACTTGATTGAAATGCCGGTCGCATTCGGCCTGATGCTGCTGGTCACGGTCGTGACGGGGGCGCTCGCAGTCCGCTTGAATTCGATGTTAGTGGCCGTACTGGGAATCCTGGGCGGCTACGGGACGCCGGTGATGCTGTCGACTGGCGAAGTCAATTTTGTGGGGTTGTTTTCCTACATGTTGCTGTTGGGTTCGGGGGTACTTGGCATCAGCTACAGGAAAAAGTGGCACCTGTTGAATTACCTGAGTTTTGTCTGTACCTACATTTTGTTCTTTGGGGCGATGCAAAAGTACACCGTCGATGATTTCTGGAAGGTATTTCCATTTCTGTCGGCGTACTTCATCCTGTTTTCGACCATGGTGTTTCTGTTTGACTTGTTCCATCGTTCCAAGTCGACTCTGCTTGACGCCATCGGATTGTTGATCAACGCCGCCATCTACTTTGGTGTCAGTTACAATCTGGTCAATGCGGTGTTCGGGTATCGCTGGGTCGCGGCCGTGAGCCTCGCGCTGGCAGCGTTCTATGTAGCGCATGTCTGGTATTGCCTTGTTTTTCGCGTCCTGGACCGCGACCTCTTGTGCTGCTTTATCGGACTCGCCGCGTTCTTCTTATCGGTGACTGTCCCGTTGGTACTGTCGCGAGAATGGATCACGGTCAGTTGGGCGATTCAGGCTCTGGTGATGTTGTGGGTCGCGGGAAAGTTGAACAGCGTATTCCTTCGTCATATTGCGTTCGTGCTGTACTTGTTGGTCATTGGCCGGTTCTGTTTCCTGGATCTGGAACGCCAGTATGCGACGCGGGTGATTGACGTCGAGCCGATGCCGTTGGGCAAGTATCTGTTGATGATGCTCGAGAGGCTGGTCGTGTTTGGAATCCCGATCGCTTCGCTGGCCGGCGCGTATCGATTACTCCGGGCGCCGGCAGCCACCGCCTCGGTCGCGATCGACAAAGCGAGCGACATGGCCGAGTGGGTCCGCGAGCGCTGGGCGATCCGCGCCGCGGTAATCGGTGTTGTAGGCATGGCCTTCGCGTTCCTGCACCTGGAGTTGAATCGCACATTCGGGTACTTGTTTCCGCCGCTGCGATTGCCCGTGCTGTCGCTGTTGTGGGTTGCCCTCTGTGGGCTGCTGCTGTACGAGTACTTGGCGCGGCCCAGCAAGCCGCTGTTGTTCGTTCTGGCGCTTTCGGCATTTGTCGTAATTGGCAAGCTGTTCGTCGTCGATTTGCCGAACTGGAGCGTGGGTTACGCGTTGATCTACGGGGGAAACGCCTACTCGTTCCTGGAAGCCGGCATGCGGCTGCTGGACTTCGGCGTGATCATCGCCTTCATGTGCGTTGTCTATCGACTCTTGTCGGGTGACGTCACGGCAAGGTTGGGGCAACAGCTGGCAGGCTGTTGCGCGTTGGCGCTGCTGTTCATTTTTCTCAGCCTGGAAGTGAACACCTTTCTGACGCACTACGTCCCTGGGTTGCGCACCGGCGGAGTGTCGATCCTTTGGTCGCTTTTCGCCATCGGCCTGCTGCTGGCGGGGATCTGGAACGACGCTCGGGCACTGCGCTATGTCGCACTTGGTTTGTTCGCGGTCGTGGGCTGGAAGGTACTCTTCAAGGATCTCGAACACCTGGACCAGATCTACCGCATCGTTGCGTTCACGATTTCAACGCCCCAGTCGAATTACGAGCGCACGGTGCAAGTGTTTGGATCAAATGACGGAGCCGATTGGAAGCCGCTGGTAACGGACAGCCTGATTTTCGACTACTCGCGATTTATCGACATCAGCAATCGCGAAATCGTGCTGCCAGCCAATAACTTCCGCGAATTCAGACTGGTCATCGGAGACGTTACCGATGAGAAGCGTTCTCCGTACAAGGAGCTGACGCGTACATTTCGCAAGGGCCAGGAGGTGGAATTTACCGAGCGGACGACCACCGAGCTCCGCGATTTTCGCATCGATCGGATCGAGGTTGCGCACACCTCTGTTCAGCAGAAAGTACGAACGAGAAAGACCATGTCTTACCCGGTCGCCAATTTTGAAAGCAAGGAAGACCCGTCGAGGAAGCAGACGATTCTCACGGTTCGTACGCGGCGCGAACCGATCAGCAATTTTACATTGGTCACGCCGTCGCGCAACTTTCATCGTCGGGCCGTCGTCGAAGTGCCGGTGGTGCAGGGCACGAAAACCGAATGGCTGGAGGTCGGTTCCGCCACGCTCACCCACATCGGGTTTCGCGATTTGCGCCGCGAACAGTTGCGGATCGACATCGCCGAGCGACGCGAAGAACAGTATCGGATCGTGATCCACAACGAAGACAATCCGCCGCTGGAGATCTCGGGGGTCGAGGTTGTCGGCAATGTCTATCGGGTTGTTTTCCTGGCGCAGAAATCGCAGACTTACCGTCTGTTTTACGGTTCCGAATCGGCCCCCGCTCCGAAGTATGAGACGGCGGTGGTACTTGCTGCTCTGCGCCGGGAAGACTTCCAGCCTGTGATGGCGACGTTGGGCGCGGAAACAAAAAACCCCGGCTTCGGCGTGGAGCCGGGGTTTGCACTGCGCAAACTGCTCAACAACTGGCTGTTCCTGGGAAGCGTGATCTGCCTGATGGTCGTCGTACTCGGCTGGAGCCTGTTTCGTGCTGGCCAGCATCTGAAAACGATCGATCGTGACGAATCGGAAGCCATGCCGCAATGAAACGTGGCGCGGCCGCGCTTACTCGTTCTTACCCGGAATCTTGCCTTCCTTGATCAGGTCCGCGAATGGCTTTCCGTCGGCGTTCTTTTCGGCGGTCGCTTTGGACCACGCGGAGAGAAAGAGCTCGGCGGCCTTCGTCTTCGCTTCGGCTTTCGCTTTTTCCTCGGTTGCTTCTTTGCTGGCTTTGTCCGCGGCCATGAAAGCCTTGTCGTCCAGATATTTGTGCATGATCTTGCCGAAGTCATTCAGGGCGTGCCCCTTGGCCTTCTTGTCCTTGTCGGGAATATGGCACGAAGCACATTTCGACTTTTGCGCCTGGGCGGCAGCAAGGTAGCCCTTGTATTCTTCCTTCCCGCCGAAAGCACCCTGGATGTAATCCGGAATCGGCGGCAGAGCATAGGCGGATGTCGTGGTGAGCCAGACGACGATCGTGAACGCAATCGATGAACGCATGCTGAGTTCCTTGTATGACAACCTGGTGAAACCAGAAAAATAGTTCACGCCGTTGAGTTCGTCAACTGTCGCGGCTGGGCGCGACGTGACGAACGGGTTGCCAGGATGTTCGGAGTGCCGAGTTGGGATCGCGGCGGATGCAAACGCATGTCAGGAATCCGGCTTTCCAAGGCAGAGCCTGTCGAGCCACGCGTTTCCAAAGCGCGCCTGCCGATCGAAGCGAACGCATTGTTCACGAAACTGCGGCAGGTTGGGGTAGAGCCGTTGCGCCTGATCGCGCGTCAGAGGGCAAACCTTTCCCCAATGCGGGCGCGCGGCAAATAGCGCGGACATGCTGTCGCTGAGAAATCTGGCGAAGCGGAAAAAACCGTCGCGCTCGACGGGCCGGTCGTAACTGATGAAGCTGATCGCGTAGTACGGCTCGTCGCTGTCACTTGTCATCGAAATCAGCGTATCGTCGCCGAAAACCCGGCGTATGCAGATGGGGTAGTGGTGCGTGTAGGACGCGACCGCGGATTGCAATTCGTCGATCCGCCCCAGGTTTGTCAATGCCGCGCGGGTTTCCGGTGACAACGATGCGGCATCGCCGTCGAACGCCTCCAGAATCTCGCGAACAAACGTGACCGCCTTCGGCAAGTGTGTTTGCGGCACGAACATTTCGATTTCGATGTGGCGAAACAGCTCGTGCTCCATGATCAACATCCGTTGCGACCAGTCCACAACGTGCCAGCCGCGGATCACCGTGCGCAGCGCGATATGTCGGAAGAAGCCCTTGATCGCTCCCCGGCGCCGCAGCACGCGGACAATCAGCCGCAAAACAAGGTGCAACGCGACGTCGATTGCCGCGAACCAATACGCACGGTACAGCGGCGCCAGCCAACTGCGCGGCTGGGTCGATTCGCGTCGATGTTGGCCCAGGAAATTCCACAGCCACGGGATCAGGAAGAACTGCTGTAGCGGCGCGTCGGGCTCCGCCGCCAGCACCTCCGCCAGCGACTCGTGCAGCCGGAACCACTCTTCCACGCGATACGCCGGCCGCGGGCGAACGTCCACGGACAGCACCACTCCCAGGCAGCCCAGCGAACAGCGCGCTGCCCGCAGTTCGTCTCCGCCGCGCACCTGGCGTATCAGCGGCTCGTCCGTGACGGGGTCGTAGCAGGCGATGCGCATCCCGGCGACGTAGTGGGACAGGCTGGATCGTCCCGAGCCGTGTGTGCCTGTCGCGACGGCGCCGGCGAGCGATTGTTCGCTGATCAGCCCGACGGACGGCAACGTCAGCCCGCGGCGATCCAATTCGGCAAGCAGGCGCTTGATTTGACAACCTGCCCCGACCGTGGCGACCGGCCCCTGTTCATCGTCGCGAACGTCGATCTGGTCGAGGTGCCGCAGGTCGAGCAGCAGTTCTTCCGCGACGACTGCCTCGCTCCACGAATGCAGTCGCCCCACCGCGCGGATGCGCCGGCCGCGATGTTCATGCAGAATCCGCAAAACGTCGGCTTCCGTCCGCGGCGCGACGATCGCCGCGGGACAAAACTCCAGGTTGCCGCCAAAATTGATGACTCGCGACGGTAGGCCCGATTCTCGCATACGCCAGGTGCATTCATGTTCGAAGAGGACGCGAATTGTCTTCGCGCGGGCCTAGGGGTCGCCGGTCGATCGGATTGGCGGGGCCGATTGCGTCGACGCAGCTCGCCCCGTTTGTGGATCGATCGCCAGGTTCAGATCTTCGTTCGTATTCGTGTAAAAGAAAAAACCAAACATCATCTCCTGGACCGTCTGCGGCCCGTGCCGGACGGTAGCGGTGGGATCCGGATTGAACGGATTGAATGGTGAGTTGTCAAAATGGGCCACGACCTCAATTCGGGTTCCGGCGGCGAACTTTTTGTCGCCGGGCCGCCAGCGGTAGTTCTGTTGCCAGCCGAAATGGTAGTTTGGAATGGACAACAAAGTTTCCGGATCACTTTTCGGCGCATGGGCGACAAATGTCATGTCCTTGCCGCGCAGGTGCATGTGCGAGAACATGCCGATGCCGGTGGCGTCTTGCGGCAGCGTACGGCTGGACGTCACGGGATGCGCCGCCGCTCCTGGCGGGATGGCAAAACGGGAGGTTGTCACTTGCAGGTGATGAAGTTCCTTGTGGACGGTCCCGCGCGGAAAACGGAATCCGACGGACATCCGGTTCTTTTCCGGCTTACCGGACGTCGTGTAGTGAATCTGCAGCCCGACGACGGACCCGCGGGGAATTCGCAGCGCGATGCCATCGTCCAACACCATCGCAGTTCCCCCCGGCACTCTGCCGGTAATGAAGTTGCCCTCGTTGAATTTGCCGCCGATCGCAAAGTAGGCCATGTTGCAATGATGCACGACCGCCGGGTTGGACGGCAGAATCTCCGCCGCAGAAATCCAGGTATCCTCCAGGAACACGTAGGGCAAGATGGTGTAGCGGTAGTCGACGAAGCCGTCGGCTGGAAGACTGTGCGTTTCCAATGCGGTGGTCACAAGGTCTGGTTCGCCGATTTCCCATTTCCCATCCGCGAAAGTGCGCGGCGGCGGTGCCTTGGACGCGTCGCCGGTCGGCAAGCCGGAATCGACCCAGGCCGCGATCTGCGATCGTTCGTCGCTGGAAAGGCCGCGTTCGTTGACGAAGGGATGGCGACGATGCGCGTACCAGGGTGGCATCCGCCGATCCGCGACAACTTCCGCGATCATCTTCGCGTGGCTCGATACTTCGTCCAGAGTCATCAGCGAAAACGGCGCCTGCCCGCCCGGATGGTGGCACTCCTGGCAGTGCTTTTGAACAATCGGCATGATCTGTTCGTAAAACGTCACCGGCGACTGCGGCCGGGGTGGCTGCGGCAACGTGATGCGGCAACCGTCGACCGTGGTTTCCGCCGTGGCCGGCTCGCGACCAGCAAGCAGATCGTCGAGCGCCAGTTTCAAATCGTCGTGCAATACGTCGGGGCGCGTTCCGCCGATGCGCAGCTGATCATCGATGCGGCCCCGGTAACGAAGCCGGCGCTGGCCATCCAGGATCACGGTCTGTGGTGTTCGCTCCACTCCGACGGATGACACGCACGAACCGTCCGTATCTTTCACGCAGGGAAATTCCACGGCGAAGTCAATCGCTTGCTGGGCCACGTCCTGAATCTCGTCGTCCGCTCCGACATTGACCGACACGAACTGCACGCCTTGTCCCTGGAACTGTTCCTGCAGGCGATTCAACTTCGGCCAGTACTTCCGCACGAGCGGGCAGGTCGTGTTGGTGAAGACCAGTACGATGGCCCTTTTTTCACCGAAGTCGTTGAGTGACCGCGACAGGTAACGGATATCTTTGAATTGGAGGTTGGCGATTTCGGCACCGATCTTGGGTCGGGCGATCTCGCCATCCGCCCCCCACGCGCGCACTCCACCGCCAAGCCAACCGCTTGCGACGAAAAGTGCGATAATAACAAGGGAGCGCATCGTGAAAACTCCCAGCGTGCGAGTCGATACAACAAACTGCCGGACCGCAAGCCTACCACAACGAGCTGCGGCAATAAAGGAATTGTCTTGAAGCCGGGATCGGGCGTAGTGACACCGGTCGTAGGACGGGTCTCCCGACCCGTCTCTCGCGCTGGATCGCCAATGCGAGTTCTTTTTTCGACGCCGATTCGGTGAGTAATGCGGTCGTTGGCGTCATAGGAAAACTGCGAACGCTGGGGCCCGACGATCCGCGAACGCTCGTGACCCTGCACACCCTGGCTTCGATCTACCTGGACGACGGCGATACGGCGCGGGCGATTCCGGCGCTCGAACAGGTCTACGCCGCCAAGGCAAAATTGCTGGGCCCCGAGCACCCCGATCGGCTCCCGCGAGCCATCGAGCTTCTGGAAAACGCCTTCCGCGCTTCGGTGGGACAGCCATCGGTGCCATGGATCGGAAATGAGTTGATGATCGCCTTCGAGTGCGCGGAACAGCCGGCGGCGGCAGTGGCTAACGAAATGCTGGCGCAATAGCGCAAGTCGCTCGCCGCCGGCAGCTCCGAACTTGCATCCGCGATGGCGAACACCGCGGTGACTCTGTTGCGGCTCGAAGACTGGACGAACGCGGAACACACCCTCCGCGAATGCCTGGCCATTTGCGAAAGCCTCGATCCCGATTCCTGGCGGACCCACAACGCCCGCTGCCTCCTGGGCGAATCCCTGCTGGGCCAAGGGAAATATGCCGACGCCGAGCCGCTGCTGCGAGGTCGCGAGGGATTGGAACGGCGCGCGGCACAAATTCCGCCGCAGATGCAAAGGCGATTGACCGAGACGGCGGGCAACCTTGCGCGGGTCTACGAGCTGTTGGGAAAACCTGACGATGCCTGCGATGCCGCAGGACTTGGGGCTGGAGGGTGAAGCAGATCTCTAATGCGGGGATGCACGATCTGTCCCTCCCGGGTCAACAATGTGTCGCGGATGATCTCGTCGTCAAGGTTCATTACCAGCTCGCCTTTGGGCGCCAGATTCTGCAGGAACTTGGTGAGGTTGTTCGAGAACATCAGGCTGGCATGGTAGGGGTTTCCCGAGGCGAGGTTCGTGGGGCCGAGGATGGTGACTCCGTTTTCGATCACAGTTTGATCGGGCTTCGACAGTTCGCAGTTGCCGCCTCGTTCGGCCGCCAGATCGACGACAACGGAGCCCGGCGCCATGCGCCGCACGGCGTCGGCGGTGATCAGCAGAGGCGACTTTTTTCCCGGCACCAGGGCCGTGGAAATCGCGACGTCGTTGGTGGCGACAACGTCGCCCAGCATTTCCCGCTGCCGCCGATAGAACGATTCGTCCATGGCGCGGGCGTAGCCGCCCTTGTCCTCGGCGCCGGCGTTTTCGATCGGCAGTTCGACGAATTTCCCGCCGAGGCTCTCGACCTGTTCGCGACAGGCGGGACGCACGTCGTACGCATGCACGACTGCCCCAAGCTTGCGCGCGATCGCGATGGCCTGCAATCCGGCCACGCCCGCGCCGATCACAAGCACCCTCGCCGCGGTAATCGTCCCGGCGGCGGTCATCAACATCGGGAACATCCGCGGCAGGTGTTCGGCGGCCAGCAGCACCGCACGATATCCCGTGACGGTCGCCTGGGACGACAGCACATCCATCGATTGGGCGCGGGTGATGCGGGGGATCATCTCCAAGGCAAAGAGAGTGATTCCGCTTGGGGCGATCGCCGCAACCGCCTTGGGGTCGCTCAAGGGGTCGCAGAGGCCGATCTGGACTTGTCCCGACCGAGTGGGGATCGATTCGGTGGCCAGGCAGTTGGCTCCGGCGTTGCGGACGGTTGCCACCAGGTCGGATGCGGCCGCCTCCGGGCGCGAAGCGATCTGAGCCCCTTTATCACGATAGGCGGCGTCGGGAAACCCGGCCGGTTCCCCCGCCTTGGATTCCACGACAATCTGGAAGCCGGACTTTGTCAGTGCCGGCAACGAGGCGGGGACGATGGCCACGCGACGTTCGCCGGGAAAAGTCTCTCGCAAAACGCCAATTTTCATCCCAAAATCTCCCTGGAAAATCCGCGGCTGCCGTGGTGGGGATTGGCCGATCAGGGCCAATCCAAACAGAAACAATCCGGTTTGGAAAGGACCCATGCGGCGGATAACGGCCCGGAGGCCAAAGTGAGGCCGACGAAGCCTTGAAGGGCCCGCCCCAACTCGCTAAACTCTTGGTTTCCAAAATTGGCATCGGGACTTGGTTTGTGGGAGGGACGAGCGTTGGCTGGCACAAAGAGTTTCCTGGCAAAGCCGGGTGAGCTACCCAAGAAATGGTGGCTCGTGGACGCTTCGGATCAGATTGTCGGCCGGTTGGCGACGGAAATTGCGACCATTCTGATGGGCAAGCACCGACCGACCTACACTCCGCACACGGACACCGGCGATTTTGTCGTTGTCACCAACGCGGCCAAAGTCCGCTTCACGGGTCGCAAGTGGCAGCAGAAGCAGTATGCGTGGTTTACCGGCTATACTCGGCAACGATTTGCCAGTGCGGAAAAGCGACTGGCGGAGCAGCCGGAGACGATCCTGCGCGAGGCGGTGCGCCGCATGCTGCCCAAGTCGAAGCTGGGCCGAAAAATGTTGTCGAAACTCAAGATATTCGCCGGGGCCGAACACAACCACCAGGCGCAACAACCGGAACTGAAGGTGCTGGGAGCCAAGTAAGATGCAGATCAAGAAAGACAAGGTTACCGGGGATTTGCTGGGCGTCGGTCGTCGCAAGACCGCGGTGGCTCGAGTGCGTCTGCGGGCCGGATCGGGAAAAATCCTGGTCAACGGCCGCGCGTTCGATGAGTATTTCAAAACCGAAAAAGAACAGCGACAGATTACCGACACGCTGGAATTCGTAGGCCAGCGCAATGCCGTCGATCTGTCGATTCGTTGCACGGGCGGCGGACCGAACGGCCAGGCTCAGGCCTGCAAGATGGGCATAGCCCGCGCCTTGTGCGGATTCAGCGAAGAAGCGTTCCAGCCGCTCCGCGATAACGGATTCCTGACCCGGGATTCGCGCATGAAAGAGCGCAAGAAATACGGCCTGCGCGGCGCTCGTCGCGGAGTGCAGTTCTCGAAACGCTAGGCACACTGGTCGGCTTGGGGGGCCACCAACTGGGAGGCCCTCATTGCACTGCGTGGATCGGCGTCGCGTGGCCGAATACGCGCCCCACTCCCGCCCGCTTCGGGGCCAGGATGCAAACGCCTGCAGCATCCGGCCAGCCTGCCAGTCATCATCGACGGCATGCACCGAAGGGACTTTGGATTTCATCCCGTCCAGAGTTTGACCGTTTGTCCAGTCGTCCAGGACCGCCCGCGACAATTCGTCCTGAAAATCGCTGCAGCCCACGATCGGGAATCAGCGGCCGAGTCCTCGGGCACGCGAATTTCCCGCGAGCCCCACCTGTCGACCGGCGCCGGCGTACCCTTGTCCACCGTCGGTTGATTCTCCAAAATGCCCCCTTCCCGTTTGCTTGCCAAAGGAGATGTCGATGGTCGAATTTTCCGGTCGCCTGCTGTTCGTCGGTTACGGTGCCGTTGCGCATTGCACGTTGCCCATCCTGCTGAAGCACCTGCGGATGCCGCTTACGAATATCACGATCATCGATTTCGAGGACCGCAGTGCGGACCTGCATCCCTGGGTGAAGCAGGGAGTCCATTGGGTGCGCGACAAGATCACGCCGGAAAACATGGCCACTTTGCTGGCGGAACATCTTAAGGCGGGGGACCTGCTCGTCGATCTGGCCTGGAATATTGACTGTTGCGAGATCCTGCAATGGTGCCATGACCATAGTGTGATGTACCTGAACACTTCGGTGGAGGTCTGGGATCCTTACGAGGGTGGTGAGGAAAAACACCCCACCCAGCGGACCCTGTACTGGCGCCACATGAACGTGCGGAGGATGGTGTCGCGCTGGGACCAGCCCGGGGCGACCGCGGTCGTGGAGCACGGTGCCAACCCCGGTCTGATCTCGCACTTCACCAAGCAGGCCCTGCTCGATATCGCCGCGCGGATGGACCAGGACGGATTGTTGCATGGAACGCAGGGCGAAGAGATCCGCCGATATTCGGCGGAGCAGCAGTTCAACATGCTGGCAATGAAGCTCGGCGTGAAAGTGATTCACTGCAGCGAACGGGACACGCAGATCTCCAATGTCCCCAAGGAGGTCGACGAATTCGTCAATACTTGGAGTATCGAAGGGTTCCGGGAGGAGGGGACAACGACTGCGGAAATGGGCTGGGGAACCCACGAAAAAGAGCTACCACCATTCGCCTACGAACACGCGGAAGGGCCGCGCAATCAGATCTGCCTGGCGCGAATGGGGATCAACACCTGGGTCCGATCCTGGGTGCCGCACTACAACATTCGCGGCATGGTGGTGCGCCACGGCGAGTCGTTCACGATCTCCGATCGCTTGACCGTCTGGGAGGGGGACAAAGCGATTTACCGACCGACGGTCCATTACGCTTATTGCCCCTGCGACGCGGCGATCGTGTCGCTGAACGAGATGCGTGGCTATGACTACCAACTGCAGCCCAGACTACGGATCATGTCGGATGAAATCACCCACGGTGCGGACATTCTTGGCGCGCTGCTGATGGGACACCCCTATCAAAGCTGGTGGACGGGCAGCATTCTGACGATCGAAGAGTCCCGGCGACTGGTGCCACACCAGAACGCCACCACCATGCAGGTCGCGATTTCGGTGGTTGCGGCGGTGACCTGGATGCTGGAGAACCGTGGCCGAGGCGTGTTGGTGCCCGACGATTTGCCGCACGAGCACGTGTTGAATATCTCCAAGCCGTACCTGGGGGAATTCGTCTCGATTCCGTCGCCCTGGACGCCGCTCGACCATGTCGGCCGATACTTCGGTCCTCACGCCGAGCCGCACCTGGATCGGACCGACCCCTGGCAATTCAAGAATTTCCTGGTGGCCGACCGGGATTGAAAGGAATTCGCTTCGATGTCACCAAAGAAGCTGCAAAACCTGGCGAAAAAGCATGGAACGCCATTATTCGTGGTCGACCACAAGATCCTGCGTCACAACTACGCGACGTTCAAGAAATACCTGCCCCGCGTCCAGGCTTACTACGCGGTCAAGGCGAATGCCGACCCGGTCATTGTGAAGACGTTGTACGAAGAAGGGGCAAGTTTCGACGTCGCAAGTCTGCCGGAGTTCATGCTGGTCCATGAGAACATCAAGGAATTACCCGCCAAGCAGCGGCAGGATTTCATCTGGGACAAGATTGTCTACGCCAATCCGATCAAGACGCCGCAGACCCTGGAAGCGCTGAACCAGTACCGGCCGCTGGTGACCTACGACAACCGGGAGGAAGTTCGCAAGCTCAAACGCCACGCTCCCCAGGCGGGGTTGGTCCTGCGGGTCAAGGTCCCCAATACGGGATCGGTGGTGGAACTCTCGTCGAAATTCGGCGCGAATTCAGGGGAAGCGGTCGATCTGATCGCGACCGCCTTCGACGCCGGCCTGACCGTCGAGGGGTTAAGCTTCCATGTCGGAAGTCAGTGCACGAATCCGACCAACTACGTTCAGGCGCTGCAGTTGGTGGCCGGCATATTCCACGAGGCCTGGGACCGGGGCTTCCAACAGGTCAAGATCCTGGATATCGGCGGCGGCTTTCCCGCTCCCTACGATGAAAATGTGCAGTCGTTCCGGCACCTCGCCAAAATCCTCAACGCCGAATTCAAGCGGTTATTTCCCAAGGACATGGAGATTCTCGCCGAACCAGGTCGATTTCTGGTGGCGACCTGCGCCACGCTGGTGGCGGAGATCATCGGGAAAGCGGTGCGCGACGGCAAGCTCTGCTACTACATCAACGATGGTGTCTATCACACTTTTTCCGGCGTGATTTTCGACCACATCCAATACCATCTCAAGGCGTTTCGCGACGGTCCCAAGCAGATCTGCTCGGTCTTCGGTCCGACCTGCGACGCTCTGGATACCGTATCGCTGGCGGAACATCTTCCCGAGGATCTGGAACTGGGCGAATTGCTCTACAGCGAAAACATGGGAGCCTACACCCATGCCTCGTCGACGCACTTCAATGGCTTTCCGCCGGCCACCGTGCTGCACATCCACCGCGATTGAAGTTTTGGCAGGGGCTTCCAGCCCCTGCCACCTCCAGGAAGCCCCTGCCGCTCTTAGCCTCGATCGTCGGTCGGAGGGGCAATCAGTGGGCCGGATGCGCCCAGGCCGCCCTTCAGGTCGGCGGCAGGCTTGCGCGGCTTACGCGGTTCGGGGGCCGGCTCGGCTGGAGTTGCTTCGTCTTCACCCCACTCGACGCGCTTTCGCGACAGTCCTATCTTGCGTTCGTCCGTATCGACCCGCAGAATCTTGACCTCGATCTCATCGCCAACCTTCACGATTTCCTCGGGGTTTTCGACCTTGTGGTCGGCCAGTTCGGAAATGTGCAGCAGGCCTTCCAGGCCATCCTGCAGTCCGACAAACACGCCGAAGTTCGTGATCTTGGTCACTTTGCCTTTGACCACCTGGCCCGGCTGGTATCTGGACGGGATGTCGTTGGCCCAGGGATCGTCGTTCAGTTGTTTGAGTCCCAACGCGATGCGGCGCCGTTCCTGGTCGATCGAAAGCACTTTGCATTCGACCTCTTGTCCTTTTTCCAGCATTTCGCTGGGGTGGCTGATTTTCCGCGTCCAGGACATGTCCGAAACGTGCAGCAGACCGTCGATCCCTTCTTCCAGTTCGATGAATGCTCCGTAATTCGTGAGATTGCGGACCTTGCCTTTGACGATGCTCTCCACGGGGAACCGATCGGCAACTTTGGTCCAGGGATTTTCCTGGGCCTGCTTCATACCCAGGGACAACTGCTGGCCTTCCTTGTCGACCCCGAGAATCACGACATCGATTTCGTCTCCAATCTGAACCAATTCGTTGGGGTGGTTGACCCGTTTGGTCCAGGACATCTCGCTGATATGCACCAGTCCCTCGATGCCCGGTTCGAGCTTCACGAAAGCGCCGTAGCTCATCACGTTCACGACGGTGCCGCGCACGATCTTGTTCGGCGGATACTTCTCGATCACGTTTTCCCAGGGGTTGGCCGAGCGTTGCTTGAGCCCCAGGGCGATCTTTTGCTTCTCGCGATCGATGTGCAGGATCATCACTTCGATTTCCTGGTCGATCTGCACCATTTCCGACGGGTGGGCGATGCGCTCCCAGCTCATGTCGGTAATATGCAGCAGTCCGTCGATGCCGCCCAGGTCGACGAAGGCGCCGAATTCGGCGATATTCTTGACGACGCCCTTGCGCACCTGGCCCACTTCCAGTTCCTGCAGCAGGTGGGCACGGTCTTCCTCGCGTTGCTTCTCGATCAGCGAACGGCGGCTGACCACGATATTCCGTCGTGCCTGGTCGATTTTCAGCACTTCGCACTGCACAACGCGCCCAATGTAATCGCCGATGTCGTTCGGTCGGCGAATATCGACTTGGCTGGCCGGCAGGAACACATTGACTCCGATGTCGACCAGCAGTCCGCCCTTGATCTTCCGCGTGACGGTACCGGTGACCACCTTGCCTTCGTTGAGGTTGCTGATGATCTCTTCCCAGTCGAGGATCTTCTTGGCCTTGCGTTTGCTGAGCGAGACCATGCCGTGCATTTCGTCCGGCGTGACCCCTTCCTCTTCGAGCTCCTCTACCAGCACTTTCAGGACGTCGCCCACTTTTGGGGGCTCTTCGGTTTCGTCCCACTCGCTGCGGGAAATCGTTCCTTCGCTCTTGAAACCGACGTCGATCAGAACCACCTCGTCGTCGACGCGAATAATCCGCCCCTCGACGATCCGATTGGTGGCGAAACCGGTCTCGGTATTCATGGTGGCGAGATTGGTTTCGTCGAGATCGCCGATTTCAACCGACAATCGGCTGGCAAGTTCGGGATCACTTTCGAGGCTGCGAATGAGGTTTCGATTGACCATAGGGAAGCAGGACCATTTGCGAATGGAGGAAAGTACACCTGGCGGCGCGGTAACGGTTACCGTCCGTTTTCCGTCAGGTAAAACGCCTAAAATTACCAGACTGCAAGGACTTACACAACCCGCGTTGACGCTCGCCCAGCGGCCGGGCTAGGGCGCTGGTTGTGGCGGCAGATAACGCAGCATGACCTCCTGCGGGGCGCGACTGAAGCTGCCTCGCGACAGCACTTCGGTGCAGCCAGCCCGCTCGGCTTCCGCCAGTCGGTCGACATCGACATGGGGTCCATAGGCGACGATCGGCAGTGCGGGAATCCGTTGCCGTGCGGTGGCAATCAATTCGGCAAACGCCGCCCCGCGCGCGCTCAAATCGACGATGAGCAACCGCAGGTCGTCGGCCTTCAGCTGGTATTGCAGGAGATCGCTGTTCGATGTGACCTCCAGCGTCCATCCACCTCGGCGAGCGGCGTCCACGATCCGCGAAGAAAAAAGCAGGTCATCGGTAAAATAGATAATCTGGGACATGGGTTTTCCCGACTCAGATTGCAGATGGTCCGCGTTCGTCACTGCCGATCTGGCAACATTCCTGCAACGGCAGAACAAAGATCTTGCCGTCGCCGATCTGCCCATCGGGTCCGGTCCTTGCCACGTCGAGAATCGCGTCGACGGTGCGTTCGACGAAATCGTCGTTCACGGCGATTTCCAGCACGACCTTTCGCAGCAGCCAGGACTTGTACGGCGAACCACGGTAGAGTTCCGTTTGTCCGCGTTGGCGCGCATATCCCTGCGCGTCGGCCACCGTCAGCCTTTCGACTTCCACCTGGGCCAGGGCTTGGCGCACCGCCTCCAGTTTAGTGGGTTGAATGACCGCGATAATCAGCTTCATATTCGAGTTTCTTTCGGTGGGGGCATGGGGGCAAGGCGGGAGACCAACCTACGGCGCCAGCAGCAGCCTTCCAGGCGCCTTGAGGAATCCGATCACGTCGTTCAGGAAACGAGCGGCGGCTCCACCGTCGACGAGACGATGATCGTAGGAGAGGCTCAGCGGCATCATCAGTCGAATCGCGATTTCGTCGTCGACGACGACCGGGAGTTTCCTGGCACGGCCCAGCAGCAGGATCGCGACCTCCGGCGTGTTCACGATCGGCGTGGAATAGGTTCCACCAATCGCCCCCAGGTTACTCACGGTAAAGGTGCTGCCGCGCAAGTCGTCGACCGTATAACTGCCGCCGCGCACGCGCTCGGTGATTTTCTGCAGCTGGCGGGCGATTTCCGGTATCGCGAGCTGATCGGCATTGCGGAGCGAAGGTACGACCAGACCCCGTTCGGAATCGATCGCGACGCCGACATGGACATATTCCTTGTAGATGATCGAATCGGTCGCGGGGTCAAGGGAAGCGTTGAGTATCGGGTGGGCCTTGAGTGACATGGCGATCGCCTTGATCACAAAGGGCAGGGACGTCAGCTTGATGCCACGCTCCGCGTAATCCTCTTTGCTCGACTGCCGAATCCGTTCCAATTCGGTCACGTCGACGTCGTCGAAGTTCGTGACGCGCGGCACCGTTGTCGACGATTCCAGCATTTTGGCGGCGATCGTGCGGCGTATCTTCGACATTTTCTCGACGCGTATCTGTCCCCAATCGTCGGTAAGCAGCGTTTCGGTGGGGTTAGTCCCCGCGCCCGAGTCGGTCTTTCCACGGCTGCTTGCCAGGCGGCTGGCTTGTCGCACCGCGTTCAGCACGTCATCGCGAGTAATTCGGCCATGTTCTCCGCTCCCGCGAACGGTACGCAGGTCGATCCCGACCTCCCGCGCGAACTTACGGATCGCAGGTCCCGCCGCCACCGAAGCGGACTCGGCCGGCTCCGGTTCGCGCCGTTCCGGCGCCGCGGACGAACCGGCCGCCGGCGTCGCGGGGGGGCTCGAAGCCACAGGTGTCGCCTGCGGCGCGATCGCCGCGGCGACGCTTGCCAGCGATGCCGCCCGTGCCGGCGCGACTACCGGAGCAGCCTCTTTGGCGTCGATCATCATCAGCAACGCATCAATTGCCAACGTCTGGCCACGTTCCACCACGATACGTGACACGCGTCCCGAAAGCGGACTGGGGACGGTCGCGGTCGCCTTGTCGGTCTCAATCTCCAGCAGCCCCTGATCCTGTTCCACCACATCGCCAACTCGAACCAGAACCTCGACAACATCCGCCGACTTGATGCCGGATCCGAGCTCGGGCAGTTTCACTTCCTTTTCCATCGCCGTTACCGTTTACCTCGTGCAAATGAAGAGACGCGATCGATCGAACCGGTTTGCCGATCGGCAAACCTCAGGCGTTGGCCGGGTCGACTTTTTCGGGATTCACTCCAAGCTGTTGGATCGCCTGAGCCACGATCTGCGGGGCGATCTTGCCTTGCCGCGACAACCGCGACAGGGTCGCGACCACGATCGATTCGGCGTCGACTTCGAAGTGCCGTCGCAACGCCTCCCGTGTCTCACTGCGCCCCATGCCGTCCGTTCCCAGCGCGAACAGTTCGCCGGGGATCCAGCGTGCCAGTTGTTCCGGCAGGGCGCGCACATAATCGGATGCGGCGACAAAAAGCCCTGACTCGCCGGCCAACGCATTTTCCAAGAACGACTTTCTTGGGGGCAGAGTCGGGTGCAGCATGTTCCAGCGGTCACAGGCCTGGGCGTCACGGCGCAGTTGGGTGTAGCTGGTCACACTCCAGATGTTGCTGGCGATGCCGAACCGTTCGGCGAGAATCTCGGCCGCGGCCAGCACGCACCGCAGGATCGCCCCGCTGCCAAACAGGTTGACACGGTGCTGGATCGCGGACGGTTCGCGCGTTGCGAAGCGGTAGATGCCGCGGATGATTCCCTCTTCGACGCCTTCCGGCAGGGCGGGCATAGCGTAGTTTTCATTGGTCAGCGTCAAGTAGTAGATGGCGGTTTCGCCCTCCTCGTAGAGGCGCCGCAGGCCGTCCAGGACAATCACCGTCGTTTCGTAGCCCCAGGCCGGATCGTACGACCGCACGCAGGGAAACGCCATGGCATTCAGGTGGCTATGGCCGTCTTGGTGTTGCAGTCCTTCGCCGTTCAACGTGGTGCGGCCTGCCGTTCCACCGATCAGAAATCCTTTGACGCGCATGTCGCTGGCGGCCCAGATCAAGTCGCCGATGCGCTGGAATCCGAACATCGAGTAGTAAATGAAGAACGGGATCATATTGATGCCGTGTTGGGCGTAGGCATTGCCGGCGGCGATGAACGACGACATGGAGCCGGCTTCGCTGATACCTTCCTCGAGAATCTGCCCGTTCTTGGCCTCCTTGTAGTACATCAGTCCCGCTCCGCGATCGACCGGTTCGTACCGTTGTCCCACGGCGCTGTAGATGCCGATTTCGGAGAACATTCCCTCCATACCGAACGTGCGGGACTCGTCGGGAACAATCGGCACGACATATTTGCCGATGCGTTTGTCCCGGATCATTTTCCGCAGCAGCTGGACGAATTCCATGGTGGTGGAGCGTTCTTTCCCTTTGCTGCCGGCGAGCAATTCCGAGTACTCGCTGGCGCGGGGTACCTGCAAGCGAGGGGATTCGTGGCGTCGGCTGGGGACCGGCCCTCCCAACGCTTCGCGACGCTCCCGCAGGTAGCGCATTTCAGCGCTTTGTTCGGGCGGCCTGTAAAACGGAGTTTGAGCGACATCTTCGTCGGAGATCGGAATATTGAAGCGCGTGCGGAACTCGCGCAGTTCGTCCTCGTTCATTTTCTTCTGCGAGTGCGTGATGTTCTTGCCTTCGCCGGCCTCGCCCAGCCCGTACCCTTTGATCGTCTTGGCGAGGATCACGGTCGGCTGCGACGTCGATTCGATGGCGTTTCGGTAGGCGGCGTACACTTTTTCCGGATCGTGCCCGCCGCGGCGCAGCTTGCTCAGTTTCTCGTCCGAGTAACCGCCGACCATCTCCAGCAGCTCGGGATACTTTCCGAAAAAATTCTGGCGAATGTAGTCTCCCCCGGAAACGGAGTACTTCTGGTATTCTCCATCCACGACTTCGCCCATCCGCTTCACCAGCAGACCGGTTCGATCGCGTTCCAAGAGCGGATCCCAGTCGTCGCCCCAGATCACTTTGATGACATTCCATCCGGCGCCTCGGAACAGCGCTTCGAGTTCCTGGATGATTTTCCCGTTACCGCGCACCGGGCCATCGAGCCGCTGCAGGTTACAGTTGATCACGAAGATCAAGTTGTTCAGGTTCTCGCGCGCCGCCAGGGTGATTGCGCCCAGCGTTTCCGGTTCGTCGGTCTCGCCGTCGCCCAGGAAGGCCCACACGTGCGACTGATCAGTCTCTTTGATGCCTCGATCCCGCAAGTAGCGATTGAAGCGCGCCTGGTAGATTGCCATGATCGGAGCCAGTCCCATCGAAACGGTGGGGAATTCCCAGAAGTCGGGCATCAGCCAGGGATGCGGATAGGACGACAAGCCCGGAGCATCCTGCAACTCCCGACGAAAATTGACCAGATGCCGCTCGGTCAACCGGCCTTCCAGAAAAGCGCGTGCATAGACCCCCGGAGAGGCATGCCCCTGGAAATAGACCTGATCGCCGTCGTAACCGGTGGCTCCCCGGCCGCGGAAAAAATGGTTGTAGCCCACTTCGTAGAGCGTGGCCGAGGAGGCGAACGTGGAAATGTGACCGCCAATGCCGTCAAATTCCTTATTCGCGCGAACGACCATCGCCATCGCGTTCCAGCGGATGATGCTCTTGATTCGCCGTTCCAGTTCCCGGTTGCCGGGATAGGCGGGCTGGCGCCGCGATGGGATTGTGTTGATGTACGGTGTGTTGGAGGCCAGGGGGATATCGACTCCCTGCCGCCGCGCTTTCACTTCGAGTGCCGCCAGCAAATGCTTGACGCGCTCCGTCCCTTTCGCGTTCAGGACGTAATCCAGGGATTCCAGCCACTCTTGTGTTTCCGCCGGATCGGGATCGATGATCGGCGAGGAGCTTTCGAGTGGTTGGCCGGCGCGATGCTCGCTTTCGGATTCCAGGTGCGTCTCGGACATTTCTGCCTGCCTCTTCGTACTACAGGTCAAATCCAGCTAAAATCGCGTCGGGAACGCCGCCGCCCCCCATGCGGTCAGGGTAGACCCCGGGTAAACCCCGGGCGCATGATTCGGGGTCATGAGCACGACCGCATTGCAGGTCCGCGTCGGGGTGATCGTGATCCGCTACCCGCCAAGCCTGAAAACCGGAATCAATAGGCATTCGAAACCGGGTCGCGCGCACCGTCTGTCGTGGCGCCGCCCGACCTGGGCATGCTGCCAGCGCCCATCAACATTCTTGGGAAAGTCCTGCTCGTCGTAAAGGCCAGTTACCGGTCGTCGGCGCTTCCGGGGGTCGGTTCTGGCGATTCCGGCGCGGGAGAGTTCGAGCCTTGGGGCTGCTCGGTGGCACTGTCGGCACGCGCGGGCCGGTCGTCGGTCGTTGACGTCGTCGGCGAATCCCCCGGGGATTCTGCCGGGCGCAAGCGGGCCTTCCATTGCTCGGCGTCCTCCGGCCTGTCCCAGGCTTCGTAGAGGGTGATGGTGCGGCGAATGTTATCCCGCCGCACTTCGTCGATTTGCCCGGCGGGAAGGTCGTAGCCGTCGTTGTCAAGCTGCTCGCGAATCGCGGCCAGTACTTCTTCGGCCTGATCAAACTTCTTCGCTTCCATGAGAATCTCGGACGTGTAGTTTCGGGTCACGAGCATCAGGCCATGACGCGTGCCATGTTTTCCGCACAGAATCGAGGTCAATCGTTCCTGGTGCGGCAGCGCGTCGGCCGAGCGTCCCAGGCGACGGTAGGTGGAAATCAGGTTCATCCGGGCTTGGACCGGTCCGTCGTGTTCGGGCTGGACCGCTTCGTCCAGCAGCGTCAGGTTGGACTCCATCGTCGCGACCGCACGCTCGCCCTGACCCGACTGAAAATAATTGCCGACCAGCCGCTGGAATATGCGGAAGACCTGCGGATGAGCGACTCCCAGGGCACTGCGACTGTTTTTGAGGGCGAACTCCAGGCATTCGGCCGCCTCGGAGAAATTTCCAAGTTGTTCCAGCATCATCGAACGCCGATCGGCAAGAAAGACCGCGTCCATGTCGCCTTCGTCGCTGATGCGCGCAAGCCGCTCGATGACCGTGCGCAGCATTTCCACTGCCTGCTCCGTGTGCCCGGCATCCCAATGTGCGTCGGCAAGCAAAGCGCGCATCTGAAGCGTGTCGCGATGGTCCTCGCCCACTGATCGGATTTTGCGCGCCAGGGGTTCGGCGAAGATGTCGATCGCTTTTGCCGGCTGGCCGGACATGCGGTAAGCGATCCCGAGATTGACTTGCGCCTCGTTGATTATTTCGTCAGTCGCGTCCGACACATCACGGGCGACTTCCGCGACCCGTTCCAGCATCTCCACCGCTTCGGGAAATTCGCCCGATCGAAGTCGCAGCGCGGCAAGTTCGATGGAGGAGATGATCGTCTCGCGATGGGCTTCGCCGTAATACTCCAGTTGCCGCTCGCGCAAGTCCTCGATCGCCTTTCTCGCCAACTCCGGTGCTCGATTGGCGATATGCTTGCGGACCGCGTCCTTCTGTTCCGAGAACGGGTCTTGCGGTTCGGCGCGTCGGGACCTGGCGTTCGGGTCGAGCAGCGCGGCGAACGCTTTCTGCAGTGAATCGTCGTCCGGATCACTTTCGCCTTGACGCGTATCCACGGTGACGCGATTCCTGTTTTGCCAGACGACAAAACCGACGGCTACGGCCAGAGCGGAAAGATGCACAAAGACAATGCCGAGGATGCGGGTCGTACGAGACATCCAGTTCGGCTCCGGAAACTGCTTGCGGCATCCACAGGTGCGATGCGGTAGGATGGATACGTTTCCAAAGCATACCAGGGCCGGTGCGAGACCGCCAGTGTTAATAGGGCTCGTGCCGCGGCGCGCCGCCGTCCGGTCCCCGCCACTTACGCCGGCCCCAGCAGGCGGCAGGCGGCTGGGCATTACCAGACCGCGGAAGGGTCGATCGTTGCCCGCACCGGTCGATGATCGGAGTGGCTTGCGTCGAGCGTCTCATATCGCTTGTAGGTCCAGTTTTCCGGGATTACAGAATCCAATCAATCGTGATCCGGGGATTCAGGGTCGGGAACGACAAGTGGCGATCGGGTTCCCGATCGATGTCGGGTTTCCGCAGCAAGCCCGAAACAAGCAGCTGGTCGATGGCGTCGGTCCCGTGACGTGTCCGACGATGCCCGGCGACGCCTTGCGGAGCCGCGTTGAAGTCTCCCGCCAGAATGCAGGGATCGGAGCTCGACCCGATTGCGGCGACCAGTTGCTCCGCGGAAGCGACGCGCGTGGCTTCGTCGCGCGGTTCCCAATGCACGGCGAACAATCGGTAGCGGCGGTTTCGTCGGCAAACAACTGGACGGCTGGGGCCCAGGCGGCCGGGCGTCCCGCGACGTACGGGTCGAAAATGACGAGGACACCCAGTAACGACAGGAACCGCGCGGTGACGCGTCGCCGACGATTCGCCGGTCATCCCGTCATGCCTTCACTCCCGCTATTGCGGCAACAAGGCCAGAACGTTCCGCAGACTCTGATTTTAAATCTGCAGGACCGACGAGCCCGATTGTACCAGAATTTGGGCTTGCGTGAGCCGCGAGGTCTCCTCCGCGAAATCGGTGTCGCGAATGTCGCTCTGCGCCTCGGTCAGATTGACCAGTGTTTCATTGATCCCCGCCACGGTGGTTTCCAGGGTTGCGCGCTGAATGGCGCCGAGCACACCTCGCAGCGTCGTCACACGATTGATCGCGGACACCAACTTGGCAGGCGTCGTTCCGTTGTCAAACGTGAACACCTTGATGCCGCGCGCTCCCGCAACCTCCACCACAAAGGCCTGGGTAAGGTGTCACGAAAACACAACTTGAGCAAATCATTTTCGGGGCGAGATGGTGTAGTTCCAGTCCCCGCGAAATCTGTGGCGTTTTAGTTTGATCGAAGCAAGTTCCGCATTGCTAGCACCTGAGGCACAACGCACAAATCCGGGATTTCACGCCCTTTCTTCAGAGTCGGCACCACCCACCCGCGAATCGAGCGTCATCGCCCCCTGTCCGGAGGAAATGCACATTGCGCTGGTCGAATGATAACGGCTGGCAAACCTTGCGGCGCTGTGCGACGCCGAAATCAAAGGACAGTTGCAGACTGTGCGAGGCCGGGCGCGGCGGGCGACGCGACGTTGTGGGGAAATCAAAGATTCCGTAAACTCCTGACGCTCCGAGGCGGGACGATGCCGGATTGACGGCGGGAGTGCGGGAGTGCGGGAGTGTGGCAGGTTCAAGGAGGGATCGGCGATGAGCGTATCGATTGTGGTGCCGTTATGTAACGAACGGGAGAACGTAGCCCGGCTGTGGGAGCAACTGAGCGGCACGCTTCGCCCGCTGGGCCGCCCCTACGAATTGCTGTTTGTGGATGACGGATCGACCGATGGAACGGTCGCGGAATTGGAACTGCTGGCCCAGCGCGATCCGGACCATGTGCGGCTCCTGGTCTTCCGCCGCAACTACGGTCAGACCGCCGCCATGCATGCCGGCATCCAGGCCGCCAGTGGCGAGGTGATCGTTACCATGGACGGCGATCTGCAGAACGACCCGCGCGATATTCGAATGCTCCTCGAAAAAATTGACGAAGGCTACGATCTGGTGCACGGTTGGCGCCGAAAACGTCAGGACCGGTTCTGGAATCGGCGGCTGCCGTCGGTGATCGCAAATCGCCTGATTTCCAAAGTCACCCGTTTCCCGATCCATGACCTGGGATGTTCGTTGAAAGCGATTCGCCGCGAAATCGCACAGGAAATTGAACTTTACGGTGAGATGCATCGGTTCATTCCGATCCTGGCCCACCAGCGCGGAGCGCGCTGTCTGGAAGTCGAGGTCAACCACCATTCACGCCAGTTCGGTCGAACGAAGTACGGCATATCACGAACGACACGCGTGATTCTGGATTTGTTGACGGTCAAGTATCTGCTCGATTATTACGCGAGTCCGATGAAGCTGTTTGGCCGCTTTGGGCTCGCCAGCCTCGCGACTGCAATGCTTTCAGGCGCGGCCACGCTGCTGATGAAGGCGGTATACCAGGTTGACTTGACGGGGAATCCGCTGTTGCTGATGACGGTATTCTCCGCCGTCGTCAGCCTGCAGTTTTTCAGTCTGGGGCTGTTGGGAGAGGTCTGCGCTCGCATTTACTTCAACAGCCCTACCCGACAAAACTATGCACTTCGTGCGCGCGTGAATTTCGAAGGACCTCGAGTCCGCCAGAGGGCAGCCTGACGCCCCGGCCGGATCGTTCAGAAAGATGATTCCGGCGGAACGACGATCCTCGCGCGGTCGACGAGCCGGAGATCGGCGTCGACGACGAGGGCCTGCCCGCAGGGCCCCTGTACCGTTGGGTGCGCCTGATCATTTTCCAGGCGCAACCGTCGCCGAAGAATGCCAACACCACGTCCGGCGAAACACGTTTCGGTTCGCCGAACGCTGCGAATGGTCCTGATGCGACGGAGCGTCGCAAGACTATTTCTTGGCCAGTTCAGCTTCGATCTGTTTGATGATCTCCGGGGCGTCAGGCTTAGCGCGAGGCTCGAAGCGCGCCACCACCTTTCCCGACCGATCGATCAGAAACTTCTCGAAATTCCAGTCGATCTTGCCTTTGCCCTTCGGCTGGGTATCCAGGCTCGTCAGGTACTTGTAGAGCGGGCAGGCAGCGTCGCCATTCACGTCGACTTTCTCAAGCAAATCGAACTCGACCCCGTAATTCTGCTTGCAAAACGACGTGATTTCGTCCGCGCTGCCTGGTTCCTGCTTGCCAAACTGATTGCAGGGAACACCGACGATCGCGAGGCCGTCCTTGGCGTATTTCTTGTGCATAGCCTGCAATTGTTCGTACTGGGGCGTGAGTCCGCACTTGCTCGCGACATTCACCACCAGCACAACTTTGCCCTTGTAGGACGCCAGATCGACTTCCTTACCCTGCAGCGTCTTCATTTTGAACGCCAGGGCATCCGGCGCCTTGGAATCGGCGGCCTGAACGACCGATCCGACCAGCATCATTGCGATTGTTCCAGCCGTTAAGAAAAACCTGCTCACGTCGAGACCCTCCAAAGTTGAATTTTGAAAATGGGGACTGGCGTATTATTTCGCTCGCGGTGGCCAATGACAAGCCTCGGTGCGCAGCCCCGGAGACCGATTGACAGCCGGAACAGGCGGCGGTCGAGGGGGGCGTCCAACGAGTCCCCTGGCGATTTTGTTGAGCGATCGAGTACGATGAGCGGAATCCACGGACTCGAAACGGTCTGTCGATCCCTGGCCAATCCGCCGTGACCGGCCGCCCGCGTTTCGCCCGATTTCCCCCCAGGCTATTCCTCGCCTCCGTCGCATGATTCTGCTTTCCGTTCAGAATTGCCGCAAGCAATACGGGCCCGAGCCGGTGCTGGTGGACATCACGTTCGATATTCGGCCGGGCGAGCGGGTGTCGTTGGTGGGAACGAACGGCGCGGGGAAATCAACGTTAATGCGGATTCTTGTGCGGCAGGAAGAGCCTGACGCTGGCCAATTAGCGGTACACGGATCATCGCGCATCGGCTATCTCGAACAACATCCGACGTTTGAGCCGGAACGGACGGTGTGGCAGGAGGCCAGCGATGCGTTGGGCGATCTGATTTCGCTGGGGCGGCAAGCCGAACAGGTCGCCAAGGCAATCGCGGAGTCGACCGATCCGGAGGAGCAGCGCCGGCTGGGAATTCGTTATGATCATCTGCAGCACGAACTGCAGCACCACGATGCGTACAACGTGCACTACCGGATCGAACGGGTGCTGGAGGGGCTTGGTTTCTCGAGTGCCCAGCACGACCAGCCCGTGCGGCAGCTCAGCGGCGGGCAGCAGAACCGCCTCATCCTGGCTCGGCTGCTCCTGTCCGAACCGGATTTGATGCTGTTGGACGAGCCTTCGAACCACCTGGACATCGAGGCCACGCAGTGGCTGGAGTCGTACCTGGTGGAATCGGAGCAGACGCTGCTGGTGGTCAGTCACGACCGTTATTTTCTTGATCGCGTCACCAATCGCACTCTGGAACTGCACGCGGGTACGATCGATTCGTATTCCGGAAATTTTTCGGCATACCGTCGTCAGAAGGCGGAGCGCCTCGAGGTTCAGCGGCGCACTTTCGACCGCCAGCAGATTGAAATCGCGAAGATCGAGGATTTCATCCGTCGCAATCACTACGGGCAGAAGCACCTGCAGGCGGAGGACCGCCGGAAGAAACTGGAGCGACTGGAGCGGGTCGCGCCGCCGCGCGAGATCGTCGCTCCCGTGATGGCCTTTCCGCCCGCCAGCCGGACAGGTGATATCGTGCTGCGTGTGGAGCACCTCAGCAAACGATTCGAGCGCCCCCTGTTCCATGATTTGTCTTTCGACATTCTGCGCGGCGAGAAGTGGGGCATTGTCGGACCAAACGGCTCGGGAAAAACGACCCTGTTGCGGTGTGTGCTCGGCCTGTTGCCCGCGGACGAAGGCCGTTCGATGCTCGGCGCCGGTGTGAAAGTCGGTTACTTCGATCAGCACCTGATGTGCGTCGCGGATGCGACGCAAGTCGCGGACGCCATTCGCCCCGATCACAAAGAGTTCACGATCCAACAGCGACGCGACCTGCTGGCGCGATTCGGCCTGGTCGGCGACATGGCGTTCCAGTCGGTGGGAAGCCTCAGCGGCGGCGAGCGGAACCGAACGGCGCTGGCCTGGCTGGCCGCCTCGGACGCCAATTTCTTGATCCTCGACGAACCGACCAACCACCTCGATCTCTGGGCACGGGCAGCACTCGAATCGGCACTCCGCGCCTTCGACGGCTCGGTGCTGCTGGTCAGCCACGACCGGTATTTTCTCAACCAGGTCTGTGATCACCTGCTGGTTGTGGAACCGGATCGGTTCCGCGTTATCGAAGGCAATTACGACGCCTATCAGTTCCATTGCAAGCAGCGCTCGTCCGGCAATCCCGCGGCCGACACGGGGCGCGCCGGCCAGGCGCAGGTGGAATCTGGCTCGTCCCGTGGCGAGTCACGCAAGGGCGGTGATGGAGCCAACAAATCCGCAAAGCCCAGGCGGCAACGCAAATTTCCCTACCGCAAAGCGTTAGAAATCGAACAGGAAATTCAGCGCCGCGAACAGCGTATCGAGCAACTGCACCAGGAACTCGCCGATCCCGACATCCTGCGCGACGGCGCGCTCACCCGACAACTGAAGGCCGAACTGGAAGAACAGCACTCCTGCTTGCCCGCCCTCTACGAACATTGGGAAGAAGCGGTTGAATTCAACACCTGACCCTGAACCCGCGCCCGGCCCAGACGGTCTCTCGACGGTCAACCTTCGCCCGTCGCCAAGGGCGAGGATGTCGCGATGGAGGGACCACCATTTCAGGAGGACGCGCGGCACGGCGACGTGGGGATCGCGCTGCAGTTGTTTGAGGCGATCCACGCACGGTGGCTGCCGTCCCTGCGGCAGATGACACCGGAACAGTTCGCACGCACTTTTTTCATCCCGATTCAGGCGAGTCGCTATCGCTCGACGTCGCCCTGGGCTACTACGCCTGGCATGGCCGACACCACATCGGACAAGATCCGTTGGTTGCGCGACCGACACGTAGGACGGGTCTCCTGACCGACCCCGGCCCTACACGGCACACAGACGGGCCAGGAGGCCCGTCCTACGATTGTTGACCCCAAAAAAAAGCCTCGGCAAATTGCCGAGGCGGAGGGGTAGACCGGATTGGGCGGCGGCTATTCGGCCACCGGAGCGGCGATGCTGGAATCGCGCTGATCCAATTGGATCCGAATTTCCTCGGCGATCGTGATCGCTTCCTCGCGGGCAGCCAGATATTGCCGTACCAGCAAGTCGCTGCCGCTGCTGGTGTGGACGGCAACGGTACGAATGGGCTTGCGCGATTCCGGATCGTAGAATGTCACTCGACGAGCATAAATCGCCCGCACTTCCACCACTCCCGCCTCGCACGCATAGTCGGCAAACAGCTCAATTTCGCGCGCTTTCGCTTCATCCTCCCAAACAATTCGATACGAATTCATCCTCGACTCCTTGCTCTGTTCTGTTCAGATTTGTGTGGATCGCCCCATGAAACAAGCCATTCGCCGTTGGGGGAAACGCGCCAATGTAGTTACCAGGTCGGTCGAGCGATAGGTCAAACTGCGGTGGAACCTGGGATTTCCCCGGCATTTTTGCTCAATCGAGGCGTCCTCGGGCCTGCAACGGCCAGATTTCGACCAACCGTCCGTTCTGACCGACGAAATAGTGATCGTGCAGCATGGTGGTCCAGTCACCGTAACCTGGGATCAGTCGGACCACGTCGCCGATCGCCGGACCCGGAGGGCGTACGATCCGAAGGACACCGTGTTCGGCGGACAGCCACTGGACGGCCAGATCGTCGCGGCCATCGACAGCGGGCAGGTGCAGGTCGGGACTGAGCGTCTTGCGGCCGGCGTCGATTACGGCCCGCTCGGGGCAGGGACGACTAATGACCGTCGTTTGCACGGACAAGGCGAATTCAAGCCCTTGGACACCACACTTTTCGCGATAAAAAAGGTCCATCAGGACCCCGCCACCCGCCTCAATTTCCGTGGCGATCCCCAGGTCGGCCGTGATCTGATAGGAACCGGTACCTCCGGCGCTGATGGTCGGGCATGGAATACCGGTTTTCCGGAGCATGTCTCTGGTATGCGCCAACCCTTGCAACGCTTCAGCAATTCGACGCTTCTTCTCCTCGGCGTCGGCGATCGTCAAGAGATGACCTTCCCATCCCATCAGGCCTTCAAACTGGAGTCCTGGCGACTGTCCGATTCGCTGCGCCAATTCCACCGCAGCCGTTCCCGGCAGCACTCCGCAGCGCTGCAGGCCCAGGTCGATCTCGATGACGACACGGATCGGCGAACGGCCCCGCGCCGCCGCGTGCTCGAGTGCAACGATATGATCGACGTGATCGACGACCACGATCGGATCGGCCCGTTCCCGCAGTTCCACGAGCCGCTCGATCTTCGCCCGGCCCGCCAGAGGACTCACGATCAGCAGGTCGCTGACTCCGTGATCGGCCAGCAGTTCCGCCTCGCCCAGCTTCGCGCATGTCACACCGACTGCGCCGGCCGCCAATACCCGTCGGACGAGTTCGACCGATTTGTAGCTCTTGAAATGCGGCCGCCACCGCACGCCTCGCTCCGCGAGAAACTGCGAGATACGACCGATGTTGCGGTCGAGCGCGTCCCGGTCGATGACCAGACAGGGCGTATCCAGGTCATCGAGTCGTGTGCGGATCGCGGGCATTCTCTTGGCCATGGAAAATTCGTGAAGTCACAGCGCGCGGGCGGCCGACGACGGAAACGGCGGGTGCCGCCAGAACCGGTCAACTGTGCATGCGCGGCAGGGGTTCGCCTTCCTCGATGATGCGGGATTCGGCCAGGGCTAACTCGCTCAAGCGTCGATCGATATCCGCTGCGTTAGCGAAATAGCCGGCAAGCCGAACGTACGTGGAGTGATGCCGGGCTTCCGATTCGAACAGGCTGGCGTAGAACTTTGCCAGCTCAACGTCCGGCATGCGTTCGCTCAGTAATCGAAACCTCTCGCACGAGCGGGCTTCGATCAGGCTGGCTACCAGCAGGCGGTCCACGGCGCGTGCCGGTTCCAGTTTGCGAACCAGTTCATTCAATTTGCGTCCGTACGAACTCGGCGGAATGCGGCGAAAACGGATTCCTCGCTGACGAAGTACTTCCAGCACAAGATGAAAATGCTCCAGTTCCTCGTTGACGATCCGCGTCATTTCCCGGCAGAGATCCTCATTCTCGATGTACGAAAACATCAAATTCATCGCCGTTCCGGCCGCCTTCTTCTCACAATGCGCGTGGTCGATCAGGATCAGGTCCAGAGCGCTGTCGACCTGCGTCAGCCAGCGTTCCGAGGAGTTGGATTGCAGTCGCAACATGGCCTGTTCAGTCCGCGCGTCGGCTTGTGATCAAGGTCGGCAATGACGTCGCCAGGTAATAGGCTCGAGGTGTACTCAACTCGAACAACAGCGCCAGCTCGGATCGCGACTCCGGCGCCTGGGCGAATCCGGGAATCGGCAGCAGGGGTTCGGGCCGCCGGAATCGCACCACGCGCACCTGCTTGGCGTCGAGTTTCGCAATTTCACAGGCCCGTTCGATCGCATCATCGAGGAAGCCGATCTCGTCGACCAATCCGTGCTTCTTGGCCTGGACCGCGGAAAAGATCTCCCCGGTCGCCAGTTGCTTGAGCGCGTCTGGGTTATCGGCAAAAACCTTGCGGCCATCGCGCACGATCTCCAGGAAACGCTCGTACGATTCGTCGACATAAGACTGCACAAGTTGCCGTTCCTCGTTTTCCAACGGCCGAGTCATGCTGAGCATCTGCTTGCGCGGATGGCTGCTGATCGAATCGTCGCGGACGTCGAATCGCTCCATCAGTTTGCTGACATCGTAATGGGGAATAATGACGCCGATTGACCCGGTCGTGCAGGTGGGTTCGGCGAATAGGACTTTCTCTTGATGGCCGACCGCCATTGAAACGTAGTAGCCGCCACTGGCGGCGAGGCTCCCCATGCTGACAACCAGGGGGATCTGGGGTTTTTGCTTGCGCAGTTTGGTCAGATAATGGTGGATATAGTCCGAGCCGGTGACAGTGCCGCCAGGCGAGTTGACCCGAAGTACGATCGCCCGCACCGCCTCATCGGCCTCGATACGTTCGATCTGGCGCTTCACAAACCCGTCGCCGTCGACGATGACCCCGGAGATGTCGATAATCGCGACCTTGTCCTGCGAAGAAGTCGAACCCGAATGGAACGACTCGTAGATGCCTCCCGAATTGTCAAAATACTGGGCCAGGGACGCCCATTGCACGAGTACGATCAGCAAACAGCCGAGAAAACCGACCCAACCGAGCCGCCCCATCCAACGTTGAAACGTGCCGACCGCATACACGACAATGGGGCGATTGGCGTTCGGCGGCACCGACGCCTGCGACGGCGCCGGTACGGCTCGAATAGGCGGCAGGGACTGCGAACCGGCCGGCGTGGGTACCGGCCCCGAAGACGACGAATTCATGGCGGGCTCCTCCGAGGCACTTTGAATGGCATTTTCCTGTCCCATCTTACGATGCAAACTCGGGCGACGCCATCGCGCCGGGGCCCTCAACCGGCTCGACCTTGCATGGAACGGCGTCCAGCGGCTAAGCTACGCGGCTACGGAACGGTACGTCGGTTGCGCAGCTGCCCCAGTCCCGTTGCATCTTACCACAGGAGGAGTCGAGTGTTCGTTGCCGCGACAACGGAATGTTTTGGGAATCTGCCGATTGTGCCGTCCCTGGAAAAGCTGGTTGAACTGGAATTTGCCAGCGTCGAAATTGCGATCCACGAGGGAGGTTGCCAGCTCAAGCCGTCCGAAGTGACGGCGGACCTGGAAAAGGCGGTGTCGATCTGCCGCCATACGCACCGGCTCGACCTGGTCGCCTACAGCGTCGAGATCGCAGCGATCGGCGAGGAACACTACGAGCAATTCACCGCCTGCTGCAAGCTGGCGCAGGCCACCAAAGTCGTGCAGATTACGGTGCCGTCGGCGGAAATTGGTACGCCTTTTAACGAAGAAGTCGAGCACCTGCGACGGCTGGTGGCAATTGCCACCCATGCCGGAACTCGTGTCAGTATCCGCAGCCAGATCGGCCGTCTCTCGGAAGATCCGGACACGGTGGTCGTTCTTTGCGATAATGTTCCCGGATTGGGCGTGACGTTCGACCCCAGCCAGTATATCTGCGGCGCTCAGCGCAATAAGAACGTCGACAAGCTGATGAAGTACACCTACCACACGCATTTGCGAGACACGAGCAAGAAGCAGTTGCAGGTTCGAATCGGACAGGGCGAAGTGGAATACGGCCGATTGATCTCGCAGTTGCGCAAGTTCAAGTATCGAAGGGCACTCTGCGTGAATATCACGGAGATGGCCGAAGTGGATCATCCGGGCGAACTGCGGAAACTGCGCCTGCTGCTGGAAAGCCAGATCTGAGGAATGCCGATCCGCCCCTGCACTGCCTTTGGCGGCCGGGGTGAGCGGATTCTTCTGTGCGGAAGTGATTCGACGCGCGGTGGTCGCGTCGGTAGAATACGGCAGCGAAAAAAAATCGTATTCCCTGAGGATCGTTACCATGCCGTGTCCCCCCTTCGCCGCTCGAAATCCAATGCGTCCCACACCCTCCCCGCGCCTGGGCGGATTCAGCCCGATGGCCAGCCTTGTTTCGCTCGCTGGCATCCTGTTGCTCACGGTGTTAACGACATCGTCCGCCCAGGATCAACCGGCGCCCGCGCCGCGCGGCCGCCCCGAGCCTCTCAAGGTCTACATGGGGCGGACCATCGCCGTGACGATGCACTACACCGGCGCCGAATGGCTGATCCGCAACGAACGGGAGCAGGAAGAACGCTGCACGATGGTCCTGGCCAACATGGGGCTCCGCCAGGGGCAAAAAGTCTGCGACATGGGGTGTGGCAACGGTTTCTACACGTTGCCGATCGCGCGCATGGTCGGCGCCCAAGGGCATGTCTATGCCGTGGACATCCAGCCCGAGATGCTGGTGATGTTGAACGAGCGCGCGGATAAAGAAGGGCTGGGTAACTTCTCCCCGATCTTGGGTTCGGAAATCGACCCCCGTCTACCCAAGGGCGCGATCGACCTGATTCTGTGCGTCGATGTCTACCACGAATTTTCCTACCCGGAACAGATGCTGGCCCGCATGCGCGAGGCGTTGGCGCCGAAGGGACTGCTGCTTCTGGTCGAATTTCGCGCCGAAGATCCGAACGTGCCGATCAAACCGGAACACAAAATGACACGGGCCCAGGTGATTCGTGAGTTGAAAGCCAACGGGTTCAAACTGGCCAAAGAGCACGACGGACTTCCGTGGCAACATATGCTGTTTTTCGCCAAGGATGAGTCGTACAAACCAAGGAGCGGCGGGCAGTGATCGAGCGAAACGGCGGACTTCCGCTGCCCGGAGCTCCCGTACGAATCATGGCGTTTCCGCGTCCATCTTGGTGGGGCCCCAGGCGGGCTTGACGAGTTCCTGATTCCACTCGCTCCAAAGCTTGCGCAGCTCCGCCACTTTTTCCGGATGCCGCTCGGCGAGATCGTTACGTTCGCCCGGATCGTTGTCCAGGTCGAATAGCAACTGTTTGCTTTCGCCCCGCCCCCGCACCAACTTCCAATGGTCGGCGCGAATCGCCATCTGTTGTCCGAATCGCCAGTAGAGATTGCGGTGGGGAACCGCTTCGGTCTCGCCTTTCAGGTAAGGCAGCAGATTGACACCGTCCAGCTTCATGTCGGGGGTCGTTTCCTCCCCGGCGGCTGCCAGTGCGGTGGGGAGCAGATCGAGCTGGATGAGCGGGGCGTCGTAGACCTTGTTCGCCGGCAACGCGTCCTTCCATTGAATGATGAACGGAACGCGAATTCCGCCCTCCCAGGTCGTTGCCTTGTGCCCGCGAAGCTGCCCGTTGCTCGAAGCATTCACCGCCGGTCCGCCATTGTCGCTCAGGAAAACAATCAACGTGTCGTCCTCAATGCCGGACTGTCGCAGCTGGTCGAGCACACTGCCGATCGCGTCGTCCATTGCCGCGAGCATCGCCGCGTAGGTTCTGCGACGGGGATTCGAAATCGACTCGAACCGCTGGACCAGCTCCGGCGGCGCCTGCAACGGCATATGGACCGCGTTGAACGCCAAATATAGAAAAAATGGCTCCTGCTGGTGGTCGCGAATGTAATGGACCGCTTCCCGAGCCAGTGCGCTCGTGAAATAAGCGGACTCCGCAACCTCCTTGTGCCCGCGCATCAGCAACCGATTGCCTTGCCGATCCGGAAAATAGGGATGAGCTCCTTCCAGGAATCCGAAGAATGATTGGAAGCCGCGATTCAACGGATGAAACTCATCGGTGTACCCGAGGTGCCATTTGCCGATCAGGCTGGTGAGGTAGCCGGTGGCTCGCATTCGATCAGCCATCGTCAGTTCGCGGGTCGACAGGCCGGCGTGCGTATTGTTTTCGTTGGGCGGCCCCGGGTTGAACTCATGTCCAAAACGCTGCTGGTAGCGTCCCGTAAGCAGGCCCGCTCGAGTTGGACTGCAGTAGGGACCCGAGACGTAGGCGTTGGTACAGCGAACACCGTTGCGCGCCAGCGAATCGATATTCGGCGTCGGGATTTCCGTTCCGCCGTAGGCACCCAGGTCGCCGTATCCCAGATCGTCGGCGACGATGACGATCACATTCGGTTGACGAGCGAGCAGGGGGGACCCGCAGGTGAGGATCAACCAGACGGCGATCGTAAAACGCTGGATCAGCATGGCTCAGATTCCCCGCAGTGAATCGACCGGCCATTGTCGAATCGCGGTCGCGACATTGCAATCGGCATCACGCTATTTCTCGGCGTCGTTTCGAGCGGCGAGCAGCTCGGCAACGGCGGTGGTGAGTCGCGGCACGGCGGCGGGCGATTGGGCCAGCAGCCGTGATCCGAGCATGATGGTGCGTTCGGCTTTTTGCCGATATGGCTCGCGTTGCAGCACGCTGGCGAGGTAAAGCAGGTTTTGAGCCGACACGGAATTACCGGCCGGCTCGGCGGAATCCGAGATTTCCTTGGCACGGGCCAGCAGCGATTCGTGGTCGTGCGAAGTGAAAAAGAAGCCTCCCGAAGCGTCGTCCCAGAAAAGCTCGATCTGCGACTCCATCAGCTTTTCCGCGCGGGCCAGCCAGCGTTCGTCGCCGGTCGCGCGATGCAGGCCGATCAATCCGTCGATGATAAACGCGTAGTCGCCGACGTAGGCGTTCAATTTCGCGTTCCCTTGGCCGTAAGTGCGAAATAGCCGCCCGTCGGGAGTTGTCATGTGTTGCCGCAGGAATTCCGCACCGGCCTCGGCGGCCCGCAGATAACGAGGCTCGTTCAAAATCCGCCCGCAGTCGGCCAGACCGCGGATCATCAAGCCGTTCCATCCCGCCAGGATTTTGGTATCGGTCAGCGGAGGAGTGCGCTTCGCTCGTACCTCGCGAAGCAACCTGCGGGCTCGCGACAACCGATCGTCAAGTTCCGCGAACGGCACGCCGCGCGCCGCCGCGGTCTCAAGCAACGGCTCTGCAAGCTGCGGCACGTAGTACTCCTCCTCGAAGTTGGGATCGCGATCCAGACCGTAAACCGACATGAATAACGATCGTAACTCCCCGTCGTCGATCGCGGCTTCCACCTCGGCGCGCGTCCAGCGATAGTATTTGCCTTCCTCGTTTTCGGATTCGGCGTCCATGGCGGAATAGAACCCGCCCTCGGGGGACGTCATCCTCTCGAGTACGAAGTCAGCGATTTCCCGCGCGACGCGGCGATAATCCTCTCGGTCGGTGATCGACGCCGCTTCGGCATAGACCGACGCCAGCTGCCCGTTGTCGTACAGCATCTTTTCGAAGTGCGGGATTCGCCAGTATCGGTCGACGCTGTAACGGTGGAATCCGCCGTCCAGATGGTCGCGTATTCCACCCATCGCCAGGTGATCCAGTGTCACCGTCAGTTGCGAAAGGGCCGGCTCAAGCGAATCGCCAGCCGCCTTCGCCCGACGCACTCGATCCAGCAGGAACAGCAAGTTGGACGGTTCCGGAAACTTGGGCCGAAACGGATTACTGGCGACGTAGCCAAACCCACCGTGCTTCTCGTCAAATTCTTCGGTCAAAACCTGCTGCAGGTTGTCGGTCAGTTCGGGCGTCAACTTGACCAGCAGCGCCGGCCGCTGATTTTCCAGCTCTATCTTCACGTACTTTGTCAGCGTCTTGGCGTCGTCCCGGATGTTCGCAGGCTGCATCGTCCAGACATCCTGAACCTTTTTCAGCAAGGTTAAAAAACCGGTCGAGATTCCCCGATCGCCGTCGCGAGCCGGAATATAGGTTCCACCAAAGAACGGCTCGGCTTCCGGCGTCAGGAACATGGAAAGCGGCCAGCCACCTCCGCGGCCGTTCTTGGAAAGCTGGTTGAAGACATGCAGCGAGGTCATGTAGATGGCGTCGATTTCAGGACGCTCTTCCCGGTCCACCTTGATGCAAACAAAATGCTCGTTCAGGTACCCGGCGATCTCCTCGTCCAGAAAGGACTCGCGTTCCATCACGTGACACCAGTGACAACTTGAATAGCCCACGGACAGGAAAATGATCTTGCCTTCGCGCTTGGCTTTGGTCAGTGCGTCTTCGCCCCAGGGATACCAGTCGACCGGATTATGGGCGTGCAACAGCAGGTAGGGACTCGTCTCCTTGGCCAGCCGGTTTGGCTTTTCACGATGCCCCGGTTTTTCGTCGGCGCCGAGCGGCATTCCGACAAGGACGAACCCGACCAGCCACACTCCGCATTGAAACCGAACCATACCTGCTCCCGTATCGCTGGAAGGTACTGCAACATCCTGTCCGTCGACTTCGTCCATACCCCGCCCCAGGATATCAGATCCTTCGGCCGGTGCTACTGCCTGGCCGCCACACCTTGGTTCCGGCCGTGATATCCTGAATAATCAGTTGCTGATTCCGAGTAACACCCCGCCATTATGGACCCGGGCGAATGACCGCACAGCCTCTCGCATTTTTGAACGACCGATTCCTGCCCTACGCCGACGCGGCGATCGCACTGCACGATGCCGGGTTTGTTCAAGGCGTCACCGTGTCGGAACAATTGCGTACCTTTGGCGGGCGGCTGTTTCGGCTCGAGGAACACCTGCAGCGCCTCGACGAATCCTTGGCGATCGTTGGTATCCGCTCACCGCACGGCAATGCCGAGCTTGCGGAGATCGCCCAACGTTTGATCGACCACAACCTGCCCCTGGCCGGAGCCTCGGGCGACCTGGGTCTCGCGATCCTGTTGACTCCCGGCCCCTATGCGGCTTTTGCGCCGCCCGGTGCCAGCGACAAGCCGACCGTCTGTCTGCATACCTATCGACTTGCCTTTCCTCTTTGGGCTGGGAAATTTCGTACTGGCCAGGCGCTCGTCACGACTTCGGTGATGCAGGTTCCTCCCGAGTGCTGGCCGACGGCGCTGAAATGCCGCAGTCGGATGCACTACTATCTGGCCGATCGCGAAGCGCAGCGGATCGAGCCTGGGGCGCGAGCGCTGATGCTCGACCAGGAAGGTGGTGTCACCGAGGCCTCCACGGCGAATCTGGTCATCGCGCGGACGACCGAGGGGCTGGTCTCGCCCCCCTTGCGGAAGATCCTGCCGGGAATCAGCGTCGCTGTGCTGGCGGAACTCGCGCAAAGCTTGAAGATACCGTTCACCTATCGTGACCTGACATTGCAGGAGGTGATCGATGCCGACGAGGCGTTTCTCACGAGTACGTCCCCCTGCATGCTGCCGGTCAGTCGCGTTAACGGCCATGCGTTGCGTGGGGGAGTCCCGGGTCCGATCTATGAACGGTTGCTTGCCGCCTGGAACCAATTAGTCGGACTCGATATCGCCGAGCAAGCGCGCCGCGGCGCGGCGATTTAGCCTAGCCCGTACTTTTTCCAAATGGTGAGCAGCGGAAGACTCAATCCACCCACCAACACCCTTGCCGGTGTGGATGACGCAGCCCAGAGCGGAGGCATGCTTTACGCGCCGGGGGGCGATCACGCTACGGGTGGTGCCGCCTCCAGCACGGGCGGCTCGATGGGCTGCCTGCCTTGTCCGGCCCCGGCCTCGATCTCTTAGCCGCGAAGCGGCGGCCCTAGTTGAGCCAAGGGCGTAGCTGGTACTCCGGCGCAGCCCCGGGTATCGTATCGAGAAAAAGCCGAAAGCCCCAACAGCCGAACGGGGCGGCCCTAATGGTTTGGAGCGGAGCAACGAGTCCCATACGTCGGCCGCAACATCTATCGTTGCTTTCGTTGTGGCTCCCACGGCGGCGTGATCGACTTCTGGTCCGCCTATCGCCAGCAAACGAAAGTGGTTCTCTTCTCAACCGCGATTGACAGGCCGGTGTTCGCGCAACCCGCGATGGCTGCCCGGACTGTTGGCGCGGGGCTTCCAGGTCCTTTGCGGCTTCGACGCCTGGAAGTTCGTTGGATTCAGTCCGTGCTCAGGACAGTAGCGAGCTGCCGACAAACCGCTTGCGGCCTGCCCCTCAACCCAATTCCGCCGTTCCAGCCACTCTGCTTCATCAACGCGACGTCCCATGGTCCACGTAGCCTCCGTTTCAAGGGTGGAAATTCAAAACCACCCCCAGGCTAACCGTACCGTCAAGAATGCCGAACTCGGACGCTTACGATTGCCGCGAAACGCCCGGCCCGCGCAACCGGTCCTTTCCCGTCACAACTTCCCCACTCGCGGGCGCAGCCGACGCTGCCGATACCGGCGTCACCGGCAGCGTCGCCGAACCCACGCCCGCCTGCAGCGACCGCTCGCTTTGCTTTGTGTCGTCGCCCAGCAAATCGAGTAACGAACGGTCTTCGACGGCCGAAATTTGCGACGCGCGAAACTGTTCGACGATGGCGCGCGCGGCATCGGAGTCCCCGTCGCGTTCGACGAGTTGAAAAGCGATTTTCAGCAGTCGCGCCAGCGGGATCGACTCGGGTGGCCGACAGAGGGCGACATGCGATTCGGCCGACGCGACACGGTGGATCAGTTCTTCCTCAATCAATGCCTCGACCAGCTTTTCGACAACCGGCTCCGAGAGGTTCGTGCGCCGCCCCAGGCCCGCGACCTGCGTGGTTTGCCCCTGTTGGAAGCGACGACCAATCTGTTGCATCAGTACCAGCACGATGCTGGGATCATTCATCGCCGACTCGCGGCACTGCTGTTCGTACTCGGCGATTTGCCGGCCGTGCAAATGCTGCAGCGTGGCGCTGACCTGTAAACCAAAAAGCACCGCCAGCCACATCAAATAGACCCAGAACATGAACAGCGGAATCAGGCCCAGGGAACCATAGAGCTGATTGATCGACAAGGCGTTCTGCAGATAAAAGCCCAGCGAGCGTTTGCCGAACTCCAGCAACAGTGCGGAGACAAGAGAACCGATCAATGCGGCGCGCGCGTGGACGACTGTGTTGGGGAACAGCACATAGACGACGAACATTAAGGCCCAGATAACCGCAACGCTCCAGCAGAGGCTTACGGGGACCGACAACCAGGCCGTCCCTTCGAGTCGATCGAGTAACTGCTCGACGCGCCCATTCAGGTAAGATCCGAACACCACGATCACCGGGCTGATCGTGAGCAGAAACCAGTAAAGGGGAACGCGACGCGTCCAGCGCCGTCCCTGGGGCGCTCGATAGATGACGTTGAAACACTCCTCGATCGTGACGACCAAGCTGATCGCGGCGTAGATTGTCAGCCCCACGCCAACCCAACCGATTGCCGCCACGTTGACGTTTTCGGCCTGACGCATCAGTTCATTCAACCAATTCGCGAGCGTGATCGTCTGCCCCTCCGGCGCCGAGGGAAGCAGGATTCGCACGTTTCCCAGGCCCCAGAATTCAAACAGGCGATTCAACGGTTCGAGGAAGTTCTGCTGCATGTCCAGTGCCTTGACCAGGACCGACGTGACGACCAGCACCGGCAACAACCCGAACAGTGTGCGGAATGCCAGCGCGGCCGCCATCTCCGGGGCCCGGTCGTGCTGCAGCTGACGGGCGCCGAATCGCGCCAGGTCGTAGGCGCCCCGGGTGGCACGTTGCCACCGGTCGAGCTCCTGCAGCGGTTGCGTGACAACCCGCTTCAGCCATAAAGTAACGCGTTCCATCCAAGTGATCATGCTGACATTGTAGCCTCTACCGAGCCCGGGGAGTGTCTGAGGGGACTTCATCATGAAACTCTCGTTGTCCGTGCGTGTCATCGAATCGGCCTGCAAGACGCGGCTCGCGTTTGCGTTTGAGGATTTTCTGGAAATTGCCAGGGATAACGGATATACCGCCGTCTGTATGCGGGCCAGCGCCGCCGGCGTCGACACCATGCCAAAGCGGCTGCGGGGAATTCGCCGGAGCATCGAACTCGCCGGCCTGTCGGTGTCGATGGTCACGGCCGACTTTGACGTGCCGCTGAACAATGCTCGGGGGCCGAACAGCCTTCGTCGGATCGAGCCGAGCCTTGATGTCGCACAGACGCTGGGCTGCGATCTGCTCCGCGTATGTCTCAAGGACGAGGCCGACATTCCCGCGGCCCGAGTCGCCGCGGAAATTGCCGCGCGGCGTGGAGTAAGGCTGGTACACCAATGCCACACCGCCACGCTGTTCGAGGAAGTACCAGCGATGCTGGATGTCCTGCGGCGCATCGACCATCCCAATTTCGGAGTGATCTACGAACCGGCCAACTTGCTGCTCTGCGGTCAGTCGTACGGACTTGACACGCTCCAGGCGCTGCGGCCCTATCTCTGGAATGTTTATCTCCAGAATCACCAACTCGATGGTTCCGGCCCCGCTTCACTTCCCACCTGCTGCCGAGGCGAAGTTCGATTCCGTCATCTCGATCTCTGGAGCATGGATGGCATCGACTGGCCGATCGTCGTCCGTGGCCTGGAACAGATCGGCTATCACGGATTCGTCACGATCCATCAGGCACAGGGAATCGAAACGACCGAGACGGCCCGCCAATTCGCCCGCCATTGCGCCGAATTTCTGCGCGGCCTGGAGTCGCCCCCTCAGTCGATCCGATAACGCGCCAGCTGCCGTTCGTCTAAGTCCACGCCGAGCCCCGGTCCCTCGGGACAGCGCGCGGCTGGAGGACCCAGTTGCAGCGGTTCGGTGAGCAGATCGGCTTCATGATACAAGGGTCCGATCAGGTCGGCTGGAAACCTGTCGCTATCGACGACCGGCAATGCGGCCGCCAGATGCAACATCGCCGCGGTGCCAATTCCAAGTTCCAAGTTGCTTCCAATCGCGCAGTCGATCCCCGCACTCTTCGCCAGCGCCGCGATTTCCATCGAAGCGGCGATTCCACCGTGCTTGCCCGGATAGATGCTGAAAATGTCGACGGCGCGCAACGAAGCAAGATTCCAGGCATCCGCCAGAGTGAACAGGCTCTCGTCCGCCATCAACGGAACCGCTACCGACGAGCGCAACGCTGCCAGGGCCGACGGGTCATCGGCGGCAATCGGTTGCTCGGCACAGAGAATGCCGTATTGCGAAAGTCGAAGCAATGTGGAGCGCGCTTCGTTGAAATTCCAGCCGCAATTGGAATCGATGGTGATCGGCAAATCGGGGCCCGCCAGTTCGCGCACGGTGGCTACGCGAGCCAGATCGCTGGACGGATCGATGCCGGTCTTGACCTTCAGACACTTTACACCCATCGCCAGGAATAACTCCGTCAGACGCACCACATCGGCCCGCTCAAATGCACCCACGACCAGCTTGATCGGCATCACCTCGCGCACCGGACCTCCGAGCAGCCGACAAACGGGCACGGAGAGCGACTTTCCCAACAGGTCCCAGCAGGCCATTTCGAGTCCGGCCTTGGTAAACGGGTTCCGCTTGACGACGCGGTCCATCCTCTGGCGGATGAGTGTAATCTGGCCCGGGTCGAGACCAACCAGCGCCGGCTCGAGCAGATCCTGGATCAGTCCGCGGCAACTGCGGCTCGTTTCGCCGCTCCAGCGCGGAGCCACGGTTGCCTCGCCCAACCCCACCAACCCCGAGTCGGTGTGCACGCGCGCGATCAGGTAGTCCGAGGTCGCATGTACGCCATGCGCCGTTCGCGTCGAAAGGCCCGATTTCAGCGGCACGCGTACCGGAATCGTCTCGATGCGTGTGATCTTCACGACGTTTCCTTCCTTCGTTGATGGTTTGCTCGCCGCTCCTCAGGCAACTTTGCGTCGGACGCGAAGCTCGGCATTCGCTTGTTGCGTAATCAGCACGGCCCCTTCCGCGGCAAACCGCAGGAAGAGCAACTCGATCGCGCGTTCCTCGTCCGGCCAGGGGTAAGCGAAGATGATATCGAATTCGTCCGGAGCGAGCTCTCGTTCCACTAAGTCGGATTGGGCATCGGTCGTGAGCCAGGCGATGCCGTCCACCGAATCGACATACGCCCGCTCGGCGTACCGTTCGCCGCCCGGTGGAATGAAGCTGCCTTGATGGAAATGCACGTCGATCGAGAAGTCGCGCGCCAGCCATCGCGCCTGCTCGACCAGCTCCCTTTCAATTTCGATTCCGCAGGCCTGGAAACCAAGTTCCGACGCCATGCTTGCCACAACTCCGAAACCCGAGCCCCATTCGCAGAACCGGGTTTCCTTGAGTCGGATTTTCCTAAGCCGGCTTCCATTGATCCTGGTTCCCTGGAACCCGGTTACCTGGTCCGGCCCTTCCTCCTTCATCGCCAGCAGCAGGCGATAGACTTCCTCGAAACGGCTCGCGACAAAGCCGGGAACGCGGCACGATTGCTGGTAGGCATCAATACGCTGGTTCGCCACTTTCAGGAACTGCAGAATGTCCGCGGGCAGGGCGGTTTCGCTGCGACGCAACGGAACGTCAATAAGTCGCATGTTACACGTTATGGCCGGTCGAACTCGACTGGCTTTCCCAGGTGGACATGGACTTGATGATGCATCGTGTAGAGCCGGAATCGCTGGCCATCGTGAACGACGATCCCGCTCGACTTGTTCTCCTGCACGGGGCGCAACGGATTCCCTTCGTACTTCGTCCAATGGACAAGGTCGGTCGATGTGGCGATCGCTGTCGACCAGAGCCGCGAACCGCTTTTCGAGCCATGATAGTAGGCAAAATACCGGCCGGCATACCGGATGACCTGGTTCATCGCCACAAGGTCTCGATCGTATTCGGCGGGGCCAGGCTCGATCACCGCCACATCCTGAACGTTGCGCCAGACCTTCAAATCGGTGGAACGGGCGAGCCAGATGCCGGCATCCCGCCGTTCATAAAACAGGTTCCAGATTCCGTCTTCCAGCCAGACGGTCGGGGTTCCGTAAGGTCCGGCGGCGATCGGACTGCCATCGCTCATTCGCACATCCAATGGGCCGACCCGCGTCCAGTGAATTCCATCCGTCGAGGTAAGCAGATGCGCCTGGTCGTCGCGGCCCTCGGCGAACATGTGCAACGTACCGGAATGCGGAACGATCGTCATGTCTTCGACCCAATGTTCCCCGGAGAGCGGGTTGGCGGGATGCCGCGTCCAATGCAATCCGTCGTTCGACGTCGCTAGTCCCAGGCGCCGCAATCCGGTCGGCGTTCCGTCGTAGCCGGTATACCATAGGCGCCAGGCCTGCTGCCCGGAAGGAGCATGGCGATCGAACAGGATCCAACCCCGCTCGCGAATGCGCTGGTCCCACGCAGGCGCTTCGGCAGCGGCAAAAATCGGCAAGTCCGGTTCGGCCGGAGGAAATTCGACCAGTTCCACTGGGAAAAGGTCGCGCGCGATAGTTCGACCGGTGTCGAGCGCAACAAACACCGCAACGATCGCCAGGATCACCCGCCATGGCACAGGCGTTTTCCGCCGCTTGAGCATCGTTACTCCCTTATTCCACGAAATCGATCAGCGCTGGTAGTTCACCGACACGGCCGATTCGGAAACGACGGGCCACCTGCCATCCTGCAGGGCGGTGGCGACGATCCGTAACGACCAGGGGCCCTCCAATCGCGGGTCGTCCGACGTGGCGATCCGCAGGTTACCGCGATCCTCGCCGGGTCCAAGCTCCAACGGATCGGCACGCATCGATCCGCGCAACTCTTCCGGAACGTCCAATGCGATCGTCACCGGCAACGGGAGTTTCGCCGAGCGCGCGACGATCACAGGTACCTCAAACGCCGCGCCGGGCGCCGCAATGAACTCCGTGCCCGGAATATTGAGTTTCAGCAACGCGCCTTCCATGATCATCGTGATGCGTGACCCGGCGGCACGCGTCAGATGCCGCGGAGTCCCTCGCGGGTCGTTCACGATGCCGACGCCGTGGATCACGATCCTTCGGGTCAAGTCGGTCCCCAGCCACTCGGGCAAGAAGCACGGGTAGACCGCCTTGTCTGCTCCTGGCGGCAGGAGCACAATTGGTCCCCGCGTTCCCTGGCGATAGCGGTCCTGCTGTGCGGACATTTCCAGCCGCAATTCGCCCTGGAAGCCGGCCTTGCGTTCGATCTCCAATTCGGCAAGAAACGTCGTGCCGCGATGGACGTCGTGCTGTCGTTCGCGGTCGACGACGTGGATTTCAAAGGGCGCGGGCATGGTCATCGCAAGCATCGATCGGGCGACGCGCGAATCTCCAGGCCTTCGTGGCGATAGATTTCCCGCAGCGCCAGCCGATCCCCCATGATCCCGTACCTGTTCGCCCGCGGCGGCCGTGCCTCGCACGGAAATCGGCCTCGCGACGACCGCGGAGTCTGCCGCGGCTTTCAAGAGAACTTTTGTCTCGGTCTTGCCCGCCGCGATTTTGAGTTCCCCTTCGGCCGTAACGCCCTCAGGCAGCCCGACGACGGTCAGCATGATTTCGCTGTCGATACCGCCACTCCGCGACGCCTGCACCGGCAACTCCACTTGCCCGCCAACCGACAGATTCAATTGCTGCGGTATCGTCAACGCAAAATCGGGCTGCGGTCGCGCTACCGCCAGCCGGTAGATCTCGTCCAAGTCGCCACGATGCGCGCCGACCGATCTCACGATACATGTATGGAGTCCGCTGTTCGCCGCACGAAATTCCAGCTGCGCGTCGGTGGTTCCCCCGCTGTCATCGCCCTCGGCCACGGTCTGGCCGTCCGGCCCCAGGATGCGCAGCGCGACATCCAGCCGGCCACCGATCGCTCGCGATTGCAGGTCGACGGAATAGTATTGGTCTTTTTCCAAGGTGAGCTGATAGCGGTGTTCCTCGTGCGGCCTCCATAAGCGTCGAGTCATCGCCGAGGGAATCTGCATCGGTATCGGCTGCGCGGACTCGCGAATCGCCTGCTCGCGGGCCGCGGCGACTGTTACCGACGTTACCTCAGCGCCAGCGCCTTCCGCACGCTCCGCGGAGGGATTCGGCCCAGTCGTCAACCTGTTTTCCACAAAGTCACTGATCGGGATCGTTACGGAAACCGAGCCAAAAGGGGTCTGCAAGGCATATAGGAACTGGTCGCGCGAAGGATCGGCGGGAATTTGTACATCCTGTCGAATCGACTCCAGGCGATTCGCTCGCGTCGCGATTCCGACGCCGACAAATTCGATGCTTTGAACGATACCGCGTTGGCCGGCGGCGGGTAACATGCAGTCGACGTTCGGGCCGTAACGCAGCGCTAACCGATAAACGTAGGCGCGGTCACCTCGAAAATCGACGTCGTGAAGCGACAGCGCGTATTCCTCCCCCGCCTCGACGGGAAAACTGAACGGCACTTCCAACCCTTGACTGTCCGCGACGTCCACGATTAATGAACCGGCGTGGTCTCGCACCTGAATCGTTGGCAGGAAATCGGACCCGAGCCGCCGCGCCCAAAGTTCGACGGTGATTAATCCCTGCCGGTCGGAACGAAAAACGTACCGGTCGACCTCGGTCAGGCGACTCAAACGGCCAGAAACAGCGATCGGTAGTTCCAGGAGCCGCTGCGGAAAATCGCGCGAACGCGACTCCAGGCACTCACGGTCCTGGCTGAGCAGCAACATTGCCGTCCCGGACGATCCGTTGGCATTGGCGACCTGCCAGCGCACCAATCCGGGAGTCGCCGTGGCAGCGACGTTCCAGCGGGCGTCGACCTCGCGCGGAATCGGCATCGCAGGATTGCTGGCGCGCGGCCCGAACCAGTAGGGCGGTGGGGGCACGTGATAGTCGCCCGGCAAACCCAAAACCGCCAGTTGAACATGTTCGTCGTGCGAGAACCACTCGCAATCCGGAGTCCAATCAAAACCGCCAAGCTTCACTTCGGTCGTTTTCCCGATTTCGACGACGGGGGGAAATGAATATCCCAGACCGGGCGGCTTTTGTGCCGAAGCAGATTGGACGGGCAACGTCAGCAGCCCCATCACAATCGCCGCCACCGCCCATCGCAAACGTGGCGCGCGCTCGCCGGGCACGAACGCCCGGCCACGAGAATTCTGATGCATAGGTTTCGGTTGGGGCCGTTGGCATGCCCGCGGAATCACATCGCCTATCGTCACGCCAGCAGTTCCTGAATTCGCGCACCGCCGTTGACGATCGGCACAGGACGTCCCAGCGGAGTGTGGTAGAGCTTGTCCGCATCGACTCCCATCAGAAAGAAAATGGTCCGCAACAAGTCCTGGATCCCATAGGGCTGGGTTGTGGGATAACTCGCCGTCGCGTCGCTTTCTCCAACGACCATGCCTCGTCGGATGCCCCCGCCCGCAAGAATTACCGTCTGACACTGCGACCAGTGATCGCGTCCCGCATCCTTGTTGATGCGGGGGGTTCGGCCCATTTCCCCCATCATGACAACCAGGGTCTCGTCGAGCATCCCCCGTTCGTCCAGTTCACTGAGCAACGCGCTGAGTGCGCGATCGGTGGGAGGAACGAGCGCCTTTTCGTGACTGGTAAAGTTATCGGTGTGGGTGTCCCAGCTGCCGTGGTCGATCCCGACAAAACGGCACCCGGCTTCCACGAGTCGTCGCGCCAGCAGGGCACACTGGCCGATCGACGTCAATCCATAGCGGGCTCGCGTCTCATTCGACTCGTCGCTCAACGCAAACGCCCGACGGGCTTGCGGCGAGGTCACGAGATTATATGCCTGTTCATAGTATGTCGACATCGTCTTGGCACGGCCTTGGGGCGCCCGCTCGGGGTCGCCGCTGTCGGTTCGGTCCAACAGTTTCTTGCGTCGCGCAAAGCGCGCGGCTGAAATCGTCGCCGGCAGGTCCAGGTCGCGGACCTTGAAGTCGGACTGAACCGGGTCGTTGTCGATTGTGAACGGAGCATACGCGGCGCCATAGAAGCCAGGACCGCCCGGTCCGAGTGCGTTCGGCATTTCGATGTAAGGCGGCATGGCGCCGTTCGGTCCCAATTCTCTGGCCACGATCGAACCGAGCGACGGGTAAAGTTCGTTGAATGGCACCCCCTTCGCCTGGCCGTCCCCAAAGCTGGGTGGGTAGCCAGTGAGTACCCAGTGGCGACCGGTCTGGTGGGCGTTGTCTTTGTGGCTATGGGAACGCAGGATTGTAAACTTGTCCGTGATCCGGGCGCAATGCGGCAGGATTTCACTGATCTGCGTTCCAGCGACGTTCGTTGCGATCGGCTTGAAGGGCCCGCGTATTTCGGCGGGCGCATCGGGTTTCAAATCCCACATGTCGATATGACTTGGGCCGCCTTCCAACATGATGAATATGCAGGCTTTGGCTCTGGCCGGCGCACCGCTGCCCGCCAGGGCCTGGAGTTCCAGCAGCCGGGGCAACGACAGGCCGGCGAGGATTCCGCTGCCACCGATGTGGAGCAGTCGCCGCCGCGTAAGCAGGTCGACCAATCGCAAATCGCTCTCAGATGCCTTCGTGCCCATGGAAGATGCCTCGCCGGTTCAATGGTTGAATACAAATTCCCGCGAATTCAGTAATGTCCATAAGATATCCTCGGCCGCTTCGCGGAACGAGCTTGATTCGCGGAACGACTGCCGCATCCACTCCCGCTCGTTCGGGCCGGGAAATCGCGAAAGGGTCGCCAGGTAAACTTCCTCGAGAAACTGCTGTTCAAGTTCCTCGCCGACCGCGCCGAGATCCTGGGAAGTCTTTGCGTTGGAGTGGCCGCGCAGCCATTCGGCGATTCTCCCGTGCGGATCGGAGATTTTCTGGAGGGTGCCGTTGGAGTTCATCAGGTGCAGTGCCTGGGCGATGCTCGGTTCCGTTCCCCGTTCACACGCACAAACCGACTGCCGCGAAGGGCGCCCGAATACCGCCAGAAAATCGGAAGGCAATTTATTGTCCCACACCTGAATGGCGCGGTGTCCACGAGGCCATCCATTGAATTGCTCACTGATCCCCGTGGCCTGCGATACGGCGTCCAGCAGCACTTCGGCTGCCAGCGGTTTCCAGGCGGCGTGCGAGTAGTTCTGATCGTCGCGCTCGTTCGTCGCGTTGGTATGGGAGCCTAGCTGGTAGGCGTTCGAATCGAGGATCTGTCGGGTCAACGCTTTGAGGTCAAATCGTTGAGCGACAAGATACTTCGCAAGCGCATCGAGCAGCGGTTCATTGCTGGCGGGATTCGTCGCGCGCTGGTCGTCCAACGGTTCGACCAGACCGCGCCCCATATAGTGCGCCCAGATCCGGTTGGTGATCATGCGAGCGAAATAGGGATTGTCGACCGAGGTAATCCAGTCGGCGAGTGCGCGGCGGCGGTCGGTATCGCCAGGGATCGCGATCGGTGCCGCTCCCAGCGGTGCCGGGGGCAGCGACTCGCCCGTGCGGGGGTGCTTGAAGTCGGTCCCGGCCACGACCGCGATCTTGGCGCTTCCGCCTGGCCCTGGACGGCGATCCAGACCGGTAAAGAATCCGGCCAGACGGAAGTAGTCGCGCTGGTCCCAGCGCTCAAACGGATGATGATGGCATTGGGCGCATTCGATCCGTATCCCGAGGAAAAGCTGGCTGACCGCCCGCGCTGATTTTTCCGCGTCCGATTGCACCTGGAAGAACGCCGCCGGCGTTTCCCCGAGCGTCGAACCTTGCGCGGTAAGAATGCCGCGGACGAATTCATCGTAGGGCGTATTACGAACCAGTTGGGATCGGACCCAACGCGTTAGCGATACGACTCCCTGCGGGGTGATCGTATCCTTGTCCGCTTGGAGAAGATCGGCCCAGCGCTGCGCCCAGAAATCGGCATACTCAGGCCGCTCCAGCAACCGCGCCGCCCACTGAGCCCGCTTGTCGGGATTCGTGTCCGCCAGAAATTTCCGGGCCTCATCGACCGTCGGCAAAGTTCCGATCGTGTCCAGGAAAATGCGCCGCAAGTAGGTCGCGTCATCGGCGGGCGGACTGGGGGCGATGCGCAGCCGTTGGAGCTTGTCTCCGACCAACTGATCCACGAAATTGCGTTGCGGCAACCGCGGTACTTCCGCATCGTCGCGCGGTCGTGTCACACGGCAGACGGCCACATGTCCCATGTACCGCACCAGAATCGCCGCTTCCCCTGGCACCTCGGTGGAACGAACGAGCCCATCCCCTTCGACTCCGGCAACCGAATCATTGTTGGATTGAAATTCCGCTTCCACCGTAACGCAATGGCGCTCGCCCGATGTGTTTACCGCGGAAACGCGCAGCTGCTGGGTTCCCTGGGGTTCCAACGTGATCTCGGCCGGTTCGACGACGATCCCAACCGCCGCATCCGCGTCGTCGTCCGCACCGCCAGCGTCCAAGGCGGCTCCCTCGGCGATCCAACGTCGCAGTCGCCGATGCCAGACCGAGTCGGGGTCGATCTTGGCACCACCGCCGTGCGGCACGAATCCGGTCGCCTTCGTCAACAAAAGACTGCGTTCGGGAGCAGCCGGAAAAATACGACGTCCTCGCACCGCGTGCACAATCGCCTGCCAGTCGGCCGCCGGGTCGTAGCCGAAAACGCTGAGTTTGAAACCGTTCTGTCCTTCCGCTTTTCCGTGGCACCCTCCAGCGTTGCAGCCACTCTTGCTGAGAATCGGAATCACCTCGCGCGCAAATGAGATCGGAGGCGGCTTGGAGAGTCCGTGGACTGTAACCGGCACAACGCCCTGGGAATCGCCAACCTGAATCAAAATTGTCGCCGTCCCATCCCGAAGCGGCGTCACCTGGCCCGACGGGGAAACGGCGACCACGTCGGCAGGTTCGGTACGGTACGTCGCCCGGCGCGTTGCGTCGGCGGTCCCGTCCCACCCCGAACCGCCGCCGCGATTCCTGCCGTCCGCGACCTTCAAAACAACGATCTGCTCGATAACCTCCGGCGCTCGGATCTCGATGCGAGAAGGAAAAATATCGAGCTCGCCGCAGCGACCAACGGACAGGCCGAAACAAACGACCGAAGCGGCAACCAACGCCTGCATTCTTGTTCGGTTACAGCACATTTTGTTGATCGGTTGGGTGAGGTTGGATCGGTTCCGCGTTGGCAACGATTTCGCGAAGCCGTCGCGTGCCGCCGCAATCGAGGGGACCTGCGATCGAGGAATACCAGAAAATGTTCGACGCGCGATTGGAAAGCAGATGGTTCTGCTCGATTTGGCGGCAACGGAGTTTTCGGTGGGCAGCATGTTAAGATAGGCCAGTCCATTCAAAAGTTCAAGGCGCAACTCGTTTCAACGGAACAGATTGCGAGAATGGGCGGTTCGCCATTCGTGCCCGGCCGGATGCCGGGAGAAGCAAATGCGGCGGTGGCCAAGCTGTTGCCCCGGAACAATTTGCGGAAGACCGCCATGGGCGCACCACGCACTTTGCGATTTAGGCAACGGTAGATTTATGGCAACGCGAGCCGGTCAGGCGCGGCGGTCGGTTTCGCCAGAAGCGGGCTAGCGTCGGGGTATCGCTGAGGTGGTCGGCAA
>Ga0194131_10000210_pt1 | contig 95127 bp, 91 predicted proteins | sample TA2KigO120mmetaG_FD_148631 | JGI IMG/M metagenome (GOLD analysis project Ga0194131, IMG submission 148631) | Freshwater microbial communities from Lake Tanganyika, Tanzania - TA2015053 Kigoma Offshore 120m | ecosystem: Environmental > Aquatic > Freshwater > Lake | place: Tanzania: Lake... | reverse complement strand
CTCCGATGCCGGTGTAGGGGCGCGGTGAGGGTGGATAGAGCTCGCTCGGTGTCTTCATACCAAGCGCTTGATGCGGGCGTACCTGATTGAACTCATCAACGAACGTGTCGAAGCGCGCTTGCTGCTGAAGTAGGTTTTTCCCCGCGGGTTTGGTGGCTTCTTTCTTGAGCGTCAAATGCATGCGCTCGTGCCGTCCGTTCTGCTGTGGGCGTCCTGGCTTGATGCGCTCGAGCGCGATGCCGAGCCGCAGCCACCAGACCGCGAGCGTGGTGAGCCCAAAGAGCGCCCAGCCACTGGCGAAAGGTGTGCCGTTATCGGTTCTGATGGATTTAGGCAGGCCGTACTCACGAAAGAGCCGTTCAAAGACGGTGACGGCGTACTGAGTTCGGGTGTTGCTGAGCGCCTCACAGCCGATGAGATAGCGACTCGCGAAGTCGGTGACGGTGAGCGGATAGCAGTAGCGACCATCGGCGAGCATGAACTCGCCCTGGTAGTCGGCGCACCAGAGGTCGTTGGGTTCAGTGGGGATTGAGAGCGCGGTCCCCTCGGCCTTGTAGCGTCTCTGACGACCCCGTTTGACGAGGCCATGGCGATCAAGGGCGGCATGCACGGTGCTGATGGCCGGTAAGGGAACCTCGCCACCGATGCGCCGCCGCCGCTTTTCGCGGATTTTGGGAGCACCCCAGCTGGGGTGCTCACGCTTGATCGAGAGGATCTCGTTCTCGATCTGGAAGGGTAATTGTCGAGCCTGCCGGAAGGGCTTACGGCTGCGATCAGTTAGTCCCTCCAGCCCCGTATCCTTGTACCGATTGAAGATCTTGTAGCCTGTTTTACGGGAGATCTCGAACTCCCGACACAGCTCTGCCATCTTCTCGCCCTCGAGCAGGCGAGCCACGAACCGAAGACGCTCATCCATCTTGCAACACTCCCGCCATGGCATCTGCGTGTCTCCCGCAAATGCCGGAAAGTGTTACCTATGTGATCGGTATGACCGGTAACCTATGTGCCGAAAAGCACATCTTGTGTTTCAAAATTCGGTCCGCAGCGTAGACTTCTTCGCGCCATCTCAGCCTTCTTCCTAACCTCTGGATCGCTGTTGATAAGTAGCCGCATCAAAAGCATTCCGCGACGAGTTGGCGAAACGACTTGCGATTCGGCCTGTCGCGACCGAACGACCGTGAGGTCTACTTTCCCACCGGCCACATTTTTATCACTTACAACAAAAAAGTTATCTGACGTCGAAGCGTAGAGGGCAATCGACCAGTATCTCGGATAGTCGGTCTCGAGGGTCACCCGAAACGGCGTATCGGACAGATCAAAGAAACACACAGCGTAGAGTAAGTCCGGACTGGGCATCACGATGCGGCGCTGGTTGTGATCGGTCGGCGGGGGTAAGATGACTCCGCCCGCACGTTCGAGGGTCAAGTCCGCTGATCCCCCGGTGATGATACGATCCATAATAAGACGGGGCAGGGCCCAAATTGTCAGTCCGTGTATCAGCACGACAACTAATGCGGCAAGGATAAAATGCCGTATCCATTGCGATTTCTGATCGCTCATTGACACGCTCCGACGCGCCGAATGCTTGGCGTGGCGAGTAACCCGGGGGCGTGCTGGACAGCCTCCGAGGCGCTATATAGCCGAAGCGTTAGGTGTATAACGCCGCTGCGCGACGTAGGAATCCACGAGGCGTCGCTCTGCGAGGAATTTGTGGGCGCGCCGATGGTGGCGCTGAATCGCCCTTCGTTATCTAGCCTGACGGTCTCGCTGCTGACGCTGTAGCGTTTTAGGTCGTTGGGGAACAGAAAGTGATCGGCGTCGTAGGCGGTCAGGCTCCACCAGCGAGCCGGCGGCGGCAGACCCTCGACGCGATAGTGGCACTCGGCACGAAGCGTTACTCCGTTATCGTCGTGATCGGTCGTGTAGTACAGCGTTTCGCTGCGGTTGAGGGCGAGCACGGCGCCGAGTGCAATGCGTGCGCGAGTATAGACGTCCGCGTCTCGGCTGCCCGCGAGTAGGTTCACGCGCCACGTGCCCACCCTTTCGCCCGAGACACCCACCTTTGTCAGCCAGAGCAAGGCACTGCCTACGCCGAGTGCTACAGCCAGCAGATATAAGCCTGACAGGAGGATGATCTGCCGCCTTCGGTTGTGAGTGTTGATGTCTACGCTCAAAGCGGCGCCTAGCCTCGGCTACGTGCTAATACGTCGCGAACGAAACGAGCGACGCGCTCGGGTTGTGTGAGCGGCAGCATATGTCCGCCGGTGATGACCTCAAGCCGACACAAGGGCACTCGCTCGGCAAAACGCGTGCCGTGAATGCGGTAGTCGAGGATGGCATCCTCGCGGCCGTAGAGCACGGCTATTGGTGGTGCATCGGACCGGTTCAAAGTTTCGTATTGAGACTCAAGAGATGGTAGGACAACCGGTATCGCTTCGAGGTCCTCAGATGCTCCGATGTACTGACTTGGTCGCAGCGTCAATAGACCACCACCGCGAACCCGATAGTCGCAAGGTACGGTCTCAGGGCCAAAAACAATTGGAAGCACGCGATGCCGAGCGATTATGAGGCCCGGAGTCGCTAACACCATCGCAACAAACCGCCTAGCGAAATGTCCTCGCGCGTTAAGCGCCAGAAACACACGCGGGAACCGGCCGGCGTGGTGGGTGAGCGGGGCGATCAGCGCGAGGCCTGCTACGCGGTTCGGGTGACGAAGCGCGAGGGTCAGCGACAGCGCGCCGCCGAGCGAGTGACCGACAAAGAGTGCGCGCTTGATCCGAAGTCCATCGAGGAGGGCAACGACGGCATCAGCCTGTTCCGTGAGTGTGGTGACGCTGCCTGTCTTACGCGCGGAGTAGCCAGATCCCGGTCGATCGATGGCGATGACGCGGGTATCGGTAGAGAGCTCATCGACGAGTGCGTATTTAAAGTGGTGGAGGTGCGCGCCAAGGCCATGGATCATCACAATGGCAGGCTTTCCTAGCGGAGCACCCCCTTGATCGATGTAGTGGAGTCGCACACCCGTCACTTCTAGGAATTTGCCGCAGGGCGGGATGGCTTGTTCGACCTTCGTCGTTACATGACGTGTGAGGAGTGCGAGAGCTGCCGATATCGTAATTACGGCAAGCAGGATCGAGATCAGCGTCATAACTCAAAACTTTTCAGCAACGATCCATAGGTCACCGGCAGGAGGCGTTCGAGCCAGCAACCAAAGCGCGCATCGGCACCGACCATAACGCGTGGTCGCCGACGTTCGACACCAGCGAGAATGATTTCGGCGGCTTTCGCTGGCGGCTTGCGTAGTAGCCGTCTGGATTTCTCGAGTTGTTGCGAAATAGTTTCTTTAGAGAGAATCGGAGAAAACCGGGCGCTGCTCGCGATCGAGGTGGCAACACCGCCGGGGCAGACGGTGCTTACGCCGACGGTGGTGCCCTTGAGTTCGTGACGTAAAGCATCGCTAAAGCCGCGGACGGCGAACTTACTCGCTGAATAATGTGTTTGCCCGGCGGGCGCAATGATGCTGAAGAGGCTTGCAATATTGACGATGTGTGCATCGGATCGCGTTAGCAGCATAGGCAGGAAAGCGCGGGTCATGCGTACGACGCCGTGGAAGTTGATTTCAAACAGCCAGTCAAAATCTGCTTCGGTAGTTTCTAGAAAGCGACCTCGGACGGCGACGCCCGCGTTATTGAAGAGCAGGTCGATCGCCGAATGATGGCGGATCACTTCGTTCGGAAAATCGGCAACGAGCTCCCGTGAGGCAACGTCGAGCTCATGGATCGATACACGAATACCTGAGGCTGCGACGAGTACCGCCGTCGCAGCGAGATTTTCTTGATTGATGTCGGCGAGTGCGAGGTGGCAACCTCGGCTAGCTAAAGCTTGTGCTAGAGCGCGACCGATACCGCTGCCTGCGCCCGTGATGACAGCCGTCTTATCGCGAAAGTTGAGCAGAGAGCTTTTCAGCACGAGCTCAGCTTCCCGCACGTCCGAACCTGAGGACCGGATCGCTGATGCGTCGGTAGCGCGTGACACCGAGGTCACGCAAATAGGTTTGATAGACTCGCCATGGGAAGCGATCGCCTTGTTTGGGTAGCCCTTCGAGTGCACGCAGGACATAGCCGGAGCTAAAGTCGATGAACGGCATCTCGCCGACAGATGAATCGCGAACTGGAACGGCGTACTGGTAGCCGTGTCGATCAAAATACCCGATCAGCCGGCAAACGTAGGCGGCGATCAGGTCGGCACGCAACGTCCACGAGGCGTTGGTATAGCCAAAGGTGAGTACGAGATTCGGGATACCGCTCAGCATCGCACCACGATAAACCATCGAATCGTCCAAATTGACAGCTTTATCGTCAAGCGATAGATGAATTGCGCCGAGTGGCAATACTTTAAGTCCCGTGGCAGTAACAATGATGTCGGCAGCGAGCGTCTCACCCGAGTTTAGTTTGACGCCCTCTGGTACGAAACGATTAATGGTATCTGTGACGACGCTAACTCGGCCCTTTGCGATAGCCTGAAAGAGATCACCATCGGGTGCGGCGCAGACGCGCTGGTCCCAAGGATTGTAGCCCGGTTTGAAATGGCGGGCGACGTCGTAACCTTTCGGAAGATCCTCAGCCGCAAGTTCAACGAGGCGTTGGCCGAACCAGCGCGGATACTTACGAGCTAATTGATAGAAGAATGAAGTGAGCAAAATGTGTTTCCAACGTACAGCTGGATAGAGGACAGCAGCCGGCAGTATTTTTGATAGCACGCGAGCCCAAGGGTCGACGCTCGGCTGGTTGACCACGTAGGAGGGCGAACGCTGTAACTGCGTAACGTGCAAGGCTTTCTCGGCAAGCGCAGGTACAAGCGTAACGGCCGTTGCGCCACTCCCGATCACGACGATGCGACGACCAGTATAGTCCAGGCTCTCGGGCCAGAACTGGGGGTGAATGATCTGGCCGCAGAAGTCCGCTTCGCCTTCAAAATGGGGTCGATAGCCTTCGGTGTAGCTGTAGTAGCCGGTGCAGAGGTGTAGGAAGCGAGTACACAGCGACGACGTCGCGCCGGCGCGATCGCGGACCGTAACGGTCCACTCGCAACGCGCACTCGACCAGTCCACCGACTCGACTCGCTTACCATACTGAATTATTGAGGCGACACCGCTTTCATTCGCCATCTCGCGTAAATAGTCGAGTATTGCGGGCCCATCAACGATCGATTTAGATGTGCGCCAAGGCTTCGCTTTGAAGCCGAACGTGTACATGTCAGAGTCCGAGCGGATGCCGGGGTAACGAAAGAGATCCCAAGTTCCGCCGAGGCGGTCACGCGACTCTAGGATGACGATTTTCTTGGAGGGGAATCGGCGGCGGAATTCTGCAGCAGCACCGATTCCTGATAGGCCTGCACCCACGATTAGTACATCCAGAGTATCGCTAGACATCGTTGCTCCATAGCCGAGGACCACACCTCTGGTACACGAGCGGCAGGATAACAGCACCGGGCTGGCGGGTTATCATGGTCGCCGTCCGCACGGGTTGCGGCGAGGACGTGGCATGCGGTCGATGCTGTTTGTTCCCGGAGACCGGTCGGAGCGTTTCGAAAAAGCGGAGGCAAGCGGGGCGGATGCGGTCATCCTCGACCTCGAAGATGCCCTGGCAGCTTCAGAGAGACCCAAAGCTCGCGAGGCCATCGCCACTCACCTACGCCGCTCCTCTCGCCCTGTGCCGCTTTGGGTGCGTATCAACCCCATCGACAGCGCCGATGCTCTTATTGATCTCGCGGCAGTGGTCTCGGCGCGACCCGATGGACTGCTGTTGCCGAAGGCTCGAGACGGCCGGGATGTTCTTCGGCTCGACCACTGGCTCGAGGCGCTTGAGGCGGCTCACGGTCTTACCGCAGGCAGTATCAAAATTATTCCGATGATCACCGAGACGGCGGCAGCGATGCTGCAGCTTGCCTCGTTCGTGCCAACACCTGCGCGAGTGGTTGCCATGACCTGGGGTGCAGAAGATCTCGCCACAGAGCTCGGTGCCGCTGTAAGTCGCGACGACACGGGTCGACACAACATGCCCTATCAGATGGCAAGCGCAGGCTGTCTCTTTACTGCAGCGGCGGCTGGCGTCAGCGCCATCGATACCGTTGACACCGAGATTGAAGATTTCGCGGCCGTCGAGCGGCGCGCGCGTAGCTCTCGTCGTGATGGTTATGTGGCAAAGCTAGCGATCCATCCTGCGCAGATTCCCGCGCTGCATGTCGCATTTACACCGACCGCGGCTGAGGTGGCGCATGCCGAGGCGGTGCTCGCCGCATTCTCGAACTCTCCCGGAGTGGGTGCATTCCGTATCGACGGCAAGCTTGTCGATCGTCCGCATCTCCTGCAGGCCGAACGAGTGCTAGCGGCGGCGCGCCGCCGATGAGCCACGAGCGTTCCATTTTTCGCGGTAACAAACAGTCTTTGCCTGCGAAATCTTGCGCGGTTTGCGGCCGTCCTATGACTTGGGGGAAGTCTTGGGCCAGAAACTGGGGTAGCGTGAAGTACTGCTCAGAGCGCTGTCGTCGTGACAGCAAGTCAGCTCAGGTCAAAAAATGAAAACGTGCATCGCTTGGTTCCGTAACGACCCGCGTCTTCACGATAATCGCATGCTCAGACGGGCAATCGAGTGGGGTCATCGGCTGCTTTGCGTGTACATCCACGATTCGAAACACGATGAATACACCCGTTGGGGTTTTCCGCGGATGGGCCGCCATCGCCGTATTTTTTTAGCCGATACGCTTCGGGATCTTGACGCCGCGTTGACCCGACTTGGTCATCGTCTTTGGCTCGGGTACGGTCGGCCAAGTGAGGTGTTGCCGAGGCTCTCGCAGACACTCGGCGCGACGAGTATCGTCTGCGAGCGCATTGCTGCACCCGAGGAGGAGCAAGACGTCGGTAAGGTGCGGGCGGCGGGAGTCGACGTACAGGCTATTTGGCAATCGAGTCTGCTTGATCCTGACAATCTCTCGTTCGATGTCTCATCGCTGCCGCAGGTATTCTCGGCGTTCCGTAAGCGCGTCGAGGCGGAGGGCATACAGCCGCCTCGCGCTGAGCCTGCGCCGAGCGAATTGCCGGTGCCGATTACTGCCCTGCCGGAATGGATAAGAATAGATCAAATATTGAATGGAGTCACGGCGGCGTCCGATGAACGGTCGTCGTTTCCTTACGGGCAACCAAAGTGCCGCGGTGGCAAGTCCGCGGCGCTTGCACATGTGGCGCGTTATTTTTCGGGGGCGGCCGCGCAGCGATACAAAGAGACTCGGAATGGCCTGATCGGTATCGACCACTCGACCAAGTTCTCTCCTTGGCTTGCCACCGGATCGCTCTCGCCGCGCACTCTGTTTGGGGCCTTGAAGTCGCACGAGGCGGCCTGGGGTGCGAACGAGAGCACGTACTGGATTTGGTTCGAATTACTCTGGCGCGACTACTTTGAGATTTCTACACCTGCAACACGGCTCGTGTCTCTACCGCGCGACCGGGCTCACTCAACAGTCGACGCCTCCGCACGATGACGTGCGTTTCGCAGCCTGGTGTGCGGGGCGTAGCGGAGAGCCCTTCAATGACTCTGGTATGCGGGAGCTTGCGGCGACGGGTTACCTGTCCAATCGACTTCGGCAGAATGTTGCAAGTTGGCTCGTGAATGATTTGCGCTGTGATTACCGGGCCGGTGCAGCATGGTTCGAATCACAACTTGTCGATCACGATCCTTGCAGTAATCAGGGGAATTGGCTTTACCTCGCCGGGCGTGGGACCGACCCGCGCGACGGGCGTCGTTTCGACCCGGAGCCGCAAGCCCGCATGTATGACCCCCACGGGGCCTATCGGCTCTTGTGGAATCTGGGCGACTGAGTAATTCTCGCGCCCCTCAGGAGACTTACGATGTCTGTGTCAGAACAGGAACTCGTGATTCGTTCGCCCATCGACGGTCAGGAGCTCGGTCGTGCCCCGATCACGTCGCTCAATGATATCCCGTCGGTTATCGCACGCGCGCGGTCCGCCTTCGAAGCCTGGCGTATGGTCCCTGCGCCGCGACGAGGCGAGCTTATTCGCCTGCTCGGCGAGGAGCTGCGTCGCGACAAAGAGTCTCTCGCAGCGCTCGTGACCGCCGAGACAGGCAAGATCGCTTCCGAGGGTCTCGGCGAAGTTCAGGAGATGATTGACATCTGCGATTTTGCCGTTGGCTTATCTCGTCAGCTCTACGGTCTTACCATTGCATCGGAACGTCCGGGCCATCGCATGATGGAGACTTGGCACCCGATGGGTCCATGCGCCGTGATCTCGGCGTTCAACTTTCCCGTAGCTGTGTGGTGCTGGAATGCCGCGCTCGCGCTCGTTTGCGGTAATCCGGTCATCTGGAAGCCTTCGGAAAAAACACCGCTCACAGCGCTCGCGACCACCCGCATCGTCGAGCGAGTGCTTAAGCGTTTCGGTAGCGACGCTCCGGAAGGTCTAATTCAGTGCTTGATCGGTGGGTCTGAAATCGGTGAGGTGCTCGTCGACTCGCGCGATGTGCCCATCGTCTCAGCGACGGGTTCGACTCGCATGGGCCGTACCGTCGGACCGCGCGTGGCGTCGCGCTTCGGACGCATTATTCTCGAGCTTGGCGGCAATAGTGCCATGATCGTCGGCCCGACGGCCGACCTTGATCTGGCCGTGCGAGCCATCGTCTTTTCTGCTGTAGGGACTTCTGGGCAGCGTTGTACCACCCTGCGACGCCTGATCGTCCATCACAGCCGGCGCACCGAGTTGCTCGCGCGACTTAAGAAAGCCTACGGCAGCCTCTCAATTGGCGATCCGCGCGAAATGGACGTGCTCGTCGGTCCCCTCATCGATGCCGATGCCGTTGCGCATATGCACGACGTCATCGAAAAAGCGCGTGCAGAGGGTGGGGTGGTATTTGGCGGCGGACGTCGCAGTAGCGGAGTACCGGCGGGCGGTCATTACGTCGAGCCGGCTATTGTCGAAATGCCGAAACAAACCGCAACGGTTCGTGAAGAAACGTTCGCGCCCATTCTTTATGTGCTCGGATACGAGACGCTCGCTGAAGCGATTGCCATTCAAAACGACGTGCCGCAGGGCTTGTCGTCCTGCATCTTCACAAATGACCTTCTCGAGGCCGAGACCTTCCTCTCGGTTGCGGGCTCCGATTGCGGGATCGCGAACGTCAACATCGGTCCTTCGGGTGCCGAGATCGGCGGCGCATTCGGTGGTGAGAAAGATACGGGTGGCGGTCGCGAAAGCGGCTCCGACTCATGGCGTGGCTATATGCGCCGGCAGACGGCGACGGTTAATTATTCCGACAAACTCCCGCTCGCCCAAGGCGTCAGCTTCGAGATCTGATCCATGAAATTCGAGAAAATCGCAGTGCTGGGGCTCGGGAAGATAGGGTACCTCGCGGCAGAGCTTCTGCGCAGCGCGGGTTTTACGGTGACCGCCATCGATACTAGGGCAATCGCCAATAAAGAATTCGTGGTCCAAAGCGCCGACGTTACAGATCCCGTAGCGTTACGCCGGGCATTAAAAGATCAGCAGGCAGTATTGTCCTGTCTGCCATATGCCCTAAACACAGGAGTGTCCTCGATTGCCCACGAACTTGGCATTCATTACTTCGACCTCACCGAGGACGTGCCGACCACTAACCACATTCGCGAGCTGTCAGAGACGAGTCGAGGGCTCATGGCGCCTCAGTGCGGTCTCGCGCCCGGCTTCATCGGTATTGTCGGGGCCAACCTCGCCGCGGGTTTCGAGCGCGTGCGCTCCATTCGCTTGCGGGTCGGTGCCCTGCCGCAAAACCCGATAGGCTTACTTGGTTATGCGTTTAACTGGTCGCCCGAAGGCGTCGTCAACGAATATCTCAATGATTGCGAAGTCATCGAAGAGGGCGTTCGGAAAATGGTGTCTGCTATGGAGTGGATCGAAACTGTCTACATCGATGGCGTGCAGCTTGAGGCGTTTACCACCTCGGGTGGCCTTGGCACCATGTGCGAAACGTTCGCTGGGCGGGTTGAAAATCTCGATTACAAAACCATGCGCTATCCGGGGCATGTTCAACTCATGAATTTCTTCTTTCATGAGCTGCTTATGCGCGAGAAGCGCGAGCTTGCGGGGCAAATTCTCTCGAACGCCAAACCACCTGTCGACGCCGACGTGGTGTACGTGCACGCCTCGGCAGAGGGGTGGAGCGATGGACGGCTGCAACGAAAGGAGTTCGTCCGCAGCTATTACCCGATCCAAGTGGCGGGGCGCTCGCGCACCGCGATTGCCTGGACAACCTCGGCCTCCGTCACCGCCGTCATCGAAATGGTTCGAAACGGCAGTCTGCCGGACCGCGGATTCCTCCGACAAGAGGACATCAGGCTCGATTCGTTCTTGGCTACGCGAACCGGTAGCCTCTACACGTCAGTACGGCCAACGCTTTGATGGTAAAACACGTTAACGGTACGTAATGAGCATTCGTGGATTTGCTTGCGCCTCGAGGTGAGGCACAGCATTAAATACCTCAAGGCTGTGACGCGAGGCACCGAATCGGACGCGTGTGATCGACGCATTAAATACCAACCAAGAGAGTCGCAAACAGGCTTCATCGTTGAGTTCGAGGACGTGCCCAACCGCTGCACCGATCACGCCTGCAGACGTGCAGACCGCCGCCTCTTTAGATCTTCCCGCCTCCCGCATGATCTGCTCAAGTCCCGCGGTAACCCGAGAGCGAAAGTCACGCCAACGTTCGACTCCTGGTCTATCAAGAGTGCCGGCCACCCACTGACGACACACTTCTTCGAGACGCCTTTGAAACGCGCGCGCATCTGGTGGTCCCGGATCTCGCAGCGCCGATAGCGGAATGCCCTTGATCTCGGCGTGGACTTTAAAGAGGACGGGGGCGTCGTACTCGTCGAATGCAGCGTATTCTCTTACCGCATCGTTAGCGGGCGATGCGAGAATGGCGGCTGTCGCTCGCTGTCTTTTGAGCCTGCCGCTGACAATGGTATCGAGCCGCTGACCCGTACGTTCGTAGTGATCGCGAAGGTAATGGATCTGTTGTTCGCCGAGGCTCGAGAGTCGGTCGTAGTCGTTGGCGCCGAAAGAGGCTTGTCCGTGCCTGATGAGATGGAGGGTACTCAAAAGACCCTCAGAGTATTCGCGCCTACGGACTCCATTGAGTAGCGATTGTACGCCGCGTAACATCCCGCTTGCATGTCTCACCCTGAGGAATCCGCACTTCAACCTTCTTGGTGGGTGCGGGCTCTCGCCGCTTTGCCCCTTGGGGTGCTTCACGGGCTTTCTCGCATCTTGGCTTTTTTGGCGTCGTCTGTCCTCCCCTATAAGCCGGCAGTCATTAGGCAGAGCCTCGCCTTGGCCTTTCCAGATAAGACATCCGCTGAAATCAAAGCGATCCGTCGCGAGTTTTATCGAAGTTACGGCGACGTGATGGTCGAGATAGTCAAATCCGCCTCGATGACCGAGCGTGAGTTCGACGACCGTATGCAGTTTACTAACTTCGAGATTGTTCGCGAGGCAATCTCGTCGGGAACACCAGCCGTTCTACTCGCCGGACATCAATGCAATTGGGAGTGGTTATTACTTGGCATGTCGAAGCGTCTAAATTTTCCAGTGGATACCGCCTACAAGCCGCTCAAGAGCGCGACGGCCGATCGTGAGATGCGCGCGCTTCGCAGTCGATTCGGAGCGCGAATGATTCCGATCGATCGTATGACACGCGATATTCTCGTGCGACGAAGGGTGCCTCGACTCATCGTGCTTGCAGCCGATCAGGAACCTGTCGCGAGCGACCGGCGTCACTGGACGCAGTTTCTCAATCGCGATACCGCGTTTTTCATGGGTGGAGACGTGTTGGCAAGTAGTCTAAATTACCCCGTTTTTTTTGCGACTATATGTCGAACGGGGCGAGGTCGTTACTCGGCAAGCTTCGAGCTTATGCGTGCCAAAAACGAGGTTCTGGTACTAGGGGAACTCACGGAGCGCTTCGCGAGGCGGGTGGAGCGACAAATACACGAAAGTCCTGCCGATTGGCCGTGGTCGCACAAGCGCTGGCGACTCAGACGAACTTAAACGAAAATCACCGACCACGAACAGACGAACCCGCGAGAGGTCGCTGGTTTGGGAAGTCATCTGCTCTTCGAGGTGGCCATTTTTAACTTAAAACGGCAGACCGTGAGCTGATCCAGTCATGGTTAGAAGCATGGGGAAAGACAGCAGAAAATTGACGCGTGAAGTGAGAGTGGCCGTTCGACGAGCCTTCGCCTTCTCTTCATCGGTAGCTGTGATAATGCCAATCACTTTTTTCTGGTTTGGCCAGATTAGAACCCAGACGTTGAATAGCATGATGCTGCCGAGCCAAACGCCGATTCCGATGACGACGCTGCCCTCACGCAGCATGAAAGCATCCAAGAATCGACCGCCGAGCAACCATGCGCCCGTAAGCCATGTGGCTAGCGCCATCCAGCGGAACCAGAGCAAGGCGCGCGGAGCGACATATTTGACGATGCCTGCGCCGCCAGGTCCACCATGGTCGGCATTAGCTGCTGCCAGAGCCGGAATTTGGGCGACATTGAAGTAGTAAAGTAGGCCGATCCAGAAGATGCCGGTGACGGCGTGAAGCCAGCGACTGAGGCCTGCGTTGTTGAATTCACCGCCCGGTGTTCCAGGCAGCAGTATCACGACGATGGCGAAAAGAACGCCGAGTGAGATGGTTAAACCGACATTGTCCAAGGGGTTTTTCATTTGGTTTAGGGTTCCCAAAGGTGTTTAAACGAATGAGTTTGAAGAATAGGGGATGAGCCCCCATAATTCAATGTGTCGGCCTCGGTCGGGCATCCTAAGGATGGGGTGAGTGATGGGGGATGCTTTTTTAGAAGCTCGTCGGGATCGACCGATGTCGCCATGCATCAGTGTTTGTGCGCTTGACCACTCTGGTTATTGCTCCGGCTGTTTCCGTACGCGCGATGAGATCGCGAGCTGGATTAGAATGTCGGCAGGGCAGCAATGGGATCTGCTTCGAGAGCTTAATCGGCGACGTTTGGCGCGATTGTCGCAACATAAGTTTTGAACGAGGTTGCTCGAGATGGATGTTACTGAACGAATTAAGGCTCAATTGGCGACAGCGCCCGTTGTACTCTTCATGAAGGGCACGCCGGATTTCCCGCAGTGCGGATTTTCAGCCCAGACTGCCGGAGTCTTACGCGCTTGCGGGGCTAATTTTCATCACGTTAACATCTTTGAAGATTCCGAGCTGCGCGAAGCGCTCAAGCGCTACTCGAATTGGCCGACCTATCCTCAGCTTTACGTCAAAGGTGAGCTGATCGGCGGCTGCGACATCGCTCTTGAGATGTTTCACAGCGGTGAGCTTAAGACCATGCTCGATAAGGCAACTGCGATCGCCTGACTCTTAGGAGCTGTTGTCGTTGGCGACGGGGGAGATCAGGCCGGCCTCGCCATTGGGCTCGTCGTGCCATCCCATCGCTTTTGCACGCTGTTCAGCAGCCAGAAAGCTCGGCTGACAGTCGTTGCACACCTTGCAAAAAATATCTGCGGTGCGTTCCGCATCGTAAGCAGCCGCATGCGCCTGAGAGGAGTCCCAGTCGAGCCCGATGGCGAGTACTGCCTTCGCGAGCACGGTTTGACCGAGCGCGGCACCGGCCAAAGAAACCGTATCGAAACTCGAGAACGGATGAAAAGGATTTCTTTTTATTTCGGTTCGTGCAACGGCAGCATTTAGAAATCCGAGATCAAAAGAGGCATTGTGGCCGACGAGGATGGCACGCTTGCAGCTGTGACGACGCGCGGCTTCCCGTACTTCTTTAAAAATCCGCGTGAGTGCGTCCATTTCGTCGATTGCCGGGCGCAGTGGATGAAAGGGGTCGATACCCGTTACCGCAAGCGATGCCGTTTCAATGTTTGAACCTTCGAATGGCTTGACGTGATAGGAGTGAGTCTCGCCGCGGGTCAGCAGTCCCTCGGGGGTGATCTCGATCAGTACCGCCGCAATTTCGAGCAGGGCATCCTTTCCGGAGTTAAGTCCGCCGGTCTCGACATCGATCACGACCGGTAAGAATCCACGAAATCGACGAGCGAGGCCGGGCATGAAGTTACTCACGCCGAGATCATTCGCCAACGTAGCTTTTCGTTAGATCGCATGGGAATCACGATATCACCGTCGAAGGCGTAAGCGCGAGGAATGCTCCACTCGTCGCGGCGCAGGGTCACGGTACCTTCGTTACGTGGCACCTCGTAAAAATCTGGACCGAACAGCGCGGCAAACCCCTCAAGCCGGTCGAGCGCACCCGCCTCCTCGAACACCTCAGCGTAGATTTCGAGTGCAGCATGAGCGGAGTACATACCGGCACAGCCGCAAGATGATTCTTTGCTGCCTCGTGCATGCGGAGCACTATCGGTGCCGAGGAAAAATCGTGAATTCCCGCCCGTTGCAGCTTCAATTAGGGCCCGTCGATCAAGCTCAGTCTTGAGAACCGGCAAACAGTAGAAGTGCGGTCTGATACCTCCACGAAAAATTTCGTTACGGTTGTAGGTAAGATGTTGCGGGGTGATCGTGGCGGCAACACCCGCGCGTGCACCTGAGATAAAATCGACGGCCGCACGCGTCGTGATATGCTCGAGGACCACCTTGAGTTTCGGGTGTCGTTCGACGAGCGGTGCCAGTACCTCGTCGATGAACTGCGCCTCGCGATCGAAGATATCGATATGCTCGTGCGTCACCTCGCCGTGAACCTGTAAGACAACGCCGAGTTCGGCCATGCGGGCGAGCACGTTATCAATATGACGGACGTCAGTGACGCCAGCATCGGAGTGCGTGGTCGCTCCAGCTGGATACAGTTTGCAGCCAGCGATGAAGCCTGCTGCCTTCGCGCGATCGATTTCTTCGACGGACATGTTGTCGAAGAGGTAGAGCGTCATAAAAGGTTCAAAATCGCTCCCCGCCGGGCGCGCAGCACGAATCCGGTTTCGATAGGCCGTTGCGAGCGCTACGGTAGTCACCGGCGGCTTGAGATTTGGCATTACGATGGCTCGGCCAAATTGCCGAGCCGTGTGCGGGAGGACCGAGGCTAGCGCCTTGCCGTCACGCAAATGCACATGCCAGTCGTCGGGGCGACGAAGGGTGAGTTCCGGGATCATCCGGCCGTCGATGCTAGCACACGGTGAACGCTCTCCTTAGAATGGCTCCAACAAGTTAACATACGGTTTTCGCGAAGCACGGAAGGCAGGACCGGGGTATGTCCGAAAGTCCGAGGGCTGATATCGATCCAGGGGAGACTCGGGAGTGGCTGGAGTCGATCGACTCCGTATTGAAGGCGCACGGTCCAGAGCGCGCCCATTTTTTGTTGGAGTGCCTCATCGACTACACGCGTCGGTCAGGCGCGTATCTGCCATTCAAACCGAACACGGCGTATCTCAATACGATCTCGACGGGCCAGCAGACGGAGTATCCTGGTAGTCGCGAACTTGAGCGGCGCATCGAGGCGTACATCCGCTGGAATGCGATGGCGATGGTCGTGCAGGCGAACCGTATCTCCTCCGAGTACGGCGGGCACATTGCCACCTACGCATCCGCCGCAACACTATATGAAGTCGGTTTTAATCATTTTTGGCGAGCTCCCACTTCGGAGCATCCGGGTGACATGGTGTTTATCCAAGGTCACGCCTCTCCCGGCATTTACGCGCGGGCGTATCTTGAGGGACGTTTGACCGAGGAGCAGCTGCGACACTTCCGACAGGAAGTCGTCGGTGATGGACTCTCGTCGTACCCGCATCCGTGGCTGATGCCAGACTTTTGGCAGTTCCCGACGGTATCGATGGGGCTTGGTCCGATGCAGGCGATTTTCCAAGCGCGCTTTCAGCGGTACCTTGAGCATCGTGGTCTCGTTGCGCCCTCAGACCGAAAAGTTTGGGCGTTCCTCGGTGATGGCGAGATGGATGAGCCAGAGTCAATGGGCGCGCTCACGATGCCGGTGCGTGAAAAGCTCGAAAATCTGGTGTTCGTGATCAACTGCAATTTGCAACGGCTCGATGGTCCTGTGCGCGGCAACGGAAAAATTATCCAAGAGCTCGAGGCGGCTTTCTTAGGTGCAGGCTGGAATGTCATTAAGGTGCTTTGGGGATCGCGTTGGGATCCGCTTCTCTCAAAGGATAACCTCGGCTTGTTGCGTCGTGTCATGGAGGAGAGCGTCGACGGCGAGTACCAAAACTTTAAGGCGAAAGGGGGTGCGTATACGCGCGAGAGTTTCTTTGGGAAGTTCCCCGAACTGAGAGCGATGGTCGCTAATATGTCGGATGAAGAAATTTGGCGCCTTAATCGCGGCGGCCATGATCCGCGCAAAGTGTTTGCAGCGTATGCCGCCGCGATGCAGCACAAGGGTCAGCCTACGGTTATTCTCGCGAAAACCGTCAAAGGTTTCGGTATGGGTAAAGCCGGTGAAGGCCAGATGGTCACCCATCAGCAGAAAAAACTTTCTGATGATGATCTGCGTGACTTTCGTGATCGGTTTAACATTCCGATATCAGACGAAGAAATCGCCCGGCTGCCATTCTACAAGCCACCAGAGGACAGCGAAGAGTTGCGTTATCTTCGTTCACGTCGCGTATCGCTTGGGGGATATTTGCCCGCGCGTTGTCGCACGGCAGTGCCGCTCGGGATACCGCCGCTCGAGGCTTTTAAGCCGCTTCTCGAGAGTAGTGAAGGCCGTCAGATCTCAACGACTATGGCCGTTGTACGGTTGCTGACGATGCTTCTAAAGGATAAGCAAGTCGGTAAGTATGTCGTCCCCATCGTGCCCGACGAGGCGCGCACCTTCGGCATGGAGGGTTTGTTCCGGCAGGTTGGCATTTACTCGTCGGTGGGTCAGCTTTACACACCGCAGGATGCGGATCAGCTGATGTCTTACCGCGAGGACAAGAAGGGCCAAATTCTCGAGGAAGGTATAAATGAGGCGGGGGCTATGTGCTCGTGGATGGCTGCCGGCACGGCCTACGCTAATCACGGCGTCAACATGATACCGTTCTACATCTTCTATTCGATGTTCGGCTTCCAGCGCGTCGGCGATTTTATTTGGGCGGCAGGCGACATGCAGACGCGTGGCTTCTTGCTCGGCGCGACCGCGGGTCGTACTACGCTCGCGGGCGAGGGCTTGCAGCATCAAGATGGTCACAGTCAGTTGCTCGCCACGACGGTACCGAACTGTCGATCGTATGATCCGACGTTCGCCTATGAAATCGCCGTAATTATACAGGATGGTATGCGCCGCATGTATGACGAGAGCGAGGCTGTGTTCTATTACGTCACGGTGATGAACGAAAATTACGCGATGCCGGCTATGCCGGAAGGAGTGACAGAGGGCATTATCAAAGGTCTCTACAAGTACTCTTCAGTTACACTAAATAGCGAAACTCAGCCGAAGAATAAGCCTAAGGCGACCTTGCTGGGCTCCGGAACCATTTTGTGTGAGGTCATTAAAGCTGCTGAGCAGTTGGCGGCCGACTACGGCATCGAGAGCGAGGTGTTATCGGCACCTAGCTGGAACGAGTTACGACGTGATGCGCTCGAGAGCGAGCGCTGGAACCTCTTGCATCCGGGCGAGACGCCACGTAGACCTTACGTCGCCACAACTTTGGCGAATTTTAAGGGACCGTTCATTGCGGCGAGCGACTACGTCCGTAACGTACCGGATCAGATCCGCCAATGGGTACCGGGGCGTTACGTGGTGCTCGGTACTGATGGCTATGGTCGTTCGGATGCTCGAGGGGCTCTTCGTCACCACTTCGAGGTCGATTGTCGGTTCATCGTGTTAGCAACGCTGCGTGCGCTCGCCGATGAAGGCCAGATCGCCATGGAAGTGGTTGAGCGGACGATTGTCACGCTCGGCATCAATCCCGAAAAACCCGATCCGCTTGTTAGCTGACGTCTTCAAAGATCATGGCACTTAAAGAAATCCGCATTCCCGATTTGGGTTCTTTTAAGGATGTTATGGTCATCGAATTGCTCGTTCAGCCGGGCGATTTTCTAGAAGTCAATACTCCCATCGCCACACTCGAAACCGAGAAGGCGACGATAGATTTGCCTGCGCCATCGGCGGGTATACTTAAGTCGCTGCACATCGAGCGTGGCGCGAAGGTGAACTCAAGCGATCTGGTTGGGATGTTCGAGGTCGATGAGGCGGCCGCCGTTGCCGAACCTGCGGTACCCGCCGCGTCCGTGCCGCCGGTAGCTGCAACGATGCGGGATGCGCCATTACTGCCGGAGCCGGTAACAGCACCTGCCCCAATTCTTGGTGCGCACACCGATCTCGCGCCCATTCAAGATGCGACAGTTCCGCGGGTGCATGCCGGTCCCTCGGTACGTCGCTTCGCTCGCGAGCTCGGCGTTGATCTTAGTCGCGTACAGGGTTCCGGGCTCAAGAGTCGTATCACGCACGATGATGTCAAAGCTTGGGTGAAGCAGGTGTTTCAGGGTGGACTTCAGGTGGCGGTGCCCGCACTTCCGAAGATTCCATTCGTTGATTATTCGGCGTTCGGTGCTATCGACATCCAGCCGCTCAGCAGAGTGCGTCGTATTTCGGGGTCGCGTCTTCATGCGTCGTGGGTCAATATCCCCCACGTCACGCAGTTCGATGAGGTGGACATTACGGTACTTGAGACGCGACGTCAGGCACTGAAGGCAGAGACCCTAGCGCGGGGGATCAAGCTCACGTTGCTTGCATTTATCGTTGTAGCCTGTGCGCGTGCGCTGAAGCAGTTTCCGAACTTTAACGCCTCGCTCGACGAGACAGCGCAAAAGCTCGTATTAAAAAAATTCTGTCATATTGGTTTTGCTGCAGATACGCCAACCGGTTTACTCGTTCCGGTCATCAGTGATGCCGACCGGAAAGATCTCTTCACGATCGCGCGTGATCTCACTGCGCTTTCCGAGCGGGCGCGTCTCGGCAAGCTCTCTGGAGCAGACATGCAGGGAGGCTGCTTTACCGTCTCGAGTCTAGGCGGCATCGGTGGCACCGCCTTCACACCGATCATCAACGCGCCCGAAGTCGCCATTCTGGGCGTATCGCGTTCTGTGATGAAGCCGGTTTGGCAAGATGGCGCATTCGTTCCGCGACTGATACTGCCGCTATCGCTCTCCTTTGATCATCGTGTCATCGATGGAGCAGAGGGTGTTCGATTTACGAGCTGGCTCTCCGAAACCTTGGGTAGGCCTGAGGCGCTCGTTTGATGAGGATCATTGATATTGTCGTTCCCGATGTCGGGAATTTCGCTGAGGTGCTGGTCATCGACGTGCTCGTCAAGCCAGGCGATACCGCCGAGGCTGAGGCGGCGCTCATCACAATTGAGACCGACAAGACGTCGATGGATGTACCGACGCCAGTGGGCGGTCGCCTGACGGAGATCCTCGTTTCCAAAGGCGCGAAGGTCTCCAAGGGCACGGTGATCGCTCGTATTGAGACCGAGGTGGTCGTCGCAGTCGCGGCCGTTTTAGCGGCCCCTGCTGCCCCCGCCGTCCCTGCGACCACCGCCGCCGCCGCTACGTCAACCACCGAGATGAAACTCGTACCCGACGTCTCTAAACATACGCAGGTGCTCGTGCTCGGCGCCGGCCCTGGCGGTTACACAGCCGCATTCCGCGCCGCCGATCTTGGCCTTGGGGTCACGCTCGTCGAGCGCTGGCCGACGCTGGGTGGCGTCTGTCTGAACGTCGGCTGCATTCCATCGAAGGCCTTACTACATGCTGCCAAAGTCATCGATGAGGCGGCCTCGATGACTGCTCACGGCATCGACTTCGGCACGCCCAAAATTGATAATAACAAACTGCGCAACTGGAAGGATGGCGTCGTCAAAAAACTCACTGGCGGCCTCAAGACGCTTGCCGAGCAACGCAAAGTGTCGGTTATGCGGGGTGTCGGCCGTTTCGCTGCGCCACATGTCATCGAAATTACAGGCGACGATGGCGTAAGTCGTATCAGTTTCGACTACTGCATCATTGCTGCCGGCTCGGAGCCGGTACGATTGCCGTTCGTGCCGCAGGACCCACGGGTGATGGACTCGACCGATGCGCTCGAGCTGCGTGACATGCCGAAACGTTTGCTCGTCATCGGCGGCGGTATCATCGGCCTTGAGATGGGTTGCGTATACGACGCGCTTGGCACCCGCGTTAGCGTAGTCGAGGTAATGAAACAACTAATGCCAGGCGCCGACCCTGATCTCGTGAAGCCTCTCGAGAAGCGCCTGCGCAAGAGTTACGAGCGAGTCATGCTCGGCGTTAAGGTCAAAGCGGTCTCTGCGCTGACTGAGGGCTTGAGAGTCGAGTTTGAAGGCGAGGGTACGCCTGAGCCGCAGTTGTATGACCGTTTACTCGTCGCCGTCGGCCGTAAACCGAACGGTGCGCTGATCGATGCCAACAAGGCAGGCGTCGTGGTCGATGAGCATGGTTTCATACGCGTCGATCATCAAATGCGTACCAATGTTCCCCATATCTTTGCGATCGGCGATCTCGTGGGACAGCCGATGCTCGCGCACAAGGCAACGCACGAGGGTAAGGTCGCCGCCGAGGTTATCGCAGGTGAGAGGCGCATTTTTGATGCCCGAGTCATTCCCTCAGTTGCCTACACCGACCCCGAGGTGGCCTGGGTCGGTCTCACCGAAGCCGAGGCGAAGGCCAAAGGCGTCGCTGTTCAGAAAGGCTTGTTTCCTTGGGCAGCAAGCGGTCGTTCGCTCGCACAGGGACGCGACGAAGGATTTACTAAGTTACTGTTCGACCCGGAGAGTCGTCGAGTCATCGGAGGCGGCATCGTGGGTCCAAATGCTGGTGAACTCATCGGCGAGATTGCTCTCGCCATCGAGATGGGCGCTGACGCCGCAGATGTTCGCCTCACGATACATCCGCATCCAACGTTATCGGAGTCGATCGCTTTCTCGGCTGAAGCCTTCGAAGGTACGCTTACTGATCTTTACGTCCCAAAGCGGAGGTAACAAGACGCTCGAGATCCTCGAGGTAGGCACGCTCGTCGGGTAAGCGTCCGGCACGCTGAGCCTCCCAAAGTGCTTTTCCGAGTGCCTCCATCATGTGATGTTCGGTATCGTGGGCATCACTGCGGGCAGAAAGCGTTGTATGGATACGCGCTATACCCTGCGGGCGATTCATTGATACCTGCTCTCGCAGTGCCAGATGCATCGACAGATGAAGGAATGGATTGGTCCGATCGCTTTGAGATGTGAACTCTGCCTGTAATGCGTCATCGCCCCGCTCGAGCCAGGCGTGGTATTCCGGGTGTTCGCGGATCAAATCGGCGAGCTGCGTCTCGAGTGCCGTGAGTAATGCGCCGGTCTGGACTTTTTTGAGGGCTGCGAGCCAACCACGTCGCAGCGACTCTCGGGAGTTATTAAAAAGCATCTCAGGAATCCGCCAGAGTCTTACGTTTGAAGCCACATAGATCGACGATCGGACAGACCGGGCAGTTGGGTTTGCGCGCCTTGCATACATAACGGCCGTGCAAGATCAGCCAGTGATGTGCATCTTTCAAAAATTCGGGGGAAATATTTTTGAGAAGTTTTTTTTCCACGGCGAGTACCGTCCGGCCCGGTGCGAGGCCCGTACGATTAGCTACTCTAAAAATATGGGTATCTACCGCCATTGTGGACTCACCGAATGCGGTATTGAGGACCACATTCGCTGTTTTTCGTCCGACACCTGGTAGCGCTTCGAGCGCATCGTGCGTTCGGGGGACTTCGCCACCGTGCCGCTCGATTAGTATTCGACAAGTAGCGAGGATATTTTTAGTTTTTCCTTTATACAGTCCTATCGTCTTGACGAATTTAGTAAGTCTTACTTTCCCGAGCGCTAAGATCATCGACGGTGTATTGGCCACTGGAAACAGCTTACGGGTCACAATATTTACACCTTTATCGGTAGCCTGTGCCGATAAAATCACCGCCACTAGCAATTCGAAGTCGGTACGATACTCGAGCTCCGTTTTTGGATGTGGATTGCGTGCCCGCAGGCGCTCGAACATTAGTTGGCGACTACCGGGTTTCATGAGCCAGGACGAGAGATTCGTTGTTTTCGCTCATCAAGTAATCGTCGACGTTCTGTCTCGTACCGGAGGCGTCGGGTCTGGTGCGAATCAAAACGGTTACGATTACTCGCGGCGGTAGGCTCGGGGGAGAGGGTGTTGAGCACAGCTCTTGGTACAATGCTGATGCAGTCTGCGGGGCAGGGCGCGATACACCGTTCGCAGCCCGTGCAGAGGTCATTGATAACCGTATGCGTTTGTCTTTGCGCGCCGACGATGGCGTCAACCGGACACGGTGGCAGACAGCGTGCGCAGCCGATGCATTTCGTTTCGTCGATGAATGCGACGGTTGCGGGGGCTTCGGTCCCGCAGGTCGTATCGAGCGGCAGGGGATCAACGTCGAGGAGTGTAGCGAGACGGTCGATCGTTGCAGCTCCTCCGGGTGGGCAGCGATTGATGGCTGCTCTGCCCGCGGCGATGGCCTCGGCATAGGGGCGACAGCCCTGATAGCCGCAGCGCGTACACTGGGTCTGCGGCAAAAGCGTGAGGATGCGGTTGGCGTCGGCGCGCATCAGAAGTGGTTTGTCTTAATCTGCTCAGGAAATCTTCATGCCGCCTGCAACGCCATCGTCCGCAGAGAGAAGATACACGCGACCATCCGCACCCGATGCGCATAGCACCATGCCCTCGGATACACCGAAGCGCATTTTGCGTGGTGCGAGATTAGCGATCATGACAACATTACGGCCAACCACACTTTCAGGGGTATACGACTTGCGGATGCCCGAGAAAACGGTGCGGATTTCTCCACCAAGATCGAGTGTGAGCTTGAGTAGCTTGTCGGAGCCGTCGACCGCAACGGCTGCCTTCACATTAGCTACTCGCAGATCGAGTTTGGAAAAATCGTCTAGGGTCACGTGAGTCTCTCCTGCAGTCGCCGTTGTAGTTTCGGCTGCCGTATTCGTAGAGGCGATGAGTTTATTCACAACATTTGGATCGAGTCGTTGCCAGAGTGGTCGGTAGGTTGCAAGCGGTGATCCAAGTAATGGTGCGTCGACTTCGTTAAAGCGCGACAACGGCGCGCCGAGAAATTGTGCGGCGTGGCAAGCCATATCGGGTAGGACCGGCGCGAGGTAAACCATCAGCACGCGGAAAAAATTGATACCCTGCGTCGCGACACCGAGAGTCTCGATGGTTTTCGCCGGATCTTTGGCGAGCGTCCAAGGTTTACGGGTGTCGATGAATTTATTAGCGCGGTCGGCGAGCAGCATAATTTCGCGCATGGCTTGTGCGTAATCCAGTTGTTCATAGAGCGCTGCGATGCGTGGCCCCGAGGCCGAAAACTCGGCGTAGAGCGCGGGCTCGGGGAGGGTATCGGAGAGTTTGCCGCCGCTGCGCGCGACGAAACCAGCGCAGCGGCTCGCGATATTCACAAGTTTACCGACGATGTCGGAGTTCACTCGAGCGACGAAATCCTCTAGCGACAAATCGATGTCATCGACGTCTGGACCGAGCTTCGCAGCAAAGTAATATCGTAGGGGTTCGGCGGGCAGTAGCTCAAGATAACGTTTCGCGATGATGAAGGTACCGCGCGACTTCGACATTTTCTGTCCGTCGATTGTGAGAAAGCCGTGAACGTGGATGGCCGTCGGGCGACGTATGCTCGATCCATGTAATACTGCGGGCCAGAAGAGCGTATGGAAATAGCTGATGTCTTTGCCGATGAAATGATGTAGTTCGATTTTGCTGTCGGGCGTGAGGTACGCGTGCATATCGAGTCCGCGACACTCGCACAACGCCTTCAGGCAACCGAGGTAGCCAATCGGCGCATCGAACCAGACATAAAAATATTTGTTGGGATAGCCCGGGATTTCGAAACCAAAGTAAGGCGCATCGCGAGAGATGTCCCAGTCCTGCAGCCCCGCGGCGAACCATTCATCGAGCTTAGCGTATACGGGCTCCTGTAGCGGACCGCTACGGACCCACTCGCGGAGCATCTGCTCGAAGCGGCTTAGCAAAAAGAAAATATGTTCGGACTCGCGCCATAAGGGTTTGGTACCGCTGACCGTCGACTTTGGATCGATGAGATCGGCGGGGGTGTAGATCGCACCGCAGACCTCGCAGCTGTCGCCATACTGGTCGACGGCCTTACAGCGCGGGCAGGTGCCGCGTACGTAACGATCGGGCAGGAATATACCGGCCTTTTCGTCGAAGGGTTGACGAACGTTGCGCGTCGTGATGTGACCGGCCTCCTTGAGGCGACTGAACATGAGATCGGTGAAGTAGCGGTTTTCCGCCGCGTGTGTCGAGTGGAAATGATCATGTCCGATAAGAAAGCCCTGATAGCTTGCGCGGTGTTCTCCGGCGACTCGGGCAATGAGCTCCTCGGGCGTGATGCCCTCCGACTGCGCCTTGATCATGATCGGCGTGCCGTGGGCGTCCTCGGCGCAAACGTACAGACAGTCGTGGCCCTGCATGCGTTGGAAGCGCACCCAGATGTCGGTCTGCACGGCCTCGATGATATGACCAAGATGCAGGGGGCCGTTGGCGTAGGGTAGGGCGCTGGTAACGAGGATCTTACGGGACATCGGAAAATTATCGCATAGCGCACCGCCTCGCCGATGCGCGAGCGGCTAGAATTGAGGCATGACCCAAACACTCGATCGGGCGGCGCTTGAAGCCGAAATCGGGCGCTATTTCGAGCCTAATTTGCGCCAGACCCTTGCCGAGGCTCGGGCGATCCGCTCCCTTGAGACGAGCTCGTCTGAGATTCGCGTTACGCTCGAGCTCGGGCTGCCGGTGAGGGACTATCGCGATGAACTCACAGCACAGCTGCGGCGCCACCTCGATGAGGCAGGCCTTGCGCCGTTGGCGTTGAAGCTGCACCTTCAATCGAACATTACCTCGCATTCCGTTCAGCGCGGTCTCACGCCGATCAGGGGCATCAAAAATATAGTGGCCGTGGCCTCCGGTAAGGGCGGCGTCGGCAAGAGCACCATAGCCGTCAATCTGGCCCTTGCGTGGGCGGCGCAAGGTGCTCGAGTGGGTCTGCTCGATGCCGACATCTACGGTCCGAGCCAACCGATAATGCTCGGGCTGCAGGGCGAGCGACCGTCGTCGCGCGATGGCAAGCGACTCATTCCGCTCAGCGCGCATGGCATCGTCACGATGTCTATCGGTTTTTTGGTTGACGTCGAGCAGCCGATGGTGTGGCGCGGTCCCATGGTCACATCGGCACTCAACCAATTATTGGCCGATACCGATTGGGGTGAGCTCGATTACCTCGTGGTCGACATGCCGCCTGGGACAGGCGACATCCAGCTCACGCTGTCGCAGCGAGTGCCCGTCGCAGGGGCTGTGATCGTCACCACGCCGCAAGACATTGCACTTGCCGATGCGCGAAAAGGTCTCCGAATGTTCGAGAAGGTCAACGTACCCGTGCTTGGTATCGTTGAGAATATGGGACTACACATCTGTGCTAATTGCGGTCACACCGAGCATATCTTTGGCGCTGGAGGCGGTGAGCGCATGGCCGTACAATACGGCGTGAAGCTGTTAGGTTCGCTTCCGCTTGATGGGCGGATTCGCGAGGATACCGATGGCGGTAAGCCGAGCGTTGCTGCAGACCCTGCAAGCGCTCGCGCCCAGGCGTATTTTAATCTCGCCCGGCGTACAGCCGGCGAACTTGCTCGGCGAGATAAAGACCGCAGCGCCGCTTTTCCAAAAATTATCGTTGAGGATACATGAGTATCAAGTCTGATCACTGGATTCGCCGTATGTCTGACTTGCATGGCATGATTGCACCCTTCGAGCCGGGTCAAGTTCGGACCGCCAATGGCAGTCGCATCGTCTCTTACGGCACGTCGAGCTATGGCTACGACGTCCGCTGCGCGCGTGAATTTAAAATTTTCACGAATATTAACTCGACCATTGTTGATCCAAAAAACTTTGACGAAAAAAGCTTCATCGATGTCGACTCGGACGTGTGCATAATTCCACCTAACTCGTTCGCATTGGCGCGTACCGTGGAGTATTTCCGCATTCCGCGTAACGTGCTTGTCGTGTGCCTCGGCAAGTCCACTTATGCGCGCTGCGGCATCATTGTCAATGTGACGCCCCTAGAGCCCGAATGGGAAGGACATGTCACGCTTGAGTTCTCGAACACTACCACGCTGCCGGCGAAGATCTACGCTAACGAAGGCGTAGCGCAAATGCTGTTCTTCGAGAGCGATGAAGAGTGTTCGACGTCCTACAAAGACCGTGGTGGAAAATATCAGGGTCAGTGCGGCGTCACGCTGCCGCGAACCTAAGCCTCAGATCGCGTGAGCTCAACGACGATAACTTTTAAGATGCATCGACCACTCGACTTTGTCGCCTTTGCGGCGCTCGGCCTGCACCGGCAGATAGCCGAGTGCCGGCGCGTACCAAACCCGGGTTAGTCGACTTGAGTTGGGTCGGTGACTACTCCAGACCACGGTATCGAGTTCGCCGACTGAGGTACGTAATCGGACCGGTTTCTCTGAGATATACACGTATTCCTTAACTTCACCCTTATCGATGAGCCTGTATCCGGTCGGGTTATCGCCACGCGCAAGCGCCTGCATCAAGGCGACCTGCACCGACATCCCATCTTGAAGATTTACCTCGATCGGTAAATCAACACGGGCTTTTTCCGCGACGCCGCGCACGCGCCCGGCATCCCAATCAAACTGCAGTTGTATGTCGCGATCTTTCGCATCCGTACCGTCGTCGGCATTGAATTGAAGCGGTTTAACCTGAGCGTTCTCTAAGGTAAATAGGCTGACTTGCTGAATCTCTCCTGGAAAAGCGAAACGGAAAATATCACGGATCCGGTTTCGCGAGATATAACGCCATCTGCCGCCAATTTCGGGGGTGAGTTCAAGACTGGCTGTCCCCGCTTTCATACCGCGAAAGATAACCTCAAAATTTACACTGAAGGGAGCGAGTGCTGGCTCGGCGGCCGGTACCTGATTGGTGGCCAGTAGACTGGTTATCAACCATACATAAAGAATCCATACATAAAGAATCGTGAGGTTTTTCATCGCGTGCCTAGAAATCCAAATCTTGGACTACCGGTGACTCGAGTCGCCGTCCATCGAGTATCGGATTACCGTTTCGATACTGCAATCGCCCCGTCGCACACCATTCTGCAACCGTCGGGTAGATCACGTGTTCGCAGCATCGGACCCGCGCAGCGAGGCTGAGTTCATCATCGCTCGTCTTGACTACGATGCGAGCCTGGAGCACTGGCGGTCCCCCGTCGAGATCGGCCGTCACGAAGTGTACCGTGGCACCGTGTTCGGTGTCGGCGGCGTTGAGGGCGCGTCGATGCGTATGCAGTCCTTTAAATCGGGGCAGCAAAGACGGATGAATATTGAGTAACCGGCCCTCGAGCGCTTGAACGAAGGCGGCATCAAGAATGCGCATGTACCCCGCGAGCAGCACGAAGTCAGGTTCGAGCGCCGACACGGCAGCGAGCAGCCGCGCATCGTGGGCACTTCGCGTTTCGCCCCTCGTGATGGGCAAAGACTCGGAATGCAGCTCACGCTCTCGTGCGCGCTCGAGGCCGAGCGCATCTGGTCGATCGGAAATAACGCCGACGATTGTTCCGTGCAGATCGCCCCGTCGACAGGCATCGTCGAGGGCGAGCAGATTACTGCCTTCACCCGAGATCATCGCCACGAACCGCGTGGGTGTGGTCATCACACGATGACGATATCGCCATGTCCGTCACGGACATCGCCGATTAGCGTCGCGGTTTCGCCTTCGGCGCGCAGCACATCGAGCGCGATATCGACATTTTGACGGGCGACAATCACTACCATTCCGACGCTACAGTTGAACGTCCGATGCATCTCGGCGTCCGTGATACCGCCCGTTTGCTGCAACCAATCGAAAATGGGGTCGTGGTGCCACGCGTTGCGTCGAAGCGTCACGCCACAATGTTCGGTAAGTATGCGTGGAATGTTGTTGGTGAGACCGCCGCCGGTGATATGCGCAAAGCCGTGGACCGGCAAGCTACGAGCGAGGGCGAGCATCGAGGGTGCATAGATGCGCGTCGGAGCGAGCAAGCGATCGAAGAGCGGCTTGCCGTCGATCATTGTTTTGTCATCGGCCTTCGCGAGGCGGACGAGATGGCGGATGAGCGAGTAGCCGTTTGAGTGTGGACCCGACGAGGCGAGACCAATCACCGCATCGCCGGGAGCGACTTTCGAGCCGTCGATGATTCCGTCTTTCTCGACGACGCCGACGCAGAAACCGGCGAGGTCGTAATCGCCTCCGTGGTACATGCCGGGCATTTCCGCGGTCTCACCGCCCACCAGAGCACAGCCAGCCTGCCGACACCCCTCGACGATGCCCGATATCACACTCTCAGCGATATCGATTTCCAATTTTCCAGTGGCATAGTAATCGAGGAAGAAGAGTGGCTCGGCGCCTTGTACAGCGATATCGTTGACGCACATACCGACGAGGTCGATGCCAATCGTGGTGTGTCGAGCGGTATCGATGGCCAAGCGAAGTTTAGTGCCGACGCCATCCGTACCTGAGACCAGCACTGGTCGCTTCCACTTCCCGACCGGTAGTTCGACGAGCGCTCCAAATCCGCCGATACCGGCGAGAACTTCGGGCCGCTGTGCCCGTTTAACCAAAGGTTTGATACGCTCGATGAGTTCGTCGCCTGCGACGATATCGACACCGGCATCGCGGTAGGTGAGTCCTGTGGTCTTGTCTCTCGGCTGGGTCATGGGCATCAAGGCGGTAATAATCGCTGTGTTATTGTATGCGTACTCATGCATGAACACTGAATTCTTTGGCTTTTACCTGCGTTTACCGCAACGGGCAGTGGTCTTGGCGCTGATCTTTGCGGTGTTCTGGAGCCCTTCGGCAAGTGCGTCGCAGTCGGTTTCCATCGGCGAAGTCGAGGTCGAAACGAGCGGTGAGATGGCTTTTCAGGAGGCCATGCGTGTTACGATCATGCGGTTAACAGGGCGGCGATCTGCAGTCGACGATCCCATCTTCGAATCTTTGGTTCGCGACGCACGGCGCTACGTGCAAATCGTACGTCCCGGGGCGAACGGGATACCGACGCGCATCACCCTCGACGCGGATGCAGTCTTGCGTGCGATCGAGGGGCTTGGGCAATCCGTCTGGTCGCCAGAGCGACCAATGGTGCTCGGTGTGGTGACGATTGCGCCTGCCGGAGCCGATCCTACACAAGTACGCGATGCGCTTGAGCGTGCCGCGAGCGAACGCGGGCTTCCGCTAAGACTCAGTGCGGCGGCGTCGGCCGGGTTAGCGTCGGGCCGTGTCGTAGATCCCGAGGCAGCGATCGATGCCGCACGACGTAGCGGTGCCGATGTTGCGCTGATTGGCGAGGCAGATGGCGAGGAGTGGCAGTGGACTCTGTTCGATGGCGTGACGGCTACCGTGTTTCAGGGCGGACCGACGGCAGGCGTCGAAGGCGCTGCCGATACCTTAGCGCTAAATTCTTTTGCGACGGTATCGAGGCCAGTATCCGAGACGGAGCTGCGGATCGACGGTGTGCTGTCGCTTAAAGATTATTCAGAGGTTCGGCGTATGCTGATTGCGCTGCCGGCAGTGAAGTCGGCTGAGCTTGTGATCGCCGAGGGAGATGGCGCTGTGTTTCGGGTCGAGGTCGCTGGCGGAGCAGCGGGTCTAGCAGAGGTGCTCGCAGTGCAACCGCGTTTCAGCCGTGAGTCGGGACGCGAGTCCCCTCCGAGATATCGCCTTAGGCGTTGAGTCTGAGGAGAGTATTCGTGCTCCGTCATCTCCCCAATAGTATCTGTCTCCTGCGCATCATATTGACGATACCAATCGTCATCGCCATCAATCACCGTATTTATGTGCTTGCGCTTGTACTGTTTTCGCTTGCCGCAATTTCCGATGGTCTCGACGGTTACCTCGCAAAACGCCACGGGTGGACATCGAATGTTGGACGCATTCTCGATCCAATCGCCGACAAGATCTTACTAGTTACAACTTTTCTTGCCTGCACTTGGCAGGGTCTCGTTCCTGTCTGGCTTGCCGTAGCCGTAGTGGCGCGAGATGTCATGTTGGGAGGCGGAGCCTCCATCCACCGAATCTGGTTCGGGCCTATCGTGAGAAGTCCAAGCGTTCTCTCAAAGGTGAATACCGTCCTACAGATCGCGGTTATAATCGTTGGCATACTGGGTGCGGCGATTTCATCGCTCCCAAAAGTGATTGTGGTCACTCTTTCGGCGATTGCGTTGGTGACTACCGTGGTCTCTGGGCTCGATTACGTCCGTCGTTCATCCCTCGAAGCTTGGGTGCGGCTGGCCGCTCCGGGCGCATGATGACCATGCAACAGCTACCACTCCACGTGCAACTGCGTGAGCGCGCGACGTTCGCGACCTTCGTAACTGGCTCTAATGTCGAGGTTATGGCGAAGCTGAACCATGCGGCAAGTCGAAGCGAGCGAACTGTTCTTTGGTTATGGGGAGCCGAGGGCTCGGGTCGGACACATTTGTTACATGCAGCCTGCGCGGCAGCGCCACTCGGATCACGTGTGGCGTATCTGCCTCTTCGTGAACTGGGTGATACGAGCATCGACTTTTTGGGCGGCGCACCCAGTGCAGAATTGCTGTGCCTCGATGACGTCGAGTCGATCTTAGGGACACCAGCGATAGAGCAGGCGCTCCTCATCGCATATCGTCAGATTGAGGAGCGGGGGGGGCGCATCATCGCCACGGCATGCGGCGCACCGGGGGCTTTACGCTGGGGACTCGCCGATATTGGGTCGCGTTTCGGTGCGGCTGAGGTGTTTCAGATCCGCCCACTTGATGAAACGGGGCAGTACGAAGCATTACGCTTGAGAGCAACCCAGCGTGGCCTTGAGCTGCCCGATGAGACGGCGCGTTATCTTTTACGTCGTTTTCCGAGAGATATGCGATCACTAGGTAAGCTGCTTGATGAAATCGACGTGGCCTCGCTGAGTGCGCAGCGCAGGCTCACCGTGCCGTTCGTTCGCGAGATCCTCGGTGAGCCTTAAGAACGAGGGCGATTTCGGCCACTCGAGCCCCGTGTGCTTGGGCGAGGGATTTCTCCTCGTCGGTGAGCGCCGTAGGTTTCCCGTAAGGCGTGTAATGCGATGCACCGTACGGCGTACCGCCAGAGCGCGTACTCGACAAAGCCGCCTCGGAGTAGGGGATACCGACGATCAACATGCCGTGATGAATGAGCGGTACCATCATCGATAGCAGCGTGCTCTCCTGACCTCCATGCAGGCTGCTACTGCCGGTAAACACACCAGCGGGTTTGCCGATCAGTGAGCCGTCCGCCCACAGCCCGCTTGTCGAATCGACAAAATGTTTGACGGATCCCGCCATGTTTCCGAAACGGGTGGGACTACCTAACAGAAGTCCGTCGCAGCGTCGCAAATCTTCGAGCTTCGCCCAAGGTGCGCCCGATTGCGGCACTTGCTGGAGGGGGCGTTCGTTCTCGGGTGACACCTCAGGGAGGCTGCGAAGTGTAGCGGCCGCACCGTCGATAGATTCGATGCCGCGGCAGATATGCCGTGCTAGCTCGGCCGTAGCGCCGTGTCTCGAGAGATAAACCACCAAAATCTCGGCCTTATTCACCGCGAACTCCTTTCGCCCCTCTGATGCACGGCCAAGAGTCGGTTGACGACTTCGTCGACCGGCCACTGCGCATTGACCGTTGCGCGTCGGTGTCGGTATTCGAGCTGTCCGGAGTCGATACCGCGATCAGAGACGACCAAACGATGCGGAATGCCCATGAGTTCCGAATCGGCAAACTTCACGCCGGGTCGTGCATCGCGATCGTCGAGTAATACATCGATGCCCACCTGCTGCAGAGTGGCGTACAGTTGCTCGGAAAGCTTACGAACCTTTTCGGACTTGGTCGCGTTGAGCGAGATGAGCACCACCGTGAAGGGGGCAATCGGTTCAGGCCAAATGATGCCGGCGGTATCGTGATTCTGTTCAATCGCAGCTGCGACGATGCGCGTTACACCGATACCGTAGCAACCCATATACATCGCGACCGGCTTGCCCGCTTCGTCAAGGACCGTGGCCCGCATGGCGTCGCTGTACTTTTGACCAAGCTGAAAGATGTGGCCGATCTCGATGCCGCGTCGGATGCGCAGATGGCCCGTCCCGTTGGGGCTTGGATCGCCCTCGATGACGTTACGCAGATCGGCGGGTACGGGTTCCGGAAGATCACGCACCCAGTTCACTCCGGTCAGATGTTGATCTGCTTCGTTTGCGCCACAGGTGAAGTCCGCCAAGGCAACTGCAGCGTGATCCGCGTAGAGAGGGCACTTAAGACCGACTGGACCGAGAAACCCAGGCTCGCAGCCCGTCGCAGCGAGTACGGCTTCTCGTGAGGCCATACGCAGCGGACTAGCAACGCCCGGGAGCTTTTGGGCTTTGATAGCATTTAGATCGTGATCACCGCGCAAAGCAAGCGCGACGACACCGCCCTCGCCACCCTCAACCATCAGTAACTTGAGTGTCTGATATGCCGAGATCTTTAAGAATGAAGCGACATCCTCGATAGTTTTACGGTCGGGTGTCGAAACTTTTTGTAGCGGCTTGGTCGCTGCTGCACGCGGATTCTTGGGTGGCAACGCAGGAGCGAGTTCGAGGTTCGCGGCGTATTGATCGACTCCGTCGGACACTGCGATGACATCTTCGCCGGAGTCTGCAAGGACTTGGAACTCTTCGGACGCCGTGCCTCCGATCGAGCCCGTGTCGGCTTTGACAGAACGAAACTCGAGGCCCATACGCGTGAACATTCGAATGTAAACGTCGCGCATAAGGTCATACCCCTCCTGCAACGACTCTTGGCTGATATGGAACGAGTATCCATCTTTCATGATGAACTCGCGTCCGCGCATCACACCGAATCGCGGGCGGATTTCATCGCGGAACTTCACTTGAATCTGGTAGAAGTTCGCAGGCAGTTGACGGTAGCTTTTGAGTTCGCGGCGTGCGAGGTCGGTGATGACTTCCTCGTGGGTCGGGCCAATCACGAAGTCGCGTTGGTGACGATCCTTGAGACGCAGTAATTCGGGACCGTAATGTTCCCACCGACCCGACTCTTGCCAAAGTTCAGCCGGCTGCACAGCGGGCATGAGCACTTCGAGCGCACCGGCTCGATCCATCTCCTCACGAATGATCTGCTCGACCTTCCGCAGGGTCCGAAGACCGAATGGGGTCCAGGTGTAGATGCCGGCTGCGAGACGACGGACGAGTCCCGCTCGAAGCATGAGTTGGTGACTGATGACCTCCGCCTCGGCGGGGGTTTCCTTGACGGTATTAATTGGGTATCCGGACCAGCGCATAAGGGAGTAGGGCTCACGTCGAATCGGAGCCGAGACATGTTACGGGCGCAGACATTGTCCCGAAAGGTTCCCACCCCTATGATGACAAAGTTTTTTGTGCCTCACAGGAGTTCATGGCATCGTGTCGAGCCCTCAGAGTGTCCCGCGGCCACCCACTGGTTCGCGCCGCGGGGTCTACCTTCTGCCCAACTTACTGACCACGGCCTGTCTGGGCTGTGGTTTTTTCGCTATCATATCCGCGATTAATGGCGACTTCGGTCGTGCGGGCGCTGCGATCTTCCTAGCCTTGATTTTCGATGGGCTCGATGGGCGGGTGGCCCGTTGGACCCGAACCGAGAGCGTATTTGGTAAAGAGTACGACAGCCTTGCGGACATGGTGGCCTTTGGGGTCGCTCCGGCGCTGGTCGCTTATAAGTGGGGCTTTGCGGCCATCGCCGAATACGGCACCTCGTGGGCACGGTTCGGATGGATCGCTTCATTTTTCTATGTTGCATGTGCAGCGCTGCGACTTGCGCGATACAACGCGAGGGCGGCCACGGTCGACAAACGCTACTTCGAAGGATTGCCGAGTCCCTCGGCTGCAGGTCTCGTAGCGGCCTATGTATGGTTCTCGAGTGAGTGGAATGACCTCGGCTTAATTGGGTTGACGTTGACCTTCGTCGTGTGTCTGTTTGTCGGTCTCATGATGATCTCGGGCGTTCCTTATCCGAGTGTTAAACAGATCGACTGGAATGCCCGAATGAAGTTTTTTTACTTCGTGATCGTACCTATCTCCTTGGCGCTCGTCGTGGCTGAGCCACCGACGATGCTTCTGTTTCTCTTCACTGTGTACGTACTCTTCGCGCCCGCGACGTACGTTATCCGGCGCTTGCATCGAGCAGGTAATGGCTGAGGAGCAACGCCGGGCGCGTTATCTTGAGGCTCTCGGTATCGAGCAATGGGTTCGCAGGGCGATGCCCGCTGAGGTGTCCGAGGCTGATACTCCCGCGATCTCGTTGGGCGAATCTGACTGGATAACGCTTCAAGCCTGTGTCCGAAATTGTCAGCGCTGCAGCCTTCACCAGACGCGAACGCAGACGGTGTTTGGCGTCGGTGATCCTGCTGCGCAGTGGATGGTGGTCGGAGAGGCACCCGGTGTTGACGAAGATCGGCAGGGAGAGCCCTTCGTGGGTGCGGCGGGGCAGTTGCTGAACGCCATGCTGGCGGCAATCTATCTGCCACGCGAATCGGTATTCATTGCCAATGTCGTAAAGTGCAGGCCACCCGGGAATCGCGATCCGAGGCCTGAAGAGGTTGTACAGTGCTTGCCTTATTTGCACCGGCAGATATCGCTGGTACGTCCGCTCATCATTCTGGCGTTCGGTCGAGTGGCGGCGCAAAACCTGCTCAATACCGAAACGCCGATCGGTAAGCTACGCGGTCGCGTCCACCGCTCCGGCGCGCTCAACACACCGATCATCGTCACTTATCATCCAGCTTACCTGCTACGTAATCCGGGCGAGAAGCGCAAAGTCTGGGAAGACCTCAAGTTTGCGCGTCGAATTTTCGTCGAACTGAGTGCTAAGACCTGATTTCATAGACGACCAAAATGGCTGCAGTTTTCAAAGATTTGCCCATTCCCAAGTTTGGCTTCCGCCGCATGCTGGAGGGAGATGTACCTGCAGTCGCGGAGGCTGAGCGGGCGGGCTATGCCTACCCGTGGAGCGAGAAGATTTTCAGAGACTGCGTTCTCGCAGGATATATCTGCCGCGTTGCCGAGGTCGACGGTATTCTGGTCGGTTATGGGATTCTCAGCATCGGGGCCGGCGAGGCTCACATACTCAATCTTTGCATTCGCCCCGAGTATCGATATCGCGGTATGGGCGGTAAAATGCTCTCGCACGTGATCGACCTCGCGCGGACAGGGAGCGCCGCCGACATTTTTCTCGAAGTGCGCCCGAGTAACGTTGGTGCCGTTCGTCTCTATCAGTCCGCCGGATTTCTTCAAGTCGGCATCCGCCGCGGGTATTACCAAGCCGACAACGGCCGAGAGGATGCGGTTGTCATGCGTCTCGCGGTCAACCCCTGATCACAGAGGCTCTCTCATGATTCTTGGCGACGAAATAGCGCGGCGCCGTACATTCGCGATCATCTCTCACCCTGATGCGGGTAAGACGACACTGACTGAAAAGCTGCTGCTGTTCGGTGGCGCCATTCAGCTCGCCGGAACGGTGAAGGGACGTAAGGCAGCGCGGCATGCTACCTCCGATTGGATGCGGCTTGAGCAGCAGCGCGGCATTTCCATCACCTCATCGGTGATGCAGTTTCCGTATGGCGATTGCATCGTGAATCTTCTCGATACACCGGGACACGAGGACTTCTCCGAAGATACCTATCGCACTCTGACGGCAGTCGATTCTGCATTGATGGTCATCGACTGCGCGAAGGGGGTCGAGGGACGAACAATAAAGTTGATGGAAGTGTGTCGATTACGTGCGACGCCGATCATGACCTTCATAAACAAGCTCGACCGCGATGGTCGCGCACCCATCGTGCTTCTGGATGAAATCGAAAAGGTATTGGGAATCGCGACGGCACCTGTGACTTGGCCGATTGGTATGGGTCGCGAGCTCAAGGGTATCTACCACCTTCTCGAGGATCGCATTTATGTCTACCACGCCGGCGAGCGTAGTCGTGTCGGCGAAAATTTGGTCATCGATGGATTACACAGCAATGCCGGGCTCGAGTTATTGGCCGAACAAGCAGCGACAATCGATCAGGAGATAGAGCTCGTTCGGGGAGCCACACAAGAATTCGATCTCGAAAAATATCGTGCAGGTCGACAGACTCCGGTATTTTTCGGCTCTGCCATCGCCAACTTCGGTATCGAGGAGCTGCTCAAGACATTCACTCGTCATGCGCCGGGCCCGCTCTCGCGTTCGACTCGGCAGAGGGAGGTCGAGCCAACCGAGTCCAAGCTCACAGGCTTCGTGTTTAAGATTCAGGCGAATATGGATCCGTCCCACCGAGACCGAATCGCCTTCCTAAGGCTCTGCTCGGGCAAGTACAGCCGGGGCATGAAAATGCACCACGTACGCCTCGACAAGGATGCTCGAATCGCCGATGCCTTGACCTTTTTGTCAAGTGAACGTTCGGCCGTCGAAGACGCTTATGCTGGCGATATCATCGGCTTACACAATCACGGTACCATCAATATTGGCGACACCTTTACCGAGGGCGAGGACCTTGGATTTACGGGTATCCCGAGCTTCGCACCCGAGCTCTTCCGTCGAGCTGTGCTCAAAGATCCACTCAAAATGAAAGCCTTGTTAAAGGGGCTTAGCCAGCTTTGTGAGGAGGGGGCAACGCAGTTGTTCCGTCCACTACGTAACAATGACCAGATTCTGGGAGCAGTGGGGCAGCTGCAATTCGAAGTGGCAGCGTTCCGGCTGGCTGACGAATATTCAGTACAGTGTACTTTCGAGCCAATCGGCGTACACACGGCCCGCTGGGTGTATTGCGACGATGAACGTAAGCTCGCTGAGTTCAAAACTAAGGCCTATGATCACCTCGCGGTGGATCACAGCGGTGCTCTCTTATATCTTGCTCCCTCGAGGGTCAATCTCGATCTGACCATCGAGCGCTGGCCGAAAATCGCCTTTAGAGAGACCCGCGAGCAGGTCAATTGATATGACGAGCCTGTACAAGCGCCGCGACACCGTATCCTGGGCGCTGTACGATTGGGCCAACTCGGCGTTCGCCACTACCGTCCTCGCTGGCTTTTTCCCGGTGTTCTTTCAGCAGTTCTGGAGCACTGGCGTCGACCCGACCGTCAGCACCTCTCGACTCGGTTTCGCCAATGGCATCGCGGGCATGGTCGTTGGCGTGTTGGCACCGGTGCTCGGTGCCATCGCTGACCGCACGGCTGGTCGAAAGCGTCAACTGGTAGCGTGGTCTACGCTCGGCGTCGTTGGTACAGCGGCGATGGGTTTCATTAACCAAGGTGAGTGGTGGTGGGCGGCAGCGTGTCTTGTCATAGCCGGTATTGGCTTTAACGCTGCGAATATTTTCTACGACGCCCTGTTACTCGATGTTGCCTCCGAGCGCGAATTCGATCAGGTCTCGGCCTTTGGTTATTCGATGGGTTATCTCGGTGGAGGACTACTGTTTGCCATCAACGTGGTCATGACTTTAAATCCATATTGGTTCGGACTTGAGAGTGCCGCTGAAGCGGTGCAGTTCTCATTCCTTACGGTAGCGGCGTGGTGGTTCTTGTTCATGTTGCCGCTTGCGCGAAATGTCAGAGAGAGACCGGTGTCCGGTCCGAAGGTGTCGTTCTTTATCGCCACAAGCGATGGATTTCGTGAACTGAAATCGACCGTGCAGCACATCGGTCAGCACCGTAACATCATGCTATTTCTCGTGGCGTATTGGCTGTACATAGATGGCGTGCATACCGTTTACGTCATGGCAATTGATTACGGTATCGCGCTTGGGTTGCCGTCGTCGAGTTTGCTTGTCGCCTTGTTGCTAACGCAGTTCGTCTCCTTTCCGTCGGCCCTCGCGCTCGGGTATTTGGGAAATCGTTGGGGGCCGAAGCGGGGAATTTTACTTTGTATCTTAGTTTATCTATCGGCAACGCTTTACGCCTACTTCCTCGACACCGTCGTCGAATTCTTTGTCCTCGCCGTGGTGGTTGGGCTTGTTCAAGGGGGTATCCAGAGCCTCTCGCGGTCAATGTTTGGTCGACTTGTACCTGAAGGCAAGGGTGGAGAATTCTTCGGGTTCTTTAACCTCATGGGGAAATTCGCGAGTTTCCTTGGTCCCATGCTGATTGCTACCGTCGCGCTAATGACTGGCGATTCACGCTTGTCTGTGACGTCGCTGATCGTGCTTTTCATTGCAGGGGGCATCGTGCTGCGAAGGGTGTCGGGTCGATGAGTGGATTTCCCTACCTGCCGCCGGAGACGCCGCAGGTCAAAAGTTGGTGGCGACGCGGAGTGGGACAGAGCGCTTTGCGGCTCGGTGGCTGGCGTATCGAGGGTAACCTCCCGAACCTACGTAAGTTTGTTCTGATCGTGGCGCCTCATACCTCAAACTGGGATTTCATTGTCGGGTTCACGGTTTACTTGGCGCTGCGGCTCGAAACGGTCTGGCTCGCTAAGCACACGGTGCTGCGTGGTCCTTTGGGCCCAATCGGCCGTTATTTCGGCGGAGTAGCCATCGACCGCACCCGAGCCGGGAATATCGTACAGGCTTATATCGACGAATTCGCGAAGCGCGAGCGAATGGTACTCACGCTAACGCCGGAGGGGACTCGCAGTCGCGTTTCGCAGTGGAGGAAGGGGTTTCATAACGTGGCGCGCAGTGCGGGGGTGCCGGTCGTTCCGGTAGCGCTCGATTTCTCACGTCGTCGTGCCATTCTCGGTCCGCCGATTGACGTGACTGACGATTACATTGCAGATCTCGTACGCATCAAGCCGTTCTTTAAGGCTAAGATGGCTAAGGATCCTTCAAAGTTCGACGAGTCCCTGCCGATAAGCTGATCGCGCTTGGTCGGAAGAGATCGGAATCCGGTGCAAACCAAGCGGCCGGATCAAGCTTGAACGATTCGCGAAGCAGCACGTAGAGCGTCGGGTGGCGATCTCGCAGATCGACGGGCCGCTCGAAGAAAAACTCGGCCGACACGGCCAAGAATTCCGTCAGATCCTCAGCTCCGTATGGATCGAGAAGCGTCTCTTCGCCGCGACTAACGGCCTCGCGAAGGGATTCGTAAGCGGCCTTGAGTGCTGAGCGAGTAGCGCGATCACCGCCGGGATGGCTGTGCTCGAGAAAGTGCGTGATCTCATGAATGACGACGTTGTATCCGTCATCGCGCGTTTGACCATCGGCTACGTCCCGCCAAGACAGCACGATACGATCACTGCCCTGTGATTGACCGGAGATTACGCGATAACCCTCGGTGACAACCCCCGTCTCTTCGTCCTCATCTGACTCGTCGACGACGAACTCATCGGGGTGGAGGGTGATGCCATGCAAATCGTCGAACGGATAGTCGTCCCATCCAAGTGTCACGATACATGCTTGGGTTGCAATCATCTTCCGCATTTCGTCGGTCACCGCAAATCCGTTGGCGCCTTCGAAGGGGATTCGTTCAACGAATTCCCTGACACGCGGTACTAGTTTGTCCCGAAGAGCCTCCGGAAGGTGCGGCCAAAGACGCACCTGACGAGTAACTACCGCCGGCAGATTCGGAGGGGTGAGGGACATGGGGTAAACAGATTTACCAAATCGTCGCCACAGCAACCAACCCACGATACCCGCGGCAGCCAGAACGATGAGGATCCGCAGCATCTTTATAGAATCTCGCGGACGCGTTTATGCTGCGCCTCAAGACTTGCGAGCGTGTGCTCAAAGTCGGCGATTCGAGTTTTCTCCTGCATGACAACTTCAGGCGGGGCGTTACGGATAAAATTCTCGTTGGCTAGCTTGGCGCTCACACGTTTAATTTCATCGTGGACCTTCGCGATACGTTTATCGAGTCGGGCCGCCTCAGCCTTGGGGTCGATAAGGCCCGCCATGGGTACAAGGACTCGCATTGTGCCGACCACGGCGGTGGCTGAGGGCGGTGCCGACTCGCCAGCCTCCAAGATGCACAGAGTTTTGAGTCCAGCGAGGCGCTGCAAGTAAGCCGCGTACGTTACAACGCGATCTCGATCGGTCGGATTAACGTTTTCGAGTAGTGTCGGCAGCTTACGGGAGGGGCTGATATTCATTTCGCCGCGAATTTGTCGCACGCCGAGGACGAAGGCTTTAATCCACTCGACATCGGTTTCCGCGGAAGAGTCGCTCCTGTAGTCCGCTATCTTCGGCCAAGATGCCGCCATGATCGTGGTTGCACCACCCGGATGTTTACCGGCAAGCGGCGCGATACGTTGCCAGATTTCCTCAGTGATGAACGGCATTAGCGGATGCCAAGCACGTAAAAGACCTTCGAGCACCTGCGCAAGAGTTCGTCGTGCCGCTCGCTTTGCCTGGTCGCTTGAGCCTTCATCCTGAAAAACAGGCTTGGTAAGTTCTAGGTACCAATCGCAGAACTCGTACCACGTAAAATCATAGAGTGCGGTCGCGGCGAAATCAAAACGATAATCAGCAAAAGACTGCTCCGCTTCGCGCAGTGTGCGAGCGAAGCGGGAAAGGATCCATTGGTCCGCCACACCGGGTTCAACATCCCCGGTCAGTAATTCTGGATCAAGCGGCTTGCTCTCGCCATCCTCAAGCTGCATGAGCACGAAGCGGGAGGCGTTCCAGAGCTTATTGCAGAAGTTGCGGTAGCCGCCAACTCGTGCAAGGTCAAAACGAAGGTCTGCACTTTGTGTGGCAAGAGAAGCGAAGGTCAGTCGCAACGCGTCGGTGCCGTAGGCGTTGATGCCATCCGGAAACGCTTTTTGGGTGGCTTTCTCGATGGACGGCGCTAGTCTCGGTTGTACCAAGCCAGTCGTTCGTTTGCGAACGAGATCTCCAAGTGCGATACCGTCCACAACATCGAGCGGATCGATGACATTACCTTTCGACTTCGACATTTTTTGCCCTTCGAAGTCGCGAACGAGGCCGTGGACGTAGACTTCCCTGAAGGGGACGTCGCCCATGAATTTGATCCCCATCATGATCATCCGGGCAACCCAGAAGAAGATGATATCGAAGCCAGTGACGAGGACTGAAGTGGGATAAAAACGTTTGAGGTCGGCGGTCTCGGCAGGCCAGCCGAGTGTGGAAAAGGGCCAGAGCGCTGACGAGAACCAGGTATCTAGCACATCCTCGTCTTGACGGAGCGAAATCGTTGCGGCGATGTCATGTCGCTGACGGACCTCCTCCTCGGAGCGACCAACGTACATGCGACCGCTGTCGTCGTACCACGCGGGGATGCGATGGCCCCACCAGAGTTGGCGGCTGATGCACCAGTCCTTGATATTACGCATCCACTCAAAATAAGTGTGCTCCCAATTCTGCGGCACGAACTTGATCGAGCCGTTTTTAACGGCTTCGACAGCGGGTTCGGCGAACGGCGCCACTTTCACGTACCACTGGTCAGTGATGTAAGGCTCAATGACCGAGCTGGAGCGTTCACCTCGTGGCACCATGAGCTTGTACTTATCGATACGCTCAATTAGTTCAGCATTTTTGAGCTCAGTAATCACACGCTCGCGTGCAGCGAATCGATCGAGGCCACGCAGGCGCTCCGGCGCGGCATTGTTGATACGTGCATCGCGCGTGAACACATTGATCTGTTCGAGGTTGTGACGCGCACCAACGTCATAATCGTTGAAGTCGTGTGCCGGCGTGATTTTCACGCAACCCGAACCGAATTCAGGGTCGACGTAATCATCTGCAATGATCGGTATGAGTCGATTGGTAATGGGCAGGCGAACCTGCTTACCTACGAGATTCAGGTAGCGTGCGTCCTTCGGATTAACGGCGACGGCCGTATCGCCAAGCAGGGTTTCAGGGCGCGTGGTCGCGACGACGACGTAACCACCGCTATCGGCAAGCGGGTAACGAAGATGCCAAAGTGAACCTTCCTCCTCGGTGTTCAGCACTTCGAGGTCTGACACAGCGGTCTGCAGCACCGGATCCCAGTTTACAAGGCGCTTTCCCCGGTAGATCAGACCTTCCTCATAGAGACGAACAAAGACTTCCGTCACGGCCTTGGAGAGACTCTCGTCCATGGTGAACCGATCGCGCGACCAGTCGACCGATGCACCGAGGCGACGCATCTGTCGAGCGATCGTATCGCCCGATTCGCCTTTCCACTTCCAGACTCGCTTAATGAATTCCTGGCGACCAAGCATCGCTCGGCTCGTGCCCTCGCTCTCGAGCTGTCGTTCCACCACCATCTGCGTGGCGATACCGGCGTGGTCGGTGCCAGGCTGCCAAAGTGTGGCGTCGCCCCGCATGCGGTGATAGCGGATCAGCGCGTCCATGATCGTGTCCTGGAACGCATGCCCCATGTGCAGCGCACCCGTAACGTTCGGTGGTGGGATGACGATGCAATAATCGGTACCCAGACCCTGCGGCGCAAAAAGACCCGAGGATTCCCAACGCGCATAGATCCGCTGTTCAATGTCAGCCGGCGTGTAAGCCTTATCCATGACGCTGTCGCAGCGACGAGTCGGGGTTGAATCAGCGCGCGGCACGACGGATCAAGAAATCCGTCAACAACGCGATGGGCCGACCAGTGCTACCTTTGGCTGCACCGCCGACGTAGGCCGAGCCCGCGATGTCCATGTGCGCCCAGCGCAGACCTTCGGTGAACTTAGCAAGGAACGCCGCAGCTGTGAGCGCGCCGCCATCGCGCCCTGCCACGTTTGCGAGGTCGGCGAAATTGCTTTTAAGCTGCTCTGCGTACTCCTCAGTGCAGGGCAGGTGCCATGCAAGATCGTCTGCACGAACGCCTGAGGCTACAAGCTCCCGTGCCAACGCATCATCGTTGGCCATGACACCGGTATGGTGGTGGCCGAGTGCAATAACACAGGCGCCGGTCAACGTCGCGAGATCGATCACAGTCTGCGGTTTGTAGCGACGCGCATAGTGCAACGCATCCGAGAGAATGAGACGACCTTCGGCGTCGGTATTTAAAATTTCTACCGTGAGGCCTGCCGCACTGGTAACGATGTCGCCTGGCTTGGTTGCTCGACCGCTCGGCATATTCTCGCAGGTGGGCACGAGACCGACTAGGTTAAGCGAAAGCTGGAGTTCCGCGACGACCGACATGGCACCGATGACGGCAGCCGCACCCGACATGTCGAATTTCATTTCGTCCATGGCCGCCGGGTCTTTGAGCGAGATACCGCCGGTGTCAAAGGTGATGCCCTTGCCCACTAGTACGATCGGCGCACGCGGCGCGCGTGGGCTCTTATATTCCATAACGATAAAACGGGGAGGCTGTTCGCTACCGGCCGTTACCGACAAGAAGCAACCCATTTTCTCGGCGCGGATCTCCGACTCGTCGAGAACACGAACCTTCACGGTCTTATAGCGACCGCCGAGTTGGCGGGCCTGATCAGCGAGGTAGTTCGGTGTGCAAACGTTGCCCGGCAGATTAGCGAGGTTACGCATGAGAGTGGCCCCGTTGCCCGAGGCGTCGCCATGACGCAGGCCGCGACGGGCTGCTGCCGCGCTTGAGAAGCGCTCGGCACCGAACTTGATGCGCGTCAACTCCGGGGCGGATGGGCGCTTGCCCGACTTCAGGTCGTTCACGCAATACAACGCCGCATGAGTGATCTCGGCTGCCGAGCGGGAAAAGAGATAATCGTCGAACTCCGAGCTCGCCGGTCGGGAGAGGGCAACTACGGCGCTCCTGCACTTTGTTCGGGCAAGGGCAGCGACAGCGGCGTGAAGGGCCTTGCGCCAAGTCTTGCGGGTGACTGCGGTCTTACCCTGACCGACGAGTAGCAGCCGCGAGGCTTTCATACGCGGGAGGGCGGGCAGCAGTAGGGTCTCGCCCAATCGCCCTGGAAAATCGCCGGATTTGAGGAACTTCGACAGTTTTCCGCCGGATTGGCGATCGACGCCTTTTCCCGCGGCAGACAACGTTCCCGATTCGTGAACCCCGATGACGAGGCAATCGGCCAGAGTCTGAGCGGGGCTACCGGTGAAAATTTCGAATTGCATCCTGACCTCCGAAAGGGCGCTTACTTGCCCCACGAGCTGCGTGGGTTGCCGTAACATTCTAACGTTTTCCCAAACCGGCGTTTCGGAGTTGGTATTCCGTGCCTCATATTTTGTCTCGCTACATTCTGCGCGAAACCGTTGGCACATGGCTTGGGATCACTGGGGCGCTGCTCGTGATCCTGCTGACAAATCAGATCGCTGCGGTTCTGACTCGGGCGGCCGAGCAGGGTTTTCCCCGCGGGGTCGTGCTCGAACTCGTCTGGTTCGGCACCCTATCCAATCTCGCGGTGATGCTGCCCATCGGTCTTATGCTCGGCGTTGTGGTGGCCTTCGGGCGCCTTTACCACGACAGCGAAATGACAGCGGTTCTCGCTTGTGGCGTCGACCGCTGGCGCATTCATGCTCCCGTGATCCTTCTTGCCATCGTGCTCTCAAGCATCGTGGCTTGGCTCACGCTCGTCGGTGCGTCGGCCGCCGCCGCCCGAGTTGAGGCGCTGCGAGCGAGTGCACTTCAGGCCGGAGAGTTTGCGCCGATTACACCGGGACGCTTTCGGAGTTTCGGCGGAGGCAGCGTCGTTTTCTACGCCGGCGCAGTGGGGCCCGATGGCATATTAGAGCGCGTATTCGTGAAGCGTGTTCGCGACGGTCGATATGAAATCGCTACCGCAGCGAGAGCACGTCACTCGGTATCCGCCGATGGTGATCTACAAACACTTACCCTTTTCGAGGGTGAGCGTTACGAAGGACTTCCGGGTTCGAGCGAATTCCGCATCGTACGCTTTACCACGAACGTGATTCCCGTCCGAGTCCCTTCGATTGCGGCCGGTGCGCGCGACCTCGATGCCGTTCCGACTTCGACGCTGATTGGCTCGAGGGATCTTGCGCTTCGTGCAGAGTTGCATTGGCGGATGGCGATGCCGTTGATGGTGTTCGTCTTGGCTATGCTCGCAGTCCCAATTTCCCGGGTGCGCCCACGTCAGGGGCGCTACTCGCGTCTGTGGCTTGCGATCGTCGTGTACTTTGTCTACCTCAGTATGGTTTCGGTAGCCGAGGTCTGGATGGCTAAGGGCGTAATGCCCGCAGCGCTCGGCGTATGGTGGGTACACGTCGTTGTAGTGGTGCCGACGCTTTTTTTGGTCGCAGGGCCTGATCTTCGCGCGCATTCGCGTTATCGATATATGCCTACCTCGGCAGGAGCCGCTTGAAGATGTTCGGCATACTCGATCGCTATATCGTACGCAGTGTACTGACCGGCGTTGGCATGGTAGTGCTGGTCTTGTTGTCGCTCGGTGGCCTGCTCTTATTGATTGGACAGCAAGATGACATCGGCGTCGGTAATTATGACGCCTTCGTTGCTGTGCAGTTCGTGGCGCTCAACTTGCCGCAGCAGGCTTGGGAGTTGCTACCCATCAGTGCACTGATCGGGTCACTCATTGGCCTTGGTAACTTGGCGCGAGACAGTGAAATCATCGTCTTGCGTACGTCGGGGCTTTCAGTCTGGCATCTCGCTCGGTCCGTAGCGCTGTCCGGGCTGATTCTTGCCACTCTCGGGTTGCTTATCGGGGAGGGCTTTGGGCCGCCGCTTGAGCAATTCGCGCGCCACCAAAAAGTCTTTGCGAAGTTCAACGATATCAGCGTAATAGGGTCAGGCGACGCCTGGGTTCGCGATGGCAATCTGCTGGTGAACGTCGAGCGACAGACAGGAAAGTCGCAATTTGGCGGCATGATGCTCTATGAAGTCGACAACCTTGGTCGACTGCGCGCCATGGGTCGTGCGGTCAGTGCGCGCGAGGGCGAGGATGGAGCATGGTCATTAGAGCAATATGACGAAACACGCTTCGCAGGTGATACGCTTTCGAGTGCTCGCGTACCGCGGCGTGTGCTTAAGTCCGACGTCACAGCAGAGTTTCTCGGCATTGCAGCCGCATCACCTGCGCGATTACCGACGTTGGCGCTATGGGCCATGGCTCGGCACCTTGATGATAATGGGCTCGACTCAAAGGAAATCCGCTTTGCGCTTTGGTCGCGCATCGCGCGTAGCGTCGCGCCTATCTTCGCGGTCCTGCTGGCATTACCGTTCGTGTTCGGTTCATTGCGCGCGAGCGGAACGGGTGCAAAGGTAGCTGTCGGATTGATACTCGGTATCGCCTTTTTCTTTCTTCAGCGCCTGCTCGAAAGCGGTGCGGTAGTATTCAGTGGTAACCCCGCCTTTTTCGCCTGGTTACCCACCGCGCTTATGGCGGCAGTCGCCTTGGTACTGATCCAGAAAACGCGGTGAGCACAGTGTCCCTGCCGCCGCTCGTCAAAAGAACGACACTGATTGTTCGAGACGTCGCCAAGTCTGTTGCGTTCTATCGAGGCGTGCTCGGCATGGCGGTCTGGTACGACGACGAGATCATACTCTCCGGAGTCGGGCTCGCAGCGGGATCAAAAGGCGACCGGACGAGGCTAGTCATTATGAAAGCGGAGGATCCGGTCATCGGCATGATCGGATTACTCGAATTTGTGGAGCCTCGCTTGCCAGCGCCGAGCCCTCGAGCGCGACTCGGGATAGGAGATATCGTATTTGTTATGCAAGGTCATGATGTCGCTTTGGTTTATCAGCGCGCGCTTTCTTTCGGCGTGCGTATTCATGCGGCGCCGTATCGGTTCGAAGTACGGGGCGCAGACGGAAAGCAAGTCGTTATGACCTCCTTGTCACTCTGGGATCCGGACGATTTCTTCATTGAATATAACGAGCGGCATGGGTGAGACAGCCGTGAACGAGATATCCCGGGTGGGTAAAGAGGGCGAACGCGCGAGCAACGATACAGCATTGGTGTGGGATCTCCCCGTGCGCCTCATCCATTGGTCGTTGCTGGTCGCCGTGATCGGTTCCTGGCTCACCAGGGAGCTTGAAGGTGATTGGTTTAGTTGGCATACCCGATTCGGATACGTCGTTTTGATTCTAGTCACCACGCGAATTCTTTGGGGATTCCTCGGAACGCATCACGCTCGATTTTCGAGTTTTGTACGTGACCCTAAAACCGTGATCGAATACCTTCAAGGTAAGACCCGAGGAACAGTCGGACATAATCCGCTCGGCGCGCTAATGATCCTCGCCATGCTGGCGATGTTACTGATCCAGTCAGTCACGGGTCTTTTCGCAAATGATCAGGTTTTCGAGACAGGTCCTTTGTTCGGCCACGTCTCCATCGAGATGAGCGACCGACTGACATCACTACACAAACAGCTATTCGATTGGATCGTTGTCGCCGTCTCGGTGCACGTAGCCGCAGCGCTATTTTATCTTTTCGTGCGCCGCGACAATTTGCTCAAGCCCATGATCACGGGATACAAGCCTGCTGAGCTTGTCCCGCATGCTGAGCGTATCGAGAGTTCGAAGCTCTGGTTGGCGACCCTTCTTTTAGCAACTGTTGGCGGTCTGCTCGCGTGGATCGTTCTATCGGCACCGGAGGCATCGATCTACATATTTTGATTCGAAGGCGATGCCCTGACGCTGACCGTTACTCGCGAGCGCCGAGTTCGCGCAGCAAGTCGTCTGCGCGATACACCTTGTCGAGGGCCTCGCGCATGATCGCCGGATGCACGGCGATCGATCGATTCTTGGCGTTATCGAACCAGTATGCACCCGAAATCGAGTGGATGTTGCCGTCGAAAATGAGACCAACTACCTCACCGCGCGAGTTCAGCAGAGGGCTTCCGGAGTTACCGCCGACGATATCGTTGTTGGTCGAGAGATTGACCGGCGTCGACAAGTCGAGCGAGCCCCTAACCTTTTCCCAGCTGGCGGGAATGCGGAATGGAGCCTGACCCGTCGCTCGCTCGAAGGCCATCGCGAGTCTGGTGAACGGCTCGACGGGTTTACCTTTCTCAACCCATCCCTGAACCGTGCCGTAGTTGAGGCGCAAGGTGAAGGTGGCATCTGGATAGACATTGGTGCCGTAGAGCTTGAAGCGGGCACGCGCAATCTTTTCTTCGGCGACGCTGGTCGGCGCTTCGACCTCATCCTCGTAGCGCTTGCGCAGTGAGCGCGCTTCCGGATCGATGCGCTGAGCAAGCTGGACGAACGGATCAGTTGATGCCGCGATGCCCGCAGAGCCGCCGTTCCAGAGAGCTAAGCGGAATTCAGGATCACCGAGGCGGGTGTTCAACACCAAAGATTGTGCCAGCGTATCTGGCGAATCTTTGGCGAGCAGGCTGCGAACCGTCGGATGGTCCGGACCGAGCCATTCGCGCATCCGCTCGAAGCCGAATGACAAGGTCAGCGTCTCCAGCTCCGGGTAAATTGGTACGGCGGCTGCGAGTTGTTGTCGAATACGCGGTAGTGAAGCGTCCGTGAATTCGCGCAGGCGCTCGGTATTCGGCTTCTCCCGCTCAGCGGCGCTGCGCACCAAGGCGCGGGCGATGCGGAAGTAACGGCTGCTGAAGCCTGCTGCACCCTCGAGGTAGGAGAGTTCCATATCGAGATTGCGCGCGAACGCATTCGCTTTTTCGATATCAGTCCAGGGATCGCCGACCGATAAAAGCTCTTTGTCGGCTCGAACGTTGGCCCGCAACTCTGCTTCATCGTGGCGCTTCTGCGCCATCATGTTATCGTCGAGTAGTGCGTCGAGTTGTTTACGACGTACCTTGATGCCGTTCTCGAGGCTGAAGAGCGGATCCTCAGCGATACGACGCGCATCATCACTCGTCTTGGAGAACTGAATGTAACGACCGCGGAGCTCGTTACTGCGAAGCAGCGATGGCGGGAACTCGACCTCTCTCAGCTGCTGCAGCTGGGCAACTGTTAGCAGTCTGTCGGTAGAGCCCGGGTGTCCCGACACCAGGACAAACTCCCCAGCCCTCGGACCTTCAAAGTTCATTTTTAGATGATGGGCGGGTTTGACTGGTTTGCCGTTCACATAGGCTCGCAGTAACCCCATGTCGAGACACCAACGCGGAAACTGAAAGTTATCCGGATCGCCGCCAAATGCCGCGATTCCAGCCTCTGGCGCGAACACCAGGCGAATATCTGTGTAGCGCTTGTACTGGTAAATGAAATATTGACCGCCGTTATAAAGCGTAACGCTCTGGCACTTGTTGCCGCTCGTTTTTTCACAAGCTTGCTCGAGTTCGGTCAACGTTTTTTTCCGCGCGTTATTGGCAGCGCGATCGTCGAGGCCCCGCGTGGCGGCTTCGATCTTGCCAGTAACGTTGTCCATGGCGACGAGTATGTCGGCAAGCTGTGTAGGGCACTTGATCTCATTGGCGCGGCCTCGCGCGACAAAACCCTCTTCCAAAAGACTGCGCTCTTTCGAGGAGTTTTCAGCGAGGCACGATGCGATGCAGTGATGATTGGTGAGAAGCAATCCCTCATTCGACACAAATGACGCCGTGCACCCGGCAAGGCGCACGGTCGATTCACGAACTCGATCCAACCACGCACCATCGATGCGGGCGCCGAAACTCTTCTCGACGACAGAGGAGGGGAAGTTATCGAAGGTCCACATTCCTTCGTCGGCGACTACGCCGCTGCAGGTGAAGGCAGCGGCGAGTAGGGAAGCGATAACACGTTTCATTAGGGACGACTCCGAAATCTTATTGCAGGTGGGCTATTGAATCACAACTCGTCAGGTTCTCGCACTCGCCACATTTTAGGCTGCGTGCGTGCACGTAAACGCCACCATGGATAAGCGCTCTGCGCATCTTGATACGTCGCTCGCGATACCTCGGGGTGATGGGACGATAGATAAATCGTCTTTTGGCGGGGTGTCAGTCGGCATCGTAGGTTGCTCATCGGGGAAGTCTTGATATCTTAGGAAAAGGTTCAAACGACAAAGTATGTCGAACTCATGAGGTCTTCGGATGCAACCAAATCAGCGATTGCGGCTCTTTATGTTGCGGTCATTCCTGCATCGACGGTGATCGCTGCCCCGGGGATGTAGCTGGCTACGCCCGAGGCGAGATAGGCGAGATATAAGACGCAGTGCGCGACGTCGTTGGGCAGTCCCGCCCTGCCATTGCGCTCGGGCCACTTCCGTTGTTTGGCGGGTCCCTCGAAGAAGGAAAAGGCCTATCTACCGGCTTCGCGTGTTGGCAAAGTGTACTAATCGAGGTTTCGAGGCCGGATCGGTTGATCCTGTCAGTGTCGGAGGCGCTCGTCCACACCCGAGACATCGAAATCGGTCGGCTGGAGATGCGTCATTGCCATGAGCTTTTCCCTGTTACCGCAAGTTACTTCCTGTCGGGACTGCTTAGTCGATGGGATCACGATCGCTTTTCAAAAATCTGTTTCGTCGCGGGGCGGATTCCGTTGTCCGCGAGAGCGCCTGCGAGCGTCTCGCGTTATCCATAACGCGTAAGATCCTCAGGCGTATCGATGTCATAGGCGGCGTTCTGCAGAGAGACCTGCAGCACTTCCATGGAGGTTTGGAGCAGGGCGCCGGCTCCGCGATCACCTTCGAGGGTGTCGACGGTTGTGAACCAACTGCGAGGCAGGATGCAGGGCGCTCCGACGATCGGTGAGCCGTCGAGTCCTATGTATCGTGCTGCCACTGCGCGAGTGCGGTCGTTCATCCACGTTGAAATGAGGCGCCCCAGATCGTCGGCGGTGACGAGGGGTTGATCGACTAGCGTGATAAGTGTCGCATCAGAAGTTCGCGGTAGGTGAGCGACTCCGAATCGCAGACTCGCAGATTGACCGCTTATCCAGTCGTCTTGGCGCAAGACCTGATGCGGAGGGAGATATAGCGATGGAGTGATAACGTCCGCGTGGGCACCGACGACTACCGCGAACTGCTCGCCGAGCGCGGTGCGGAGCCGTTCAATAGCCAGTCCAATGAGTGTTCTCCCTTTAAAGCGCGCGAGCGCCTTCGGGGAGCCAAAGCGACGTGACCCCCCGGCCGCCAACACAAGCCCGAAGGGCACAGTCATGTTCGCGCCCCACGGAGATTAGCCGCCGCCGGCCGCCTGCAGCGTGACTTGCGATGACGCAGCCTTGGCCGGCAAGCGTGGAGCTTCGTCGAGGACCCATGCATTGGTTTCGCGACGGGCCGGGCAGGGGATCGCGAACACCACGTCTCCCTTCGCACTGGCCGACTTGAGACTCTCGAGGTCGAGCTTCCAACCGCGCGCTTCGAACTCATTGAGCTTGTCGCGATACTGAAGGATGACCTTGTCTGCCGGCATCATCAATTCTTTGGCGCGTGATGGCGGCGTGAGCGTGGGCCGCACATTATTCATGACCTTAATATCTTGCGAGGCAATGAACATGTTGCGCTCGTTGATTTTCTTATCGAGCCACGCATTGATTTTAGGCTTGATGAATTTACCGATAAAACCCATCTTGCTATTTTTAAAGAAACCAATGTTTCTTTGATTGAGTAGGAAGACACGCGTGCGGTTTTCGTCGATCGGTGCTTCGAACATGTATTGATGCATCGCCGTCTTCGGCGAGAAGTTGATGTAGGTCCACATGTGGTTCGGGCCATAAGTGCCTGAACCTGCCTCCATCTTTCCGCCTTCTTTGCGGAACTGGCGCATGATGGGGTTCTTGAGCGGCGGCGCATCGAACGTGGATAAAAATCCGTAACCCCACGGATTATTCTGGTGGGGACGAAGCTCGGTCATGAGGTAGGTGTCTTCACGCTCGCCCTGGTAACCGTGTGTCGGGTGCACATACTCGTTGTGCGCGGGATCGAGGCCGTTCTCGATCGAACGCTCGTAATGGTAGTTGATGTCGAAGGTGACCAGCGTGGCGCGCCATTCGTCGGTGCCATGTTCATCCGCCGGCATGATGGGCGGACGTTGGTCCTCCGGAAGATCGCCGAGGAAGGCGAAGACGATGCCGTACTTCTCCTGAACCGGATACGCATCGACGCGCGCGCGCGGCGGCGGGTTGGTGACCTTACCGATGGAAGGGATGCGGGTACAGATTCCGTCGCGGTTGTAGCGCCAACCATGATAGGGGCACTGAACGGTGCCATCGCCCTTACATTTTCCGGCGGACAGCGATGCTCCTCGATGGATACATGTATCGGCGAGGACGGCCGGCTTGCCATCGCCGTCGCGGAATACCACAAAATCATGGGAGAGGATGCGGGCCTTTTGCGGCGTGGCACCGAGGTCCTCAACGCTAACGACGGGGTACCAGAAATTGATGAACATCGTCCTGACCTCTCTGCCAAACCGGAACACGGAAAACCGCGCCGTTGTACTATAGTTAAGATGCGAGCGTAGTACGGCGAGACCGAAGCGTCCACCTTTCGAATAGATGCTGGCTCATCCGATCGCAGAGTATGTTTTAGGTTCCAGATGGCCGAGTAAGGAGCTCGATATGTCCGAAACTGCCGTCGGTGCGAAGTCTACCCTAGGTCCGCGTCGATTTTTTGAGGGGCGCGAGGAGGCCTTGGGGAAGGCCATCGGTTTGGCAATCCGAACGCTTAAGGACGCGATGCCCTATCAGCACGCGATGAATGACGCCTTAGTCAAAATGCACCTTAACTCGGTGCAGTTTGCTAAGAACGTCGGTTTGAGTGACGAGTATGTTGAACACGACGTCCGATGCATGTCGCCCACTTTGGAGCGCATTCGTGCATCCATTGCGGCGTCCGGCAGCCAAGAATTGGCGCTTTCTGGGATATTCGATGGCAGTAGCGCTTTTTATCAATTGTGCTTCGATCTTGAAGAAGCGCCCGGAATGCGTCGATTCACCTTTCCCTTTTCAGCGGTTCTCGCCATTTCGAGGAAGATCGGCCAATTCGATATGACCGATGCAGAGATCCACGACATTTGGTTGCGGCCCCGATTGCTCGGTTACGCCCAGGCGCTCGGTGTACGATTCGAGGTGTCAGACATCGACGCGGGTAACAAGGTGACTGTTCGCCTCATCCAATCTTGATCGTTTTGTCCGCTAGGTGGAGCCTGTCTCGGGGGAGCAGTTCAAAAATGTTGTGGGGAATGTGGTAGAAACGGGAATTGCGGTTTTGGATTTGAGTGTCGGGTCTAGACGTTTGCTGTGGCAATGCCGCAACAGTCGCCTCGGCTAAAATAAAGTTGTCCTCGGGGGTCGCAATGAAACAGATCAATAAGGTTTTTCACAGCCTTTGGGCAATTACATTGACGATGGGGGTGGGTGCTTTCGCTGAAGCGCAGGCGCCGGCATTCGATGAGGCGGTAGCACTAGAAGAAATCGTGGTGACTGCGCGCAAGCGCGAGGAAAATCTCCTCGTCGTGCCGCTGGCCATTACGGCGATCACTGCCGCTCAGCTTGAGCGACAAGGCGTTAAGGATGTTACCGGTCTCATCGATCGAGACCCGAGTTTAAGTTTTGATTTAGGCTTGGTGCCCTATGACACTCGAATTGTAATCCGCGGTCTGTCCCCGACGCGCGGTCGCCCGAACGTCGCAACCCTCGTTGACGGAATCGACGTCTCCAGTGAAGCGATCGGCGTCGCCGGCGGCTCGCTGCTTATTAATCCGCGATTACTTGATGTCGCTCAAGTGGAAATCGTGAAGGGTCCGCAGAGCGCTCTTTTTGGTCGCAGTGCATTCGCTGGTGCGATCTCGTACACCACTCAAGACCCCTCCAGCGGGCCTACTCGCAGCGTCTCGATGGACCTCAGTAGCGAGGGACAGTACGAGGTCAAAGGCAGTCTGTCCGGCCCGTTGTCCGACACGCTCGGTTACCGGCTCGGAGTGTACGGGTTCTCTGACGATGGTTCTTATTTCAATAGAGTTACGCAGCAGTCAACCGGCGGTGGCGAGGGGCGCGGCGTGGCACTCTCATTAAAATGGGAACCAAGCGATGTGTACAGCGCGAAACTTCGCTCTGAATTTACTCACGATGAATTCGATCCGTCTTCCCAGGCTGCCCTCGAGTTCAATTCGCGTAATGCGGTTCCGGGCAATGCCTCGATCTGTAACGTGGGTACCAATGCTGCAGGCGGTTTGGCACCTGTCGGTTTCGTGATCGATAAGACTTGTGCGGCGGACCAGCCTCTGGCGCCTTTCCCAGCACCGTCGGCTCTCGTGATCAACCAGTTTGCTCTGGGTTTGAACGCTTATCGGGATTTAGAAAGGCTGACAGGTGGCCGGGGGGTTTTCGATGATATGACGATCCCGGCATTCACGGGGTCGGTGGGGAGTGCGAAAGGCTTACAACCCTCGTTCAATCGAAATTCGGCCCATTCTGTCGCGGGTAGCGCAGCCCCAGATTTCACGGGCAGCGACCGCCATGTGCGGCGTGTCTCACTGGTCCAGCACATCGATACGACGCTGGGTCGGTTGAGCCTTCTGACTGGGTACACGAATGCTGATGTCGATGTGTCTTTTGACATCGATAAGACAAGTTTTCTGCCGATTCAGCAAATGCTCGAAACCTATACAAACACACGTCAGTTCAGTCAGGAGGCTCGCTTCTCTTCAGACTTCGATGGGCCCTTTAACTTCTTTTCCGGCTTTCAGCTCTGGAGGGAGAGCTCTAGGCAGAGCGAACGAAATCTTACGGTGATCGGTGAGGGTACGTTGTGCTTCGCCTTCGATCCACCAACGAACTTTACCGCGGCGATTCAGACCCCCCCTCAGACGGTCTCGCTTGGACCGCCGGGAAGTCCGACTTTGACCATTCCGCCGGGTAGTTGCACGAGCCCCACCGGAGGGTTTACGTCTGTGGATGTATCCCCATATATGTCATCGGTTTACGCGGCGCGTGAGCCGACGTTGACAACGCGCGATATCGACCATGGATCCATTTACTTCGATGTCGAGTGGGACATCACCGCTACATTACGTCTGATCGGTGAGGCCCGCTGGGTTCAAGAAGTGAATGACGTGTCGTCGGGCTTCACGGATGGCTCCAACGGTCCCGGCACTATCGTGCTATGCGGCTCAAATGGTCCGTGCCGTGGTGGCGCAGGAGTACCCTCGCCTGGCTTCCCGCCGGTGGTCCCGGCACGGGGGTTCAACCCAGCGGATGTGACGCGGCAGATCGTTTATACATCTTTGAAAGAAGACTACATCACTCCGAAGGGCACACTGCAATGGACACCTAGCGATGATTTAAACGTCTACGCGTCGTATGCCCAAGCGCGAAAGCCAGGTGGCTACTCGACGGTAACGTTTGGGGGTACGGGTGCGTCGGTAAGTGGGGATGACGTGTATTTCGCGGCCGAAAAACTCAAAGTCTACGAGGTTGGCGCCAAATGGCGTTCTCCGTCCGGTAATTTACGGGTTGAGGGCTCAGCCTTCCGTACCGACTTCACGGATAAACAGGTAGGTACGCAAATTTTGATTGGCAACACTATCACCAATCGCGTCACTAACGCCGGCAAGGCTCTGCTGGAGGGTTTGGAGCTCGGTATGCAGTGGCGCCCAAGTGAGAACTGGTTGATGGCTGCCGGTCTGACGTATTTCTCGACGTACAAGTACACGAATTACAAGACCACCTCTACCGGTGCGGGTGAAATCTCTCGCGTCGGCAACTGTGTGGTGGGCTACCTCGATGGCTCCCAGTTCGTCCCGCTTACCAACAACACCGTTCCGTTTGCGGCGGGTAGCACGACGGCGTTCCGATCGCTGACCTGTCAGCTCGATCGCACGGGTAAGTTCATCGAGGATACGCCGGAACTTGCGATGGCGATGTCGATCGGATATCGACGTCCGATGGGCGATACGGGAGTGGATCTCATCGTCGACTTTGATGCCAATTGGAAGGGCGAGCGCTTCATGGAGGATGATAATAACGTGTGGCTCGATGACTACTGGCTCGCGAACTTGCGTTTTGGTGTTGAGACCGATGATTGGTCCGCAGTTTTATTCGTCGATAATGTGGCGGACGATCGGACGATACGTTCCGCGGGAGGAGGCCCGGCGATCTACGCGTCGGATTTCCGATTTGGGTTTTACAACTATTTTGCCCCTGGAGCGCCAGCGCCCTCGCAGCGTCTGGTCCCGGCACCCAGTATCCCGTCGACGGTATTTGCGAACCTGCCGAGCCCGCGAGTGATCGGTCTGCGTATGGCATATAAGTTCTAAGCCTCGGCAGGACACTTTTGCGGCTCGCCTAAACGTGCGCGGGGCTGCCCATCACATGGTGGGCAGCCCCGTTCCTTTTGTAGGCCTCTTAACGAGCCGCCTATCGTTGAAGGATATTTGATCAGTGTCCGGGAGGTTCCTTCATGGTCGATGCGCTTGACGATCCTCTGTCTCGAAGGCGGTGGCTCGGCTCACTGGCTTTAGGCGCAGGGTTCGTTGCGGGACAATCAATTGGTCTACCCGAGGCAGACGCTGCGGTGCGCCGCGAGCTTCCGAATCTTTCCGATCCCGAGTCCAACTTAAGAAATATTATCCGGATGCAGGGCAGCCTCCGCGAGGAAGATACCCGCTGGTGGTTTACAGGAATGATCTTTGCCGTCCCGGGTAATAACGAAACACCCAGACCACTCGTTCGCTTTGAGGGTATGGAGGTGTACTGGTTCGCTCATAAGCCCGAAGGGTTTCAACTCGGTGGGCACACAGTCACGTTCTTCAGAGATATCGAAACCCACCAATATCTTCGCGAGTTTAAAAATCCCTGGACGGGACGCACCGATGTGGTGACGCCTGCAGTACAGGGCGGCAATCTTGGCTTCAACTATAGTGAAGAGGGTATCTGGCCGGTTCGACTCGATGGCTCGCCAATGGGCGAGCCGAAGCGAGCGCCGTTGAAATTACATTGGTATTCGATCGGCGATTACGTTTGGCTTCAACATCAGACGGTCTATCCGCCGGGAATGCCGCCGATGCATGGTCAGAGGCAAAGTCTGTTCACGCGTCGGCAAGACTTCCTCGATACCCGCTTGGATGTCCTGCCTGCGACATTTTCCTCGACGGTATTCATGGGCTGGCTCAAATGGATGAATATGACGGGCGAGCCGGGTCACGTGATTTGGCACGCGGCCGGAGCCAAGCTGCGCAGCATCGACGAGTTACCGCAGGAATATCGCGAGCGCGCCGAGCGCGAGTATCCGGCGCGTATGACGGCCAAGCCGAAGTAGTTTTCGAGTGGGGGATATTTGTGAAATTTTTAACAATGGTTTTAACAATGGGTGGAGCGATCGTCTTTGGATCGTTTGTCGTGGTGGCTGCGTCTGCCGTATCTCCGGCGCCTATCCGCTTCAAAGATGAGGCGGCAGTACGCGGCATCCAGGATGCTGCGGTTAATGCGACTGGGCCGACTTTTGGCGACTATGACGGTGACGGGGATCTCGATATCTTTGTTCCTGTCGAAGACCTCGCTGAGGGTCTCAAAGATCGATTATTTGAGAACGATGGTCGCGGGATGTTCAAGGACGTTGCGGCGGACAGAGGTGTTCAGAACCCGGGTAGCCTTAGTCGAGGTGCGGTGTTCTGCGACCTAGACAACGACGGCGACCTCGATTTGTTATCGGTCAATATGCCGCCAGGTCAGGCGCGCCAACGCCATGTGCCAACCACACTCTACCGCAATGATCTTCGTGAATCAGGCTCAGCGCGATTTGTTGATGTAACTCGTGCAGCGGGTTTAATGCGTGCCGGTAATGAAAACGATCAAAAAATTGGGGGTGTCGGCGATACCGGCGGTGGTGCGGGTTGCGCCGACTACGACCGGGACGGCGATCTCGATATTTTTATAAAGAACGCAGATGGTGACATCGAAAACGTGTTGTTCAGAAACGAGGGTAGCTGGCGCTTCACCGATGTGACCGGCTCGACTGGTGTAGCGCTACAGTCGAAGCTTAAAGACTCAAATGCGCAGGGATCACCGAATTGGATCGATTTCGATCAGGACGGTTGGATCGATCTGCTTGTGACGCACGAGCGCGACACCAAGATCCTGCTGCGGAATCTTGGCGATGGCCGGTTCGAAGACATTACGCGCTCCCGCAGGCCACCAAGCGGCTTGCCATTCCTCAATCCGGGGTATGCGCAGGGTGCATGCATCGCCGATTTCGATAATGACGGTGATATGGATGTCTTCCTACCGATGGCGGATCAGGCGGGCCGGATGATGGCGAATCGGCTCAAGGAGACGGGTACGCTGTCCTTCCAGGACATTACCAAACAATCGGGTGCTGGTGTCATTCGAGGTACGCGCGGCTGCGTAGCAGCAGACTTTGACAACGATGGGTATATTGATTTGTATCTAAATAACGGTGGTCCATCTAACGTACTCATCAACGATGTCATCGCTGATTTCCCGCCGTTCGTGACTTTTTATATCGCTTGGGAGCCCGCAGAAAATACATTGCTGCGAAATCGTGGCGATGGCACGTTCGAAGAGGTCACGCGAGGCTCGGGTGCTGAAGGTCTCGGCATCGGATCAGGTGTAGGTGCAGCGGATCTAAACGACGACGGTTTCGTTGATCTCATCGTTACGAATCGCACCTATTATGCGATGGGTAAACAGGTGAGCCCGGCGGCCGGACAAAACCGCTTGTTCATCAATCGCGGTAACCGCAATACGTGGATCAAGCTTCGCCTGCAAGGCACACGCAGTAATCGTGACGCGTTCGGAGCACGTATCAAACTAGTCTCCGGCAATCTCGAGCAGTATCACGAGGTGCAGAGCGCTCACGGCTACAATTCGACCAATGACCCGACGCTAACCTTCGGCCTCGGAACCCGAAAGACCGTCGACCGAGTGGAGATCATTTGGCCTTCAGGGGCGAAGCAAGTGATCGAAGGTCTGGTAACCAAGAAAACCCACGTCATTCTGGAGCCGACCTTGTGACCGAGCAGGGCAGGATGCTCATCGACGGGGAGATGACCATCGGCGATGGGGGTGAATCAGGCGCCTGGATCGACTCGCACGATCCGGCCACCCTCGCGCCCCATCGGGCGAGTGCCGGCAGCATCGGCTCACGACGTCGATCGGGCCGTGAGCGCGGCAGCGACAGCTCAGGAGGCTTGGGTTGCCCGATCGGTATGGGAGCGGGCTGCGGTGCTTCGGACGCTTGCCGGGACCATTCGCGCGAGGGGGCCGGCGATTCTGGAGCTCGAGGCTCGAGATACCGGCAATACGATTGGCAAGCTTCACGCGGATGTAGAGATCGCAGCGGGCTACCTCGAATATTTCGCCGGGTTAGCGTCTGAGCTCAAGGGCGAAACGATTCCGGCGACGGCGAAGGGTCTGCATCTAACGCTGCGTGAGCCTTATGGGGTCGTGGCTCGAATTGTGCCATTCAATCACCCATTCATGTTTGCGGCGGCCCACCTGGCGGCGCCCTTGATGGCAGGCAATGCCGTCGTCGTTAAAACACCTGAGACCAGTCCGCTGACGGGGTCAATTTTAGGTGAGCTTTGTCAACAAATTTGCCGCCGGGTCTCGTCAATATAATTCATGGATACGGTACCCCAACGGGTGATTCGCTTGTTCGTCATCGACTGGTCCGACGCATTGGCTTTACAGGGTCTGTGGAGACGGGCCTTGCCATTCAACGCGCCGCAGCCGAGAGCGGCGTTAAATGTGTAACCCTGGAGCTCGGCGGTAAAAATCCGTTCGTCGTGTTTCCTGATGCCGATCTCGATCGAGTGGTAGAAATGGCCATCGCAGGGATGAATTTCCCGTGGGCGGGTCACGGCATTATCTAGCTGATGCACCTGATTGGGTGATAAGTCATTTAAAATCAATGAGTTATTTGGAAATTACCGTGTCTCAGGGGTGCTGAAGCCAGAAGCCTCTCAGGGAGATGAAAAACGGCGACTCAGCCTTCAGGCGAGTCGCCGTCGTCGTTTCTGGAGGGGTGTTGGGCGGTGCGGACGCCGGGACTCGAACTCTTATATGAGGAAAAATATATGAGGAAAAACCGACAAACAGTGACTGCCCTCATAGACGCGGATGCCACCTCATGAAGTGCACAACCAGTCGCGCATTATGGCCAACGCGGGCTCGGGTGCAGATTTCGATGCTGCTGAACAGCCTGTCCAGCGACATGAGCGGCCATTCCGCTGCTCATGAACGCTGAGTTGAATTGGGACATCTGCGGGACGCCGGCGGCTGCCCACCGGACACCCTCCGGCCGGCAAGTTGAGGGGAAGCAATTCTGAGAGCCGTCAGGCTGCCTTCGGCCAGGAGCGGGCATCCGCCATCGTGATCTGTGCACGCTGAGTTGCCGGTCCTCATCGCTCCTCGCGTTTCGCTTGGTACATCACCCGGGGACAGGTCACCCTGGGGCTGATGTAGATCGATTCGCTGCTGATGTAGCCGTCGAACTGACTTGGTGTGCCAGTCCGACGCGAGCTACAGCGGTGTTCCTTTGAATCTAGCCTCTAAACGCCCAGCCCGTTTGGAGCCGCGATGAACGGGCTGACCAGAGCGCGCGAGCCGCGTTCAACCATCTGTTCAAGACCTCGTACAGCGTCGGCATCAAAGCGATTTACTACTCAAGCTCGCGGGCAAGCTGTAGTGTTCTCTCTGGTTGCCAACCCACTGGCCATCACTGCGTTCGCTCCGAAGCAGCGGGCGATCGATCCTATCCAGCCCTGCCGCGACTCAGTCCTCAGTTCGCCGCACCGGCCAGTCAACGAAGCTGCTACCCAGCACGCGCAATCGCAGCGGCGCGCCGGCGTCGCGAAGAGTCTCGTCGGCGGGTTCCTTTCCGCTGCCCAGATTGAGCTGGCGGTCGGGCTGCTTCACGGCGCCCAGGGTTAGGACCAAGCGGCTGCCGGCAGCGAGCTGGCGGCCGAGCAGACGGGTGTCGCGCAGCACCAAGCGCTGCAGCTCGCCGGGCCGCAGCAGCTGGCGTTGGCGCCGGTCGGCGGCCTGGCTGGCACGCTGCAGCCACCCAGCCAGTTCGAGGTACTGACCTTGGGCCGTGCGCTCATAGACCGACAGGGCAAGGTCCACGTCGCGTTTGTTGATTCGGAAGTGAAGCTCGCCTTCCAGTGCGCCGGCCAACTCCAGTGGCTCGCTGAGAGGCTCGCTCTCGAACACGAGGCCGGCCTGAGCCGGTAAGGCATCGATCAGCACGGTGTCAGGAGCGCTCCAGGCTGCGTCACGGCGGTCGCGGAAGTCCACGGTCTGCAGGCTTTGCGCCTTGGGTTGCGCCTTCTCACGCAGCCCTTCCGGCACGAGGTGGAGGCGACGCCGCTCCATGGGCATAGCGTCGAGCGAGTTGGCGTGGCGCCAGCGGTTGGCGCCCATGACTTGCCAGTTGATGCGCCCGGCCAGCAGCGCCGGCAGCGGTGCGCCCTTCAAGACATGGTCGAACCACTGCAGACGCAGCGCCTGCAGGTCGATGCGTGCGGCCGGGTCGGTGGCGTAGCCCTGCACGACGGGCGGTACGCCGCGCTGCATGGCGAAGTGCTCGAAGGGGCCGATGAGCAGGCGGTGGTTGGCGTCGGTTTTGGCCTTCAGATGCTCGCGGAAGTAGTGCAGCGCGCCGATCTGCCCGCCGTCGAAGTAGCCGGTGGTGGCGAGCACTGGCAGGTCGAGCGCCGCGTAGTCGGCGCCTTGCGGGATCAGGCGCTGCCAGTAGGCGTCGTAGCGCGGGTGCTGCAGCCACTCTTTGAACCAGGGGTTGGGCAGACCGTCGAGCTGTGACAGCTTGCGGTAGGCGCCGCCGCTGGCGTACCAGCGCTGGCTGAGCGCGGCCCAGCGCGCGTTGTCGCCGTACAGCGCGTCGTTCAGGCTGGGGTTGCTTGTTGCGTAGTGCGGCCAGGGGTATACGAAGTTGAGGAAAACGCCGCCTTCCATCGGCACGTCGATCCCCGGCGCCACGGTGGCCGAGGCGGCAATCGCCTTTAGCGCGCGCGGGCGCTGCTTGGCGGCAGCCCAGGCCGTGAAGCCGCTGTAACTACCGCCGTACAGGCCCACGCGACCATCGCTCCAGGGCTGGGCGGCAATCCAATCGATGACGGCGGCGGCGTCGCTCCCCTCATGCACATAGGGCACCACCGGCCCAGGGCTGTGGCCCTTGCCCCGTGTGTAGCTGACCACACCGGCATAGCCGTGGGCGGCGGCGCGCAGCGCGTCCTCTTCGGCCCAGCCGTCGTTCGCGTAGATGGTGTGGGTGTGCAGGGTCGTGAGCCCGGTCTTGCCGCGCGGGCGGATGACCAAGGTGTGAATCAGCGTGCCGCCACCAGCCGGCACGAGCTGTGCGGGCTCGATCACGTAGCGGCGCGCGTTGTCGGCGCGCAGCGCGTCGATCACCAAGGGCTGGAAAGCGGCATAGGCGTCGTGCAGCTGCCAAGCACGCAGCAGCTCCATGGCTTCAGGGGCGGGCAGCTGCGCGCGGTCGGTGGTCTTTGCCAGCGCGGCCTCCAGCTCGCCGCGCAGGCGCGGGACCGCTGTGCCGAAGCTGAAGATGGCGCGTTGCGCCTCCCTGTCGCTCAAGCCGCCGAAGCGTGTCGCGAAGGCCTCGCGCCAGGCGCTGATGTAGTCGGCACCGGTGGCCTCGGCCAGGCGGGCGCGCAGGTGCAACTCGTGCGGCAGGAACAACGGGGGCTGACCGGACGCGCCAGGGCGCTGAACACGCAGCGCCTCGATGCTGGCCAGGGCCTCGGCATACCTGCCGGCTGCAGCTTGCAGGCGCCATCGACTCAGTGGATCAATGCCTTCCGGTTGGTCGAGCAGCGAGATGGCCAGGCGGCGCATCTGCGCGTCCAACTCGGTACCGACCTGACGCGCGGCCGGGGTTTCGAGGAAGGCCGACTGCGCGTGAGCGGACGGCAGGCTAAAGAACAGGTACAGCAGGCAGAGCCAGCGAAGGATCATGGGGCGAAAGGTGCTGTGTGTCAGGGCAGACATCTTTCGCAATGGCAAAAGCGTCTAGTTTCAGGAGCCGACGGCATGATGGATTTGAACATGTGAGTCGCCCCGCCGTTCGCTGACATCGTCTGAGCAAGTATGGACTGCCCTTCTATCGAACGGACATCCCAAGAGCCTCCCGATCGCCCCGCTGCGCATCTCGCCTGCGGAGTGGCAGCTTATCTCGACCAATTTCTTGGCTTAGGCGGCCGACCGCATAGGGTCGATTGCGCCCAGTCACGACGGACTGCTTCCAAGCGCAGCGGCTAGCGGCGCCGCTGCGCGCTGTGTCGGTTCCGCTGTTCAGGTCAGAGCGGCGCGGCTATTCATCGCGAAGCGAACGCGCTGTTCAAGTCGGGTTGAAACACGCTGTTGGCGGCATGCAGTCCGCCGTGGCCGCGATCAGGCCGACGACAGCGCCTGCCACCCCGACGCCGCTGCCAGACAGCCGAATCGTTGACGAGCTTCCGATGCAAACCAGAGACTTGCAAGGTGAGATGCCGGTGGCCCTCATCCGCGATAGGACAGAGGGGCCATCCGACGACTACTTCCGATCGAGAAACCAGCGGATCAACTCGCGCCGGGCGCTACAAAAGGCGTCAGTCTCTTGCTCCAGCGACTCTTCAACGGTCTTCAAGAAGCGCTTGCCGCCCCAGCGATCCGCTGTCTCTTCCATCAACGCGACGAACACGCTGTTGTCGGCTGCCATCCACGCGAAACCGCTCGGCGACAGGGGCCGATTCAATGTCGTAGGCATTTGAGCCTGGGCTGGCACGTCGCGCTTGAAGCTGACGGGTGCGCTGACCTCGACGCCCTGCTCGGCTTGCAGGGCGACCAACTCACCGCTGTTGCGGGCAGTGATCAGGTCAGCGACGACAGCCTGACGGCCGAGGATTTGGGCGCCGGCCCGGGTGCTCACCCTGTCCCCGTTTCAGTACCGCTCGGTACGGAAATCTGGGACAGGGTCAAGTCTTGTCATCGATGTAGATCGAATCGCATGGTGAAGCTGGACATGGCCCCTGCAACTGTATATAAATACAGTCGCACGGGATGGTTTTAGCGTCCCTTCAGGGGCGGACGAGGCACCTCCAGCGTGTCGACCCCCAAGGCTGCCAGCAACTGGAGTGCAAAAGCGAAGGAGTACCGACCACGGTTCACGCGGTTGATGAGGACTTGCTCTTCCATATCCACGCCCATCGCCGACAGGTTCTCCGCCAGTCGCCAGTACGGCATGTCCTTCTCGCGTCGGATGCGCTTGATGAGCTCTCGAGCTTGGCTCTCGTAGAAGGTGTTCGCATCCATGTTCGAACCAGTCAGATAAATCGGTTTCGATTTGCCGATCGTAAGAAGGAACTGCGACTTGAATACATCAAAAACGAGTTATCAACGATCCAGGCTCAGCCGAACCCAAGTGGATGGCCTGGAACACTCACCGCCATGAATCGTCCAGCGCGCACGCCCATCGCCAAGACCTGACGGGTCTTGACCGATCCAACCCCTCACCATGGCTGCCCACTTCTTGTTGCGCCCCATCGGTCGGAACTTCTCATGTAAAGACATCGATGGGATGACGGAGACGCGTGCACATGCTTTGTTCGCACGATGCCGCTGGGGGAGTGAGACGGAGCAGATTTGTCCGGATTGCGGGACAGTGGCCAGCCACTACTGGATCAAGAGTCGCAAGCAGTGGCGCTGCCGGGAGGTGGCCTGCGGCCGGATGTTCTCGGTGACCAGCGGCACGGTGTTCGCGGATCACAAGCTCCCACTGCGCACGCTCCTGCATGCCATCCTCCTGTTCGTCTCCAACGTCAAGGGAATTAGCGCCCTGACGATGAGTCGCTACATTGGGGTTGCGTACTCCACCGCCTTCGTTTTGGTGCACAAGATCCGCGAGGCCGTCACCTACGAGCAAGAGGAGGAAAGCAAAACCAAGCCTCTTGACGGCTTGGTGCACGTCGACGGCGCCCACCTGTCAGGGCGAGTTCGCAAGCCGCGTGTGAATAAAGAAGGCCAGTAAGACCCAGGCCCGGGACCGCGTTCCTGCGGATGCGAACGCCTTTCATCCAAACAGGCGAATCGTGATGGTCCTGCGGGAGGTGTCGAAGACGCCAGGTGTTGGCGCAGTCCGAACCGTGGTGCAAGTGGTTCGCGCCGAAGACTCACCCACGGCGCGGGCGCTGGCCAAGAAGTACATCAACAAGAACGCCACGGTCATGACAGATGAGCATCCCGCGTACGGGGAATACATGGCCAGATTCCAGCATCTGACCGTCAACCACTCGATTGAGTTCTCAACGGGCGACGGGGTAAACAACAACCACGCTGAATCCTTCTTCGCGCGCATGCGCCGAATGGTGATCGGCCAAGCCCATCGAGTGACGCCGAAGTACATGTACGAGTACATGTCAGAGGTTGCTTGGCGTGAGGACAACCGGCGGGCTTCCCCGATGCGCCAGTCCCGCAGCATCTTGAAGTGGGCGAGCCGATTGGCGCCAGAAGCGTCCAGTTGGAAAGGCTACTGGCAGGGCAAGCGACGACAGGATGAGGTGCTGTTCGTCCCTTGAAGGGGCTCAGCCCTCGCCCCCCAACTCAGGCGGAAGCGATTTGTCGCCGCCTGATCAAGCAGCCTTGCGAAGGGGCTCGTGATCGTCTTCATCGTCACGGGCCCAGCCGTCTTTGGGTAGAGACCAAAGGCCCTCGTCGTTTGCCCCCACGCTACTGCTGTGGTGTCTGACCACTTGACCCTTGCGCACCATAGATTTGAGTCTGCAACTCACTCTGAGTGTGATGTAGACCTTGTTGGCACGTGTCATGGCAAGGCCCGCTTCCCTTATGAATTCAATGGCGATTTCCGTGGATAAACAGGGCTTGCCCTCGGCCTCTTTCAGGACCCGATAGATCACCTTCGTCATCAAGCCATAGGGGCCAATCGCCTTCACTTTCTCCCGCTTGCCTTTGATCGCCTTCGGATCAACCTTCACCTCGTGCAGGGGAATGACGGCATCCAGTGCGTCGAGCTTTGCCTGAAGGTCAACGATTTCACCTGGCAGATCTTCAAGCTGCTTCTGACGGCGTTCGAGCATTCCCTTGAGCTTGGCGCGCTCACTGATGAGCCACGCCATGGACGGGGGCGTGCGCTCCAGGTTGGTGTACTGACGGTTCTTCGGCATCTCCCGATCCTCTCCCAAGGAGGGGGTCGGGGTCTAATGCATCAGCTAGATAATGCCGGCGGGTCAGTCCTGCGGTTCGACCAGTCGCCTGCTGGTGCCGAGGGTGCGCGTCTGGTGACGGGCGGCGGTCGACCCAACGGTGAGCGTTTTGTAAAGGGGCATTGGGTCGAACCCACCTTGTTCGCGGATGTCTCACCGAACATGCGTATCGCGCGCGAGGAAGTTTTCGGTCCAGTGGTGTGTGCCCAGCGATTTAGGACGGAAGAGGAGGCCGTTGCGATCGCGAATGGCACGGACTTCGGGCTGACAGCGGCGGTGTGGACGCGCGATCTTCCGCTCGCGTTACGTATGGTTCGAGCGGTTCAGGCAGGTACGGTGTGGGTCAATACGGCAGGACAGCACTTCGTGGGCACGCCTTTCGGCGGTTGGAAAGACAGCGGACTCGGCGGCGAGGAATGTCTCGAGGAGTTACTGAGCTACTCGCAGCTCAAGGCCGTTCACGTGTTCCCTTGAGGGCTCTCCAAAGGAGCCAGGTAGCAATCGGATTGGCGATGAGTGAAGTGAGGGCGAGCGACCAGCCCACTTTTTGTTCGTCGACGAAGATAAAGTCGGTAAAAAAGCCGACCAGGAATGGACCAAGCGTTGCGCCGACGAGTACCAAAGAAAATTGATACATCGCGCCAAACTGGGCGCGCATCGTCTCGGGCGTGATCGACTGTACGTACGCGCCAGCAGGACCGGTCGCCGCCGAGCCAAAGAAAAACGTGAAAAATATAACGGCGGCATGCGACAGCATGCTCGGCATCAAGGGGGCGATGATGCTCGGCAACAACAGTCCGATACCGCACCCGCAAAGCACACGCAGTTTCGCGTGTCGATCGCCCCGAGATTCAAGGCGATCGGAGAGCCAGCCGCCTGAAAAAGCACCTAGCAGACCGCCGACCAGCGCCACCGTTCCAATGACTGCTGCAGCCTCTGGAATGCTCGCGCCGTATTGGCGTTGATAGAGCGCTGGCGTCCAGGTCATGACGGCGAACGCGGTGATGGACGTGGTGCCATAACCTGCGAACACATAGCCGTACCGCTGCAGGTTGTTACGGAAGTGAGTCCTCACCTCGGCAACGGTCGAGCGGGTGAATCCCGAGGGACGTGGGGGCTCTTCGACGACTAGCATCAGCAGGGCCACGGGTAGACCAATCGCGCCGACTAGTACCATGACGAGACGCCATCCCGCGAGTTCGCCGAGTAGGGGCAAGGTGATCGGGTCTTGCGAAAAAACCCATCCGATTACGGCACCGCCAAGTAAAAACGCCATGCCCGTCCCCGCGGTAACACCCGCGCTGAAGATGCCGATGGCGAGTGCGAGTCGTTGTGGCGGGAAGTATCCGGCCAGCATGGAGTACGCTGAGGGAGATAATGTGGCCTCACCGACGCCGACGCCGACTCGATAAATGAATAGCATAGCGTACGAGCGAGCGGTGCCAGCGAGCGAGGTCATCAGACACCACAGTGTGATGCCCGAGGTGATGATCCACTTCCGGCTGTAGCGATCGGCCCAGCGCGCGATGACAAGCCCCATGCCGCAATAAAAAATTGCAAAAGCCGCGCCGGCGAGCAAACTAAATGCCGTGTCGGAAATACCGAGGTCTGCCTTGATGGGCTGCACAAGCAGCGACAGGATTAGACGGTCTATGAAAGACACGCAGTTAGCGAGGGCCAGCACGATCACTACAAACCAGGCGTAGACGGGCTGGAGTGAGCCAGGGCTAGTGTGGGCCGCTGCCGAGGCCTTAAAGGTGGTCAAGTTGTTGGCCGCCGGTTTGAAAGATCCCAGAGGCGGAGTATATCTCCCGCCAGCGATCAGGCGGACAAGCGTTCGGGGGTGTCATGCGTTGGCTCAAATGGGTAATCAAAGGGCTGCTCGGATTGAGCGCGGCGATTGGCTTTCTGCTCATCGTTGGCCTGATCGCCTATCAGGACATACCGGCTGCGGAGGTGGAAGCGAAATGGGCTGTGCCTCCCTCGCAGTTTATCGTGATCGACGGTGTACGCATACATTACCGGGACGAGGGCGAGGGCCCGGTTGTCGTGTTACTACACGCAAACTATTCGAGCTTATTCATGTGGGAGCCTTGGGTCGCGGCGCTCCGCAATCGCTATCGTGTGATTCGACTCGATTTACCTGCTCACGGGCTCACGGGCCCTGAGCCGAGCGGAAACTATACTCTCGAGCGCATCCAACAGCTTTTCGAGCGATTTGCAGACGAAAAAGACCTGACTCGATTTACTGTGGTTGGAACCTCAATCGGTGGTACGGTCGCCATGCGCTACACGGCCGACCATCCCGCGCGCATCGAGCGACTCGTACTGATCAGCCCAGGATCACTAGAGCCGCGTATTAGAGGTCGCACGACGCCCGCTAACGTGCCCAAGGTAGTGGATATCCTCGGCTACATCCTGCCGAAATCTTTCACGCGATTTGTGTTAACTAACGATTATGGCGATCCGGCCCGGGTGACTGATGCGGTGGTCGACGAGTGGTACGAGATGTGGATGCGCGAGGGCAATCGACTCGCCATGGTCAGTCTTCTCCGGCAGTACGTGTCTGGCGGAGTCGAGGATAAGATTCGTGCGGTACAGGTGCCGGTGCTACTTATCTGGGGCGAGAGGAACAAGCGCGCGCCAATCGCGCTGGCCTACGAGACGAGGAACCTGCTCGTCAATTCACCGAGGGTGCAGCTCGAGGTGCTCCCCGGAATCGGACATATGTTAGTTCAGGAGGCGCCGGAGGCGAGCTCGACGCTCATTCGACGCTATCTCGATGAGGGCTTAATGCCGACCGGAGCGGCCGCAAAAAATCAATAAATCATCTAACTCGGCGGGTTAGAACCGCGGTGGACGTTTTTCGAGAAACGCCCGCGCGCCCTCTGAAAACTCGGGTGACGAGAAACTTTCGTCGAAGAGGCGCCTCGACTCTAGCGTCTCACCATGCACGCCATCGGCAATCATATTGACGATGGCCTTAGCGGCGCGCACGGAGTTTCCGGCATTGCCGGCAATCTCGCGGGCAAGCGTGCTGGCGCGATCATCGAGAGAATCAGCGGGCACGATTTCGTTGACCATGCCCAGAGCGTGAGCCTCCTCGGCGCTCACTCGTCGCCCCGTAAATAAAATTTCTTTAGTCCGCGAAGGCCCGATGAGATCGTAGAGCCTCTTGGTATCGGCAAGGCTGTAGGCGAGCCCAAGTTTTGCAGGCGGGATGGCAAAGAATGCATCGGGCGTCGCGAGGCGCATATCGCAGGCGAGCGCCAGGCCGCAGCCTCCGCCCGTGCAGGCGCCGCGAATTACCGCGAGGGTAGGAATTGGTAGTCGCTCCCACGCGGCCTGAGCGTCGAGTACCTGTTGTTGCATGCCTTGAATTATGGGCGGGTCAGCGACCGCTTCCTGCATTTCCGCAATATCGGCACCGGCGCTGAACGCCGCTTCGCCAGCTCCGGTGATCAGGGCGACCTTGATCGAGACATCGCCAGAGAGTCGGGAGGCGAGATCGAGGAGACCCTGCCACATCGCGCTGGAGACGGCGTTCCGACGCTCGGGGCGATTGAGGATCACTCGCGCAACAGGAGGGTGGATGTCCGTCAAAAGCTCAGTCATGCCATCATGTTAACAGTCAGCTAAATCGGGACCAAAAGGGGGATTAAAAATCGATGGGCACATACTCGGACCTGCGCGGCAAGGTCGCGATCGTTACGGGCTCTGGCCGCCCAAAGGGTCTCGGAGAGGCCATGGTGAAACGGCTCGCAGCTGAGGCTTGTAAGGTCGTGGTAAGCGATATCGGCGCGCCGCACGGCGAAGCCATACCCGCCTCCGCAATCGGCTCGACCTCCGAGATAGAACAAATTGTGATGGAGATTCGTGCTGCAGGCGGCGAGGCGATAAGTCTCTCCTGCAATGTGCTCGTCGAATCGGAGGTGCAGTAGCTCATCGCGCGAGCGGTGCAGCACTACGGGCGACTTGATGTCATGGTGAACAACGCCGGTATCGGTTACCTGATGAAGCGGATAGTTGAGATGAGTCAGGCCGACTGGGATACAGTGCTCGGCGCCAATTTGCGTGGTGCGTTCTTCGGTATCAAGTATGCTGCCATCCAGATGCTCAAGCAAAATCAAGGCGGACGAATAATAAACATTGGTAGGCAGACGTCGAAGTCAGGCTTTCTCTTCGCGTCGGCTTACACGGCCTCGAAGCATCGGCTCGTGGGTCTAACGCGCAGTGCGGCGGTCGAGTTTGGCTCGGCAGGCATTACAGTCAATTCGATTTGTCCGAATCACATAGCGACGGGTCTCGGTGCGCGGCAGAACCAAACTTTTAGTGCGGCAACCGGAAGAAGCCAGGAAAAATACCTCGCCGATAAGCGAGCGCGAATTCCGCTCGGTCGTTTGGGCCTGCAGGAAGATATTGCCAAGGCCTGTGCGTTCCTTGCCTCGAAAGAGGCGGCGTACATCACGGGTGAGGCGATGAACGTGTCAGGCGGCGAGGAGTACCACTAATGGCTCAGTCGTGGCCGGGCGGCGCGCGACTCGCTTTTTCTCTCGTCGTAAATGTCGAGGAGGGTGCGGAGCTCAACATTACCGATGGTGACCGAGGTCCTGAACCGGTCGATGAGCTCGGTATCACGCTCAAAAAAGCGGTACGAAATTTCGGTAACGAGAGCAACTACGCGTACGGCATCAACGAGGGTTCTCCGCGAGTCCTCGGATTACTCGCGAGACACGGTATGGTAGCGACGTTCGCGGCAGCTGCCGTGGCGCTCGAGCGGGCTCCGCAAGTCGCCGCCGGTATTATACAGGGTGGGCATGAGGTTTGTGCGCACGGCTATCGTTGGACGCATCAGTTCGGTATGGGCGAGGAGCAGGAGCGCGAGTTCATACGCAGGGCGACGAGCAGCATCGAGCGCAGCACCGGTGTGCGTCCGATCGGCTGGTTGTCACGTTATCTGTACACGAGCGAGACGAGGCGCCTACTCTCGGAAGAGGGTTATCTCTATCATATGGACGACTACAGTCGCGATGAACCATTTGTGGATCGTTCTTTCGAGAGGCCGATGGTGATTCTTCCTTACGCGCTCGACTCGAACGACATGAAGATGTGGAACGCACCGGCGCTTACGCCACGCGCATGGTGCGAATACGCGATCGATACCTTTGATTGGTTACTCAAAGAATCCGATGGTAGACCCCGCATGATGTCGCTCGGGGTCCACCTGCGAATCATCGGTCGACCTGGGCGTATCGGCGCACTCGATCGATTTCTTCAGCACGTGCGGAAGCATGGCGGCGGACGCGTGTGGGTCGCTAAGCGGCGTGATATCGCCGCTCTCTTTGCTCGCTGAACCGATCGCTGTTCAGGCGCCGCTTTCAAAGCGCGTGGCAAGCTCGCAAGCGAGAAGGTCTTCGCCCTGAGCGGTGATAATCTGCAGACCCGCAGGAAGATCGTCCCCGGTCGGTAACGGAACTGAGGCGGCTGGCAGGCCAGCGGCTGTCGCGATGACCGTGAGGTCGGCGAGGTCGGTCGGAGTCGGTCTATTGAAATTAAAGGCCTGATCGGGCGTTGTCGGTAGCACGAGTGCACCGAGAGGTCGCATCACCCCCTGAACGGCGCAGGCGAATCGCCAAATTCGGGCGCGAAAGTCCTGGAGTTTGTCAAGTCCGAGAGAGGCGCCATACTCGAGCATGACGCGCACTTCGGGTGAGTAGAGCTCAGGAGTCTTGGTCAGGCCGTCGCGGTGTTGCTCCGCCATCGCTCGTTGGCACAAAGAGAACACGGCGCGACGCGTCCGCGCAGGATCGAGCGGCGCAAGCTCAACAGCGACAAGTCGGGCGCCGAGTGATCGGAGACGATCGAGACCGAGGTGGTAGTAATGCAAGACCTTGGGAGTCGTGCCGAGCGCTGCTGCGTCAGATATGAATCCCATCGGTCGACCGCTCAATATTTTATCCACACTTTTTGCCGAATGCACTACGGAGTGCGGTAACCCAGACAACGTACTCAGCAGGGGTTGGAGCAAGGCGGCTCGCGAGGTCATGGGTCCGACATGATCGAAATCTGAGTGTATTGGCAGTACGCCATCTAGTTCGATGCGGTTGGACGAGGGCTTGAGACTCGAAATACCACAGAAGGACGCCGGAATTCGAACCGATCCGACGGTATCGCTCCCTACGGCGAGCTCGACATGGCCCGCCGCCAGTGCGGCTGCTGAGCCACCGCTCGAGCCGCCGACTGAGTGCGTTCGTCGCCGGGGATTGCGGATGGGACCGTCGATAGAGCGACCTTCGGCACCGAGCGCTCCGACGTCCATACTTGTTTGGCCGAGTAGCACGGCACCGGCTTGTCGAAGTCGACGTACGAACGGCGCGTCCTGCATGGCGACCAAGCCTCTCCGGTTGAGCAGGCCCCCTTCAAACGGCCATCCCTTTACTGCGATGTTTCCCTTGAGGGCGACGAGGTGGCCCTCGATTGGGCTTCTGCTGAGGCCTGACTCAAGACGCGCATCGCTCTCCGCAGCCATCAACCGCGCTTCACCCTCTGCAAGGTAGGACCAAGCGTTGAGAGCTTCGTCCGCGCGGATACGCTCGAGGGATATTTCGAGCGCGCGACGATTGCTGCCCATCAGGGGTTCGTCTTCGACCGATCGTCGATTAGTCGAATCGGTTTTTGACGGCTATCGATTTGCGTGAGCGAGGCCGTACCACCTGCAGCGACTAATTCGACACGCAATTCGACGCCAATACGCTGCGCGAGCAGTTCGGCGAATCGTTGCTCAAGTGCGGTATTTGAGAGGGCGTACTGGCTGCGAATTTCGATAATGACCGTCAGGTCGTCGCGGCCCGTGCCATCGCGAGTCGCGCGACAAATGTATTCCCCCGTGAATTCCGGTCGTTCGTTGAGGATGGCGGCGAGGGCGAGCGGATAAACGTTGATACCGCGAAGTTTGACCATGTTATCGCTGCGTCCAAGCACACCGACGATCCGCCGTAGGGACAGTCCAATCGTCGACTTATCGAGGCGCCATGCGGACAGATCATGCGTATTGAAGCGGATAAGCGGGTAGACGTCGTCTCGGTAAAGCGACGTCACTACCATATCGCCTGGCGTTTCGTCCTGCAGAACTTTACTGGTCATTCCATCAATGATTTCAAGATATTGGGCATCTTCCATGACATACATGCCGTCACGGTCCAGACCCTCGGCAGCGATCGGCCCAGTATCCGCTACACCATACCAGTCAAAGATTTCAGCTCCACCCCAGGCCTTGGAGAGAGTGAGTCGCGGTTCGCGACCGACGTGACCGAGGATGGCGCGGACGGGTAGATCACGACCCGGATCGAGACCCATACTGCGTGCCGTTTCAGCGAGTTGGCGGATGTAGTCTGTGAAGCCAACGATGACGGTGACGCGCATGTCGCGCATTAGCTCGATTTGAGTTGTCGAGCGGGTTTCTTTTCCGGTACCCGCTGATAAGAAAAGACAATTCGTATAATGTAGAGCGGCCTCGCGAATGAAATGTCCCCCGTTGATCATGCCGTGTCCGTAAACGGAGTGGATTACGTCATCGGAGCGAAGTCCCTGCATGCGCCAAATGCGCGCGACTAAGAGCGCCTGCACCTCGCGCGACTTGGGGCTGAAGAGCACCACTTGCGGACGTCCGGTGGTGCCGCTTGTCGTATGAACGACAGTGACTGGTCTATCCGTAATCGATCGATGGTCGAATCCGTGGTAATCGCCGTATGGTGGATGTTCCGCCAGACTGTGCATGAGATCACTTTTGTCGAATACAGGGAGCTTGGTGATGTCGTCGAGACTCATGACATCGCCGGGTTTCACGCCATGGCGGCTCCACAGCCGCTGATAGAACGGAATCTCCCACGCACGCAACACGCAACGATGGAAGAGTCTATCCTGATGGACATGAATGTCCTCCCGCGACCGGCGAGCGAAATCTTGGGTAAATGATGTACCGATGGGGAAGTCACGCAGCATCTGCGCGTGGTCGAAGGACTCGAAGTAATACGGAAAGCTCATGATGGAACCAAATCGAAGCAAAACCCATCGACGAACGTACGGACCTCGTTTAGATGCTCGAGGTCGTCAACGAGTGTGATGAGTTGCGCAATTTGAGTACTACTCATGGGGTGCAGACCGGATGCCGCAGCGCACCTGAACTTTTCGAGATGACGCTCGCGGCAGAGAGGTCGATCAGGGGCGCCGAGCACGGCTGGTAAGTCGATGACGAGTTCAGTGCCGTCGCGAAGACTCACTTCAACGCGCTGGGGAGCTAGCACGTTGACTGTTGGATTTTGGTCTTTGACGATGCGAATTCGTGCGGCGAGGTCATGTCGGGCAGGCTCGGCGATCGCGGCTGGATCGAAATCGGTGACGCGCACGTCATCGCAAAGTAGGGCAGTGGCCGTCACGTAAGGCAAGCAGAGCCGCGCGTATGACGGAATCATCGTGGGTGATGGAGGGCGATCAACCAACCGGACGATGAGCGGTGGCGCAAGCACTCTAATTTCATTTAGGTTCTCCACACCGAAGTCGTGGTGATCGCGCAACGTAAGTACGCCATGGACGCCACCATGCGTCGCACGACCGTTCGGAAAGGGTTTGTGCGAGAGCTCGGTGATCGCCTCTTTCGACTCAAGATTATCGAAGGCAGTTCGATCCCATTCAGGGTTGATGAGCGTGAGTTACCAAAAGGACCTTCTAAAAATTGAAGCGGTCCGCGGATACCCCGTTGAGCTATGCGGATAGCATCGATCGCAACGCGCGCATTAAAGCCGATCTGCATTGGTAGCATCGGCGAGCCTTCAACATGGGCCTGCATAGTTCCGGAGAGCTGGCTGTAGGCGAGACCGAGGGCGCTGCGGGTGGTAGCAGCGTCAAGGCCTTCAATCCGTGCGATACCCGCTGTGGCGCCGAGGGTGCCACACATCGCAGGCCGGAAAAATCGCAGCTTATTTTTTGCAGCTCGCCCGAGCGACGTCGCGATATCGACGCTCACCGAGCAACCTTCGATAAGCTGTGAGCCGCAGACACCGCCGTGCGCATCGCACCACGCCACGAGGGTTCCGAGAATCACGGCCATTGGGTGCACGAGCGCAGGCTCGGGTATGCAATCCCACTCTTGGTTGTGGATCTGGTAGCTGTTGATGAACGCTACAGTGCTCGCGGGCACGCGCTGCGCCGAGCCCCAAATGCGTGCGGCGTTGCCGCCGCCCCATTCTCGCACTACTGCCGCTAGGTCCTCAGCGAGGGGAACACGCGAGCCGGATTGACTGACGCCGAGGGTGTCGAGAATGAAGATTTTAGCGGACGCGACGGCCTTGGGTGAGAGTGTGGAGAACCGGGTCGTTACGGCGCGTTCGACGAGGCGGTGGGCAATATCGCTAGGCGAGTTCATATGAAGTGCGATGCTACAGGTTCGTGCTCGTCAGGCGCTACCCAGCCCGCGTGTACCTCGCCCTGGACCGAAGTTAGGCCGTATGCGTTAGTGCATGCCTCGGTCGAGTGCGAGATGCCGACGGAGTCGGTCGAAGTCGAAGATCACGGGCGTGGCGGGATGTGGTTCGCCTGCAGGGTCAACTGATGAGTCACACTATCCAAGTCATAGTATCGATGAGACCGATGTACAAAAGCTCATCAATGCAGCAGCGAGTGATAAGCGACCATTTTTGTTTGGAGATCACGACATGGATCGTCTGTTATCTGTCCTTTAGGCGATAACTGGCGAGCTCGCTGTCACGCAGGTGCGTCTAAATACGGTCGAGCGATAACTATCCGAGCGTAAATTGCTCGATCGCGCCTCGATCGATACGCATCGCACTTAAGCCTTCGCGGCCAAAAAGCACGGGCGGTAACGTCTTCAGTTTGTGCGCATCTTCCAGCAGGAGGTCGCTGCGCTGCAGGGTAAGTTGTCGAAGTAGGATATTGCTGCGGCGCACCTAAATTACATGCTGAGCGCCCAAAACTTCCAGTCGAGCACGCGAACCTCCTCTTCAGGATTTCCTCGCGCAGCAAAGCACTCCGCCATGATACGTAAAAGATACGCCCCGCGCAGGGCGGATGGTTTAACATCCGTGACGATAAATTCTGTTCGCACTCGATCACCTTCAAGGACCGGTGCTAAGTGATCACAACTTTCCCATGCGAGCACCGTGAGTAGGTTAGGCAAGCCGCGTGTGATCTGTGCGAAGCCCATGAAAATCGTATGGCCGCCGTACACCAGTCGTTCGCCTAGGTAAGAGAGCCGAGAGTCCGTATGCGCGATCGCCATGTTCAGCGATAGACGTACGAGTTCAGGCGCAGAGGTTATGCTGTCGCGAGCCTCGAGAACGTAGCGCTCACCGATTGGAATCTCCGAAGCCCGCACTCCACGCCATACCGAGGCGGGTGCGACATTCCAACTCGACTGAACAGCCGCTGCGATTTCATTGAGTGAGGTTGACTGACCGATGGTGTCGAGATCATCGGCATGTCCAGTTACAGTGTTTGTCTCACGATACGGGATCATCGGGTAGCGCCAAAAGCGGAGCACAGTTTCATCGCGCTGATTCGTCGTAGTTATTTCGAGGGCGACGATTCCGGTGGTTGCTCGTCCCGCCCGAGCTTTATTTTGACGAAGACCGGCGACGCATGTTCGGGTGTACAGCGTATCGCCGAGGAATACGGGCTGGCGTAACACGAGTCCGCGGTAAAAGAGGTTAGCCTTTACGCGCTGTGATGCCCAGGTCGACTGGCCGATCGCGATGTTGATGGCTATCAGTGGATGGCAGAGCGGCGTGGAAGAGCCCGTGATTCGTGCGGATATCCCGTGATCGAGCGGAAGTCGCAAACGATCGCCGAACAGCGCTTGGTGGATTGCGGCATGACCGGCAGTCACGGTGACGGCCGGGGCGTCGAACTCGAGGCCGCGGTGAAAATCTTCAAAGTACGGGCCATCGACCTTCATTGAAACGTCCTGATCAGCATGCGGACAGCGATAATAGAAAGAAACACACCAAATAATCGGGAGAGCGTACGTCGCTCGAGAGAGTGCGCAAGTCGTGCCCCGAAGGGTGCCGTGAAGATGGACATCGGTACGATCACAACGAACGCGGTGAAGCTTACGAGTCCGACTGTGAGCCCCGGCAACGACATATCGGGCCGTGCAAATAGATAGCCAATAGTTCCTGGGACCGAAAGTAGTAGGCCAAAGAATGCAGCCGTTCCAACGGCTTTGTGGATCGGTCCACCCGCAAGAGCCATGGCGGGAACCGAGAGGGTTCCGCCACCGATGCCCATCATCGACGATACACTGCCGATCGATACCGCTAGCAGATTGCCGGGTACCCCTCGGGGGATGCTGTTGATGAGACGAAGGTGATCGAGCGGCAGGAACATCTTCGTCGCCACGAGTAAGGCTACGATACCAAATAATCCGCTGAGGGCGCCGTCACTCGCGTGAGCTGCGAGTAGGCTGCCTACTAAGCCTCCGACGATCATTCCTGGAGCCCAGGCCTTAGCGATCGTCCAGTCGATGCCGCCCCGCAGATGGTGGGCGTGAGACGAGGCGATCGACGTCGGGATTACGGTGGCGAGGGAGGTCGCCACCGCCACATGCATGCACCACTCTTTTGGGAAGCCCGTGAACTGTAAAGCGGATTCGAGTACGGGCACGAGGATGATACCGCCGCCGACCCCGAGGAGCCCTGCGATTAGACCGGCGAGTAAGCCCGTTACCGCCAGCAATGCTGCCAGCAGGGCTAGGGAGGATGCATCGGAAGCAATATCCATAGGAGCAGCAGTTTAGGGTACGACTCTATTCTAAAAAACCTTCCTTGCGCTCGATGGGTGGGCGCCGATAGAGTTCGGTGACAAGTCAGCACGGATTAACACCCATGCCCGGTTCCTCTTGGGCGATACACAAGTTTGGCGGCTCTAGCGTTGCCGATGCCGATTGCTTTCGGCGCGTTGCAGCCATCCTCAATCCGCAGACCACAAAGCAGTTGGGGGTGGTACTTTCGGCTTGTAAAGGGGTGACGGATTCACTACTTGAGCTTGTCGCCAAGGCGGGGCGACGCGAGCCAGAGTTTCAAGTGGACCTCGACGTGTTGCGCGAGTGTCATGCTCGGATCGCTGGGGAGTTGCTTTCCAAGCAGGACGCGGAGCGATATCTGGAGACCTTCGATCGTGATCGGGCGGACATCGAAGGAATCCTGCAGGCCGTCAGCCTGACGCGTTCGGCGGGTCGTCACATTACCGATCTAATTTCGGGGTACGGTGAGATCTGGTCCACTCGGCTCTTCCGAGATTTTTTCGAGAGTCAGCGAGGACGTTCATCGAAACGTCGCGGTGCGGTACGCTGGCTCGATGCGCGAGAAGTCGTGATCGTCGAGTGGGGACCTCTCGGTCCATTCGTCCACTGGGAGGAATCGCGACGTCGGCTTGCCAAGCAGGTAGCAGCCGATTTTTCCGGCACCTTGGTGATAACCGGATTCATTGCGACGGACGTGAGCGGCGTGCAGACCACGCTTGGTCGTAACGGCAGCGATTTCTCGGCCTCGATTTTTGGTTCGTTGCTAAATGCCTCAGAGATTCACATATGGACTGACGTCGATGGCGTGTTGTCCGCCGATCCGCGTCGCGTGCCAGATGCGCAGGTGATCGACTCTCTGTCCTACGACGAGGCGATGGAGCTTGCGTACTTCGGGGCGAAGGTTATCCATCCGCAGACGATGGCACCGGCGATTAGTCGGGAAATCCCTATCTGGATCCGAAACACCTTTGGGCCTGACCATACCGCCACGTTAATCTGTGCTCGTCCTCAGTCGTCGCTCGCGGTCAAGGGCATCACGGCCATCGAGAACATCGCGCTCCTGAATCTCGAAGGCGCGGGCATGATCGGCGTGCCAGGCACGGCTTCACGCCTTTTTGGTGCTTTGCAGGAGGAAGAGATTTCCGTTGTCCTAATCTCGCAGGGTAGTTCTGAACACTCGATCTGTTGTGCCGTACCGTGTGATCAGGCCGATCGCGCCGTCACCACTGTTAGCGCCGCGTTTGCTCGCGAGTTAACAGATGGACAGATTCAATCGGTCGAGGTCGATCGTGAACTCGCCATTCTCGCCGTCGTTGGTGATGGCATGGCAGGTACCCCTGGCATCTCAGCCAAAGTATTCGGAGCACTCAGCGCTGCAGGTGTGAATGTCCGAGCGATCGCTCAGGGCGCCTCCGAGCGCAATATCTCCGTGGTGGTCCCGGCGAAGGCGGCTACGCGTGCCTTGCGAACCGTGCATTCGAGTTTCTATCTCTCGACCCATACGGTGTCGGTCGGTATCATCGGTCCGGGCACAGTGGGCCGTGTGCTACTCGAGCAGATCGCGTCTCAGACCGAACGCCTTCGTCGCGACTTCAAACTTGATTTACGTGTTAGAGGTCTTCTGTCCTCGAAGCGGATGGTGCTGTCCGATATGGGAGTTACGCTCAGTCGATGGCAGTCGGAGTTTGCTGACTCGAAGGTCACGCCCGATCTCGAATCCTTTGTCGCTCATGTGGGTGTCGATTATCTGCCGCACCGTGTAATCATCGATTGCACGGCTAGTGGTGAAGTAGCGCAGCTCTATCCGGAATGGTTAGCCGCCGGCATCCACGTAGTGACGCCGAACAAAAAAGCGAATAGCGCTCCTATGGCGTTTTATCGGCGCCTGCGTGACGCACGACGCGCGGGAGGAACTCACTACCTCTACGAAGCGACGGTCGGTGCAGGGCTACCGATCATTCAGACACTCCGTGACCTGCGCGAGACCGGCGATGACGTGACGGGTATAGAAGGTATCTTTTCGGGGACGCTCGCATATCTTTTCAACGTTTACGACGGATCGCGTGAGTTCAGCGCGATCGTCGCGGATGCGAGGCAGCGTGGTTATACAGAGCCGGATCCACGTGATGATCTTTCAGGAATAGACGTCGCGCGTAAGCTGATCATTCTCGGTCGGGAAATGGGCTTGTCACTCGAGATGTCGGACGTAAAGGTCGAGAGTCTCGTTCCCATAGGATTGGAGCAGGGCTCTATCGAAGAGTTTCTGACTCGACTTCCGCAGCACGACGACGCCATGAAGATGCGTTTCAATTCAGCACGTGCTCGAGGTAAGGTATTACGCTATGTGGGTCGTCTCACGTCGGCAGGAGAGGCGACAGTAGGCGTGGTCGAGCTCGATGCACGACATGCCTTCGGTAACATCGCGCTCACGGACAACGTCGTTCGATTTGCCACGGCCCGCTACAACTCGAATCCTCTGATCGTTCAGGGTCCGGGCGCAGGTCCCGAGGTGACTGCAGGCGGAATCTTTGCCGATGTATTGCGTCTGTCTGCTTATCTTGGGGCAAGGCTGTGAGCTCCGCGGCCGAGCATCGCGGCATGAGCCGAGCGACCGCCTTCGCGCCAGCTTCTGTGGGCAATGTCGGTATCGGGTTCGATATCCTCGGGTTTGCCGTAGATGCACTCGGCGACCGCATCACTGTGTCGCGGACCGAACGTCCTGGCATTCGAATCACCGGCTGTTCCGGTGTCGTAACAGATCTTCCGCTCGAGCCTGAGAAAAACACCGCGGGACGTGCGCTGATTGCCCTTGGCGTGGCCGCTAATCCGCGTTTTGGTTTCGAGATGCACATCGAGAAGGGTATTCCTCTCGGTTCTGGTCTTGGTGGTTCTGCAGCATCGGCGGTGGGCGCTGTGGTGGCAGCCAATGCTTTGCTCGACGAACCTTTCGATCGACTCACGCTTTTAAAATTTTCGATGCAGGGCGAAGCGGTGGCGAGTGGCTCTGTTCATGTCGATAACATTGCGCCTTCGCTTTTTGGTGGACTTGTGCTGACGGTTGGCATTGATAATCCAAAAGTGAAGCGCATTCCAGTACCGTCCGGCGTCACGGCGGTAATCGCCCACCCGCACATGTTCGTACCGACCCAGCAAGCGCGTGCCATTTTGAAGCGGGACGTAGCGATGACCGACTTCGTTTGGCAAACGGCCAACCTCGCTGGCTTCCTCTCGGGTTGTTATACGAACGATCTCGAGCTTATTCGTGAAGGGCTCAACGACGTGGTCATCGAGCCACAGCGACGGCAGTTGATTCCCGGATTCTCCGCCGTGCGCGCTGCAGCGATGGCGTCTGGTGCACTCGGTTGTTCGATCTCTGGTGCGGGTCCAACCATGTTTGCTTGGGCGCTCGCGGCTGATGCACAGGCCGTTCGCGAAAAGATGGTTGCGGAGTTCGCGCGCAACGGCGTAGCGGCCGACCACTGGGTAGTGCCCGTCGAATCGGCTGGCGCACGAATCGTCGAATAGTGACGACCGGATGAAGTTTCGCAGTACCCTCGGTGGTGCAGAGCGACCGGGATTCTCCGAGGTGTTGAGGCGTGGGTTAGCCGCCGATGGCGGTTTGTACGTCCCTGAAAGGTGGCCGAATTTCACGCTGAACGATTTCATCGGCGCCCAGTCCCTTTCTGAGGTTGCCACGCGTCTGCTGGCGCCCTTTGTCGAGGACGATCCGATTACTCTGGAACTCAGTCATATCGTTCGTGAAGCCTTCGACTTTCCCGCGCCGCTAAAGCGCGTACAAGGGACTTCACCTGGCGAGGCGCTGTCGGTCCTCGAGTTGTCGCATGGACCGACTGCAGCGTTCAAAGATTTCGGTGCAAGGTTTCTCGCTGCCTGTTTCCAGCGGATTCAGAAATCTGGGTCCGGTTCAATCAATATTTTAGTCGCGACGTCGGGAGACACCGGTGGCGCAGTGGCTGCAGCATTTCATCAGCGATCGGGAACGAAGGTGACCGTACTCTTTCCGAAGGGTCTTGTATCACCGCTGCAGCAACACCAACTGACCTGTTGGGGCGATAACGTATGCGCCTTTGCCGTGCGTGGTACATTTGATGACTGCCAACGCATAGTCAAACAGGCATTCGGTACAGTGGCGCTTCGTCAGCGACAGCAATTGTCATCGGCGAACAGCATTAATCTCGGACGCCTGCTTCCGCAGGCTGTATATTACGCCGCAACGAGTCTCGCTTGGTATCGAGAGCATGGCATGCAGCTCTCATTCGTCATTCCGAGTGGAAATCTCGGTAATGCTGTCGCGTGTTTGTGGGCGCGGCGTATGGGCCTGCCTATCGGTCGGGTCGTACTCGCCCATAATGCCAATAGGACAGTCCCCGATTTTCTGGTGACGGGAGAATGGCGGCCGAGCTTGAGTACGACGACGATTGCCTCGGCGATGGACGTCGGTAATCCGTCGAACATGGAGCGACTCAGGGATTTATTCCCCGAGGTCGCAGAGTTACGCGCCAGCGTGAGTGCGGTGAGTATCGCCGATGATGCGATTCGACGTCGCATTTGCCTAGATCATGAGCGCTTCGGCGAAACGTGGTGTCCGCATACGGCAGTCGCTGCGGAGGCGTGGGAGAACATGACGGTGGAGTCGAGGAGGGAAAACGCATGGTGTGTGGTGTCGACAGCCTCGCCGGCAAAGTTTCCGGAAATTGTGGAGCCGTTGATTAACGCGCGAGTCCCGATTCCAGAGACGCTGACGCGCTTGTTCGACCGACCCTCGGTATTTAAGGAAATCGATATGTCACTTAAGGCGCTCGAGGCCGAGCTGACGAAGATCAATTAAAATTTAGCACTAATGAAGCTCCAACTCGAACAATGGATGCAAGTGGCTGCCGCCGTCGTTCTTGGTATCCTGATCGGGATCGTAGTCACTTTGGGGTGGCGCTGGTATAAAAGGCAGCGCGAGCGCCAACGCCGCAAACGACGCATTGAGGCGATATCTATCGATCACTTGCGCGATGTTGCAGTTCCCGATGGCAGCGGGGTGATGCTTCATATCGACTATGTACTATTGACGGTTCAAGGCGTTTTACTGCTCGATGTTCGTGACGTCGTCGGTAACGTTTTTGGATCGGATGCCATGATCGAATGGACGGTCATGCACGCGGGCCGTCGTAACGGTTTTGTCAATCCTCAGGGGCCGCTTTACGACCGAATTGCCGCCATCAAGGCGATCGTGAGTGATGTGCCCGTTGAGGCCAGAGTGATGTTTGGTAGTACGTCGTCATTCCCGAAAGGCTTACCGAGAATGACGCTGAGAGAGGACGCCTTGGAGAGCGAATTTCCGCTTGGCGATCGGGCCCAGGCCGAGCAATCCATCGAGGTGTGGCGGCAGGATTGGCAGCGCGTGCGCGAGACCTTGGTGCCGAGCGAATTCAGCGCCCGAAGCTAATGCACTACCCGAGCGTGGGTAATCCAAAAAACTGTCGAGATGTGGCTGTAGTATGCGCCGATAGATCCTCGAGCGATTCTCCTCGCGCCGCAGCAATGACGCCTGCGATATGCGCCAAATACACCGGCTCGTTTCGCCGGGATTCGGGCTTTGGGTACAGGTCGCGAGGCAGCAGATAAGGCGCATCGGTTTCTACCATCAAACGACCGGCCGGAATTTTTTTGACGAGTTCGCGCAAGTCAAGTCCACGCCTCTCGTCGCAAATCCATCCTGTTATGCCGATGTACAAGCCGAGGGCGAGGCAGGCCTCTAGCGCGTCGGCCGAACCGGTAAAGCAATGTAAAACAGTCGGTGGAAGCTCATTGTGATATTCACGAAGGATCGAGATGAAGTCCTGATGCGCATCCCGCTCATGCAGGAAGAGGGGTTTGCGCAAACGGATGGCCAGCTCCACCTGTCGCTTGAAAGCAAGGCGTTGGTCGCGAGGCGTAGAGAAATGACGATGGTAGTCGAGCCCGGTCTCGCCGATCGCAGCGATCAAAGGATCCTCGGCAAGCTTCGCGAGCGAGGCGAACGAGGCATCATCGAGATCGACGGCATGGTGCGGATGACAACCGGCGGTAGCGCGTAAAATGCGGGGCAATGTGTGGCTTAGTGCGAGCGCCGCCTTGCTGCCTTCCAGCGAGGCGCCCGTTACAACGAATTGCATAACGCCGACATCCATGGCCCGCTGCAGAACCTGCTCGCGGTCGTGGTCGTAGCTGTCGTGGGTCAGGTTGATGCCGATATCGATCAGCCCGACAGTCACTGCTAAAAACCTCCATTCTGTAGAGAGGCCAGCGCTGCACAAAGCGCGGTGACATCCTCTTCGGACTGATCCCAGGACACCACAAGACGGGCTTCGCCTGAACCGACTGCGCCCCAGTCGTAGAATTCAAAACCTTGTTCGCGCAAGGCGGTTGCGCTCAGGTCTCCGATTCGCACAAATACCTCGTTGGCCTCGACAGGGTGCATCAACGCGCTGCCGGCGGCCTGGCCGAGACGCGCGGCAAGGGAGTTGGCGCGGGTGGCAAGGCGCAACCATAGATCGTTGTCTAGGTAGGCGAGAAGTTGGGCAGAGGCAAACCGCATTTTGGAGAGCAGATGACCGGCGCGCTTACGCCGAAACTCAAAATCTCCCGCTCTATCGGGATCAAAGAAGATCACCGCCTCGGCAGTCAGCGTACCATTCTTAGTTGCACCGAAGGACAATACATCGATACCGGTACGCCAGGTTATGTCGGCAGCCGAGCAGCCGAGTGATGCTACGGCGTTAGCGAAGCGCGCACCGTCCATATGCACGACGAGCCCTCGTGAATGCGCAAGGTCACACAGTGTCTTCACTTCACTTGGCGTGTAGACCGTACCGAGCTCGGTCGCCTGCGTGATCGATAGCGCCCTCGGCTGAACCGTATGGGTCGACGGCGGATTCGCAGCCAGTGTCCTATCGATCATCTGCGGGGTGACTTTCGCATTCGGGCCCTGCATCAGGAGCAGTCGTGCTCCGCCGGTCATAAACTCCGGCGCACCACACTCATCACGGACGATGTGCCCCTCCTCGTGGGTGAGGATGGCACCGTAGGGTGGTACCAAGGTCGAGAGCGAAAGAGTATTTGCTGCGGTGCCGGTAGCGACTGGGAATACGCGCACCGACTTCTCGAAGAGCTCGGAGAAACGAGCATCGAGGCGTGACGACCAGGCGTCGTCGCCATACCCGAGCGCGTATCCGTGGTTGGCAGCCGCAATTGCCTCGATGATTTCGGGGGCGGCGGGCGCCGTGTTGTCGCTTTTAAAGTATCTCGCCATCGGGCGCGAATCGTACTCTAACAGGCGAAAGATCGGCATGGCATGATCCGTCGGTGCGCGATCAGATCGTACTGCCACTCGAAGAACCTACCGCTTCTGGAGGCCGATCGCTGACCGTGCGCCGTAGCGTCCGGGTTCGGCGTTTGGCGCTACGGGTTCACCTCGACGAGCGCATCGACGTGGTCGTTCCGCGTGGCGTCTTGATGTCGAGCATCAAGGCGTTCGTTACGCGTCATCAGGACTGGTTAGTGCGTAAGCGGACGGTTCGGACGGCGAGGGTCGTTACCGAGCCGTTTCCGCCGGCGGAGATCCCGCTCTCGGGGCTCCAAGAGCGTTATCGCGTGCACTTGGCTGGAGGACGAGGGCGACTGCGCGTGGAGAGACGTGGTGTGGTGCTGTCTTTGCGGGGCGCTTTGAATGAAGCCACGATATCGTCTGCGAGGCGAACTTTACTAACGTGGCTGACGACGCATTCGCGGGAGGCGCTCGAGGTTCGTTTGCAGCAGATAGCGTTTCGCTGGGGTTTTAAGTATCACAGCCTGCAACTGCGACGTCAGCGGACTCGTTGGGGCTCATGTTCGAGCCGTGGAGTGATCAGTCTGAACGTCTGCGCCGTGTTTCAGGAGCCCGAAGTACTCGATTACCTGCTGGTGCACGAGCTCGTCCATACGCGCTACATGAACCACTCCGCTGCGTATTGGGGAGCCGTCGCTGAAATGTGTCCTGATTGGAAACGCCTTGATCGCGAGTTGAGTCAGGGCTGGAAGCGTATTCCCCCTTGGGTGTTCGCATGAGTGCTTCGGCGCGTGCGCCATAGTCGAAAGCCCAGCAGCGTCGCCAGCACGGCCGCGTAAATCAGCGGTTCGCGTATATCTGCCTTGACCTGCCAGTAGTAATGCCAGACGCCGAGGATAGTGATGGGGTAGATCAGTCGATGCAGGGTCTGCCACCGACGACCGAGCTTACGCATCAGTCGGTTGGTCGAGGTAGCGGCAAGCGGAATCAGGGCCAGTAGGGCGACAGAGCCGACGACGATGAACGGACGACGGACAATTTCGCGTCCGAGATCGCTGAAGTCGAGATCGAGCTCGAGCACAGCATAAACCAAAAAATGCAGCAGGGCATACGCAAAACAAAAGAGCCCGAGCATGCGCCGGATACCTTGGATTGCAATCCGCCCGGTCGCTGCGCGCACGGGCGATACTGTGAGCGTGATCATGAGCAGGTTCAGAGCTGTCTTTCCCGTTACGTGCAGCATCTCGCGTATCGGATTGGGACCTAGCGACTGATTGGCGACGCCCATCACGCCGGCAATCAAAAGCGCTGCAGGAATCAAGGCTGCGACGAAGACGAGGGGCTTCAGCGATTGAGCAGGAATAGGCATCGGTTCAGTAGAACCTTCGCAAATCCATACCGCGATAGAGCGATGCCACCTCAGCGGCGTAGCCATTGAACGGTAGCGTGTCAATACGCGAAGCGAGGAAGTTTCCGCCAATCCGTCGCTCCTTTGACTGACCCCAGCGAGGGTGATCGACGGCGGGGTTTACGTTGGCGAAGAACCCGTATTCATCGGGAGCAGAGAGATTCCAGCTTGTCGCGGGTTGGCGCTCCGTGAATTGGATGCGAACGATGGACTTAATGCCCTTGAACCCGTATTTCCACGGAACGATGAGCCGAAGCGGAGCACCGCTCTGATTGGGTAACCACTTTCCATAGACACCGACGACCAGCAACGTGAGCGGGTTCATGGCTTCATCGATTCGAAGTCCCTCACGATAGGGCCAGTCGAGTACGCGCGTACGCTGACCGGGCATCTGCTTGGGATCTAAAAGCGTCGTGAATTCGACGAACTTTGCGCGGGACGTTGGCTTGAATCGGCGAATGAGGTCGGCGAGCGGAAAGCCCACCCACGGTACGATCCGCGACCACGCTTCGACACACCGGAAACGATAAATGCGTTCTTCGAGCGAATGGGGCTTTAGGATGTCCTCGAGTGTGAAGCGTCCGCGAATCTCCGCTTCGCCGTCGATTTCGACGCTCCATGGGCGGCTACGAAAGTTTTGCGAGTTTCGGTAGGGGTCTTCTTTTTCGAAACCGAATTCATAGAAGTTATTGTACGTGGTGATGTCTTCCCACGAGTTAGGAGGTTCATTCGTGGAGAACTTTGGGTTACGCGTGTATCGCGGTTCTGGCAAGGCGGGTGCGGCGGGGCGCCCCGTCTGGGGAGCGGCTTCGATACCCCCGCCGATCACCGCCGCCGATGTGGCAAGGGCTGCGAGAACATACCGTCGATCAAAATATACAGCTTCCGATGGGATCTCGGACGGCCGAATCGAAGGATCGTGATATTGCCCCATAAACCACCTGCCATAAAACAACGGCTTAAAACCAATACTTCAATTCTACTAAAAGTTTGGATGCCGCCCTTCGGAGCTTTTTAGAAGCATTAATCAGAACCGCCTCATCCACCAATTTAAGATGAGGTAAATCGGAGGCCGAATTACCGTAACCGACCAGCCGCCTACCGGGAAAGTTCGCTGCGGCGCGTCGCAATGCCATCGCTTTTTGCTCATCGCGCATGTTAGGGCTTGTCAGCCAACCGTCGAGATGGTCTTCATTCCAGGCGACGCGGCTGCAAATGTACTGATCGAAGCCAAGTGCGCTAGCGAGTTCGGGCACATAGAGATCGACGGCAGCCGTCATCAGGACGAGGTGGTCGCCGGCGCCACGATGACCCCGGATGGCGAGGATCGCCTGTTCAAAAATTCCACGCTTGACTAGTCTTGGAACGTACAGCTCGGTCCACGCGCGGACGTCTCCTCGAGAGGCGCCGCCCATCACGAAATGTATCAAAGCACCTTTGAGATATCCGCGGTCGCGTTTGCTGATGAGGTACCCGAGGACTGCCGGAATCACACCGAGGAAGCGAGAGAGTCGAACAGGGTGTCTTAAGGCGAACCCCGCGACATAACCCAAGAGCGTGTCCCTACGGGAGATCGTCCCGTCGAGATCAAAGAAAACGAGGCGCGGAGCAAGCTCGCGTGGGTATTCGAGATCGTCCACGCGAGCCACCGAGCTATCTGTCGTGACTTTGAGTTGACTGTCCCGACGTGCCGCCCGCCAGCTGCCGCAGCACGTACTGCAGAATGCCGCCATGACGGTAATAATCGCGCTCTTTCGGGGTATCGATACGCACGCGGACTTCGAAGACTATCGGTTCACCACCGTCGTTCGGAGTTGCCGTAGCGGTGACTGTTCGGGCTTCGGCATCACGGCAGTCGTCAAAGTCGAAGGTTTCAAGACCGGTGAGCCCAAGGCTCTGAACGGTCTGTCCGTCCATGAACTGGCAAGGGAGTACGCCCATGCCGATGAGGTTGGAGCGGTGTATGCGCTCGAAGCTCTCGGCAATGACCGCCTTGACGCCGAGCAGCATCGTTCCCTTGGCCGCCCAATCGCGCGAGGATCCAGTGCCGTATTCTTTTCCTGCGAGGAGTACCAGCGGCGTTCCAGTCGTCTGATACTTCATCGAGGCATCGTAGATCGACATCCGCTCGCCTGAGGGGATATGGAGCGTGACACCGCCCTCGGTCCCCGGGACCAGCAAATTGCGCAGACGAATGTTGGCAAAGGTGCCGCGCACCATCACCTCATGATTACCGCGGCGCGCGCCGTAGGAATTGAAGTCGGCTTTCTGAACGCCGTGTGCTTCGAGGTACTTCGCCGCCGGGCTGCCCTTGGCGATGTCGCCTGCCGGGGAGATGTGGTCGGTGGTGACTGAATCGCCGAGCAGAGCGAGCGCACGGGCCCCGCGGATCGGCCTGACCGAATTGGGCTGCATGCTTATGTCGTCGAAGTAGGGCGGATTGCGAACGTACGTAGACGTCTCATCCCAGGCATACAAATTACCCGCCGGGGCCCTTATACCTTGCCAATTTTCATCGCCGGCGAACACGTCGTTATAGCTGCCGCGGAACATGTTCGAGTCGATGGAAGCGCGGACCGTATCCGCCACTTCCTCAGGACTTGGCCAGATATCTTTAAGGAATACCGGATCACCGTCCGAGCTCGTGCCTAGCGGCTCGGTGTTGAGGTCGATATCGGTCGTACCCGCAAGCGCATAGGCCACAACAAGCGGCGGCGAGGCGAGGAAATTCATTTTCACCTCAGGGTGTACGCGACCCTCGAAGTTACGGTTACCCGAAAGCACTGAAGTCGCGATGACGTCACCAGCCTTCACGGCGGCCGAAATCTCCGCTTTCAACGGTCCCGAGTTACCGATGCAGGTCATGCAGCCGTAACCGGCGACATGAAAGCCAACGGCGGCGTAGTCATCGAGCAGTTGCGCTTTAGTGAGGTAGTCGGTCACCACCTTCGAGCCCGGCGACAAGCTTGTCTTGACCCAGGGCTTGGCCTTGAGTCCGCGACGCGCGGCGTTACGCGCGAGCAGCGCCGCACCCAGCATGACCGAGGGATTGGAAGTATTGGTGCAGCTCGTGATCGCGGCGATGAGTACGGCGCCGTCGCGGACGTCATAGCTGCCGCCGCCGCTGACCTTACCGATACCCGTTGCGGCCGGGTTCCTTTCGGCGCGCTCCTCAGACATCTGGGTGAGGGTCTTGCGATAGACCTGCTTCAAGCTGCGCACGGGGACGCGATCTTGCGGGCGCTTGGGGCCGGCGAGAGACGGCTCGACTGTGCTCAGGTCGAGTTCGAGAATATCGGTGTAGTCGGCCTGCGGCGCACTGTTGTGCCGCCACATGCCTTGCGTCTTCGCATAGGCCTCGACCAGATCGATTTGTGATTTCGGGCGGCCCGACAGTTCGAGATAACGAAGCGTCTCTTCGTCGATCGGGAAGATGCCGCATGTACTGCCATACTCCGGCGCCATATTCGCAATCGTCGCGCGATCGGCGAGTGGGAGATTAGCGAGACCGTCGCCAAAATATTCGACGAATTTCTCGACCACACCCTTTTTACGTAGCATTTCGGTGACGGTGAGAACGAGATCCGTTGCCGTGGCGCCCGGCTGCAATCGGCCTGTGAGCTTGAAGCCCACAACTTGCGGGATGAGCATCGTGACCGGTTGTCCGAGCATCGCCGCTTCGGCTTCGATGCCGCCGACGCCCCAACCGAGCACGCCGAGCCCATTGATCATCGTGGTGTGGGAGTCGGTGCCGACGAGTGTGTCGGGGTAGGCCTGCGGACGAGCGCCGTCGGTGTTTTCGAATACGACTCGGCCGAGGTACTCGAGGTTGACCTGGTGGACGATACCCGTGTTGGGCGGAACCACTTTGAAATTACGGAACGCGCTTTGACCCCAACGCAGGAACGAATAGCGTTCGCTGTTGCGCGCAAATTCTATTTTGGTGTTTTGTGCGAGCGCTTCGTTGGTGCCGTAATGGTCGACCTGCACGGAGTGGTCGATGACGAGCTCTGCGGGTGCGAGCGGATTGACGCGCTGGGGATCGCCGCCTAATTTTTTGATCGCCTGGCGCATGGCCGCCAGATCGACGACGCAGGGGACGCCCGTGAAATCCTGCATGATTACGCGCGCAGGTGTGAACGAGATTTCGTGTTCCGGGGTTGACTTGGCGTTCCAGCCGAGCAGGGCGTCGATGTCTCGGCGCGTCACGTTGACGCCGTCCTCGAAGCGCAGCAGGTTCTCGAGCAAAATTTTTAGGGAATAGGGCAGGCGCGCGATTCTGTCTTGTGGCAGCGCGGCGAGACTCCAAATGTCGTACGACTGCGAGCCCACTTTAAGAGTGGTGCGAGTCTGGCGACTGTCGGTCATGGGAACCCCCGCTCGGTCGAAAACCGTCATCAACCTCGAAAATGGGCGCGAATTATAGCCGCTCGCGTAGGTGTGCGCGCCGCATGAGCGATTGCCGGACAATTACGGCGCGGTGGACTCGATCACGGCGCCGCCGAGGCACTGGCTATTGAGGAAAAGTACCGCAAATTGCCCCGGCGTTACCGCCCGCTGCGGGGACTCGCAATCGATCAGCAGGCGACCGTCATCCAAAGGTACTACGCGACAGGGTTGATCGGTTTGACGGTAGCGCAGCTTGACACTCGCCTCAAACGGGCTGGAGGGCGCATCGATAAGCCAATGTGCCTTGGCCGTCGAAACCGACTTTGATAACAGCAGGGGATGGTCGTGGCCTTGTACGACAATGAGCGCATTCTTGTGCTGATCTTTGCGCGCGACGTACCACGCCGCTTCGGCATGCCCCGATCGGCCCCCGATTTCGAGTCCCCCGCGTTGACCTAGCGTGTAGAACGCGAGTCCGTGATGCGAGCCGATTTGCTCGCCTTCGGGTGTTTCAATGGGGCCCGGCGCATGTGCAATGTACTGATTTAGAAACTCATAAAAGGGTCGTTCGCCGATAAAGCAGATGCCGGTGCTATCGGGCTTGTCGTGTACCAGGAGCCCGGCCGCTCGTGCTCGCTCACGGACCTCGATCTTCGTGAGTTCGCCGAGGGGGAAAAGTGCCGCCTCGAGCTGTACTCGCTTAAGCGAGTGCAAAAAGTAGGATTGATCTTTGTTGGAGTCGAGCGCCTTGTGAAGCTCGACACCACGTGGCCCATTGATTCGACGTGCGTAATGTCCGGTGGCGAAACGGTTTCCGCCGAGTCGACGCACGTATTCGAGACAGACGCCGAACTTGATGTCGCGATTACATGGCACATCGGGGTTCGGCGTTCGCCCGGCACGATACTCGGTCAAGAAATAATCGAACACGCGCTGCCGATACTCGACCGCAAAATCGACTCTGTGCAGGGGGATACGCAACTCGCGACAGACGGCTAGCGCGTCTTGGTAGTCGGCGGAGATCGTACAGTACGCATCGCCCTCTTCCCAGTTGGCCATGAAGAGACCTTCGATTTCGAGATTCTGCTCGCGCAGCAGGAGCGCTGCGACGGCAGAGTCGACTCCCCCCGAAAGTCCTACGACGATCACGCCGAGTGCGGGATCTTCGCTACGCCGGTCGAGAGGGTTGCGGCGAGCCCAATGTACGCCTCGGGGCGCAGGGCGGCGAGCCGCGCTTTCTCCGCGGCGGGTAGAGGCAGTCCAGCAACGAACTCAGCATACGATTTCCCGTCAATCTTTCGACCGTGCATGAAATCTTTAAGAAGTTCGTATCCGTTCGGCACTCCGGCTGCCCTCAAGGCCGTTTGTACCGCTTCCCCAAGAACCTCCCAAGCTTGCTTGAGATCGGCGGCAATGCGCACGGGGTCCGCGTCGATCTTACTGAGACCGCGCTGCAAGGCCTTCCAGGCGACGAGCACATGGCCAAGCGCGACACCGAGGTTGCGTAAGACCGTTGAGTCGGTGAGGTCGCGCTGCCAACGCGAAATCGGCAGCTTCTCCGAAAAGTGACGCAGCAGAGCACTTGCGATGCCTAGATTGCCCTCGGCGTTTTCGAAATCGATGGGGTTAATCTTATGGGGCATGGTCGAGGAGCCCACTTCGCCAGCAACAGTGCTCTGCTTGAGATAGCCGAGACTGATATAGCCCCATATGTCCCGGCTGAGGTCGATGACGATGACGTTGGCCGCGGCGAGCGCGTCGCAATACTCGGCGATCCAGTCGTGAGGTTCAATTTGCGTGGTGAGCGCATTGACCTCTAGCCCCAACGACTGGACAAAACGATCCGAAATCCCGATCCAATCAGCATCGGGCAGAGCAGCGATGTGGGCATTGAAGTTCCCTACTGCACCATTCCATTTGCCGAGGATTCGTACGCTCGTCCATCGATCGAGTGCGCGATCGAGTCTGGCCGTTACATTTGCAAATTCTTTACCGAGAGTCGTCGGACTCGCAATTTGACCATGTGTCCGCGAGAGTATCGGGAGTGCGGCATAGCGCGAGGCGAGCGTGCGCAACGCCTCGAGCGCCGGCGAGAATTCGTTCAGCAGTGTCGATCGTGCAGACTGTAGCATTCGCGCGTACGCGAGGTTGTTGATGTCCTCTGAAGTGCAACCAAAATGCACGAGCTCGAGCTCAGCGGCGGAGGCACCTGCGGCAGTCAACCGATCACGTACGTAGTATTCGACTGCCTTCACGTCGTGATTCGTGCGTTGTTCGATCTTTTTGACTTCGCTCGCAGCATTGGCCGGCGGGTTCTCAACCAATTCGCGGACGGCCTCGAGCACCGCGGCTGACAGGGTGGCGGCAGCTGCGAGCCCAAACGGTCTTTCGCGATGTAGGGCGAGTAACCATCCGGCTTCGATACGGATCCGTTCGCGGATGAGAGCCGCCTCCGAAAGGTGACCTCGCAGCGGCGCCGACCCGCTGGCGTAGCGGCCATCGATCGGGGAAAGGGCGTCAAGTGAGTCCAGAGCCATGAGGAACCCGGTGCGCTAAAAATGCTAAGATAGGAATGTTACCTCATGCTCGACGCTCCCCCTGTTCTCTCCCGGTTTTCAGACCTAAAGTCGACCCTGCGATCGCGGCTGCTTGCGAGCCCATGCCACGAGCCCGCTAACGATTGGCGTCTCGGTCAGGAGTCCGAAGCTCGCAGGAAGCGTCTGCGCAAATTCTTCCCTGAATACCCCACGCCCGCGGCCGTGCTGGTTCCCGTCCTCGATCGAGGTGACGACCTCGGCATCCTGCTGACGCTTCGGTCATCGCATCTCAAGAATCACGCCGGACAAATCAGTTTTCCCGGCGGTCGAATCGAGGCGAGCGACTCTGACCCGCTCAGTGCAGCCCTACGTGAGACGGAGGAGGAAATCGGTCTTTGCGGGGATCAGATTGACGTTGCGGGTTATCTTCCGGATCACCTTGTGATTACGGGTTATCGAGTCACGCCCGTCGTTGGGTTCATTCGTCCGAATTTTTCTTTGACACCCGATCCTACCGAAGTAGTGGAAGTGTTCGAAGTACCGTTGTCATTTGTACTCGATGAGCGTAACCACGTGCCTGCGGTACGACACTTCAAGGGCGAGGATGTGCATTTTATTGACTTCCCTTTCGGACATCACACGATCTGGGGTGCCACGGCGGGGATGCTCATGACCTTGTATCGCACGCTACGCGGCGATCCCGCCTGATAGCGGGGCTAACTTTGGATCAGTCCGTCCATCGCTTGCTCGAAATTATGCGCGCCCTGCGAGACCCGCATTCGGGCTGCGTATGGGATCGCGAACAGACCTTTGAGAGCATCGTTCCGCACACCCTCGAAGAAGCGTATGAGGTATCCGAGGCGATCGGCAGCAGAGATGCTGATCGGATCCGGGATGAGCTCGGGGATCTGTTGTTCCAAGTCGTGTTTCTCTCCCGAATCGCCGAGGAGCGTGGGTTATTTAATTTCGACGATGTCGCTCGAAGTATTTCCGATAAGCTCGTTCGTCGACATCCGCATGTGTTCGACCAGCGATCGGGTTTGAGTGACGACGAGCAAACTCGCGCCTGGGAGTTCGTAAAAGAAAAAGAGCGAGTGGCCGCAGGGGTCGAGGGCGTTCTCGATGGTGTTGCACTCGCGCTTCCGGCGCTCACACGCGCAGTAAAACTTGGGAAGCGAGCGGCTCGAGTAAACTTCGATTGGCCAGGCGCCTCGGGTATGCGTAAGAAACTCGACGAAGAGCTTGGCGAGTTCGAAGCGACGCTCACCAATCAGGAACGGCCAGGCCGCCAGCATGACGAGCTCGGCGACTTGCTCTTCGTCATCGCTAATTGGGCTCGACACTTGCGCCTCGATCCCGAGGCTGCGTTGCGCGGTACGAACAAAAAATTCGAGCGTCGCTTCGCTCACATGGAGCATTTGGCTGCAGCCGAGGGCAAGCGGTTGCGAGAGCTCGACTTAGAGTCCTGGGAGCAACTCTGGCAGCGGGCAAAGGCCGCGGAGCGATCACTAGTGGACTGTAACAACTAAAAAGGTAGTATGATGGTGTTCATGAGCACGATCACGCTGTTGGACACCGAGCGCACGGAGCTGAGCCAGCGAGCGGCAAGTCGAGTGGGGCGAGCGGATGATGCGC
>Ga0194131_10000207_pt1 | contig 95691 bp, 100 predicted proteins | sample TA2KigO120mmetaG_FD_148631 | JGI IMG/M metagenome (GOLD analysis project Ga0194131, IMG submission 148631) | Freshwater microbial communities from Lake Tanganyika, Tanzania - TA2015053 Kigoma Offshore 120m | ecosystem: Environmental > Aquatic > Freshwater > Lake | place: Tanzania: Lake... | reverse complement strand
GAGCGTAGTCGTAGGGCTTGAACCGCGCCATCGCCGCCTCCCACGCGCTGAGGGGTCGCGACCCCTTCCAAAGCGTTAGTACGGCGATTTCTCCCAGGAGTTCCGGACTTTTTCTACAGATTCAACGCCCCGGATCAGCCGCGCGCCTTTCGCGTCGGCTGCAGCCGGTGGTTATGTGCCATTCAAAGCTGATAGCGCGTAATGTCGAGTGAGCCATGGAAGACACCCAGGATATCGACGTTCCCATCGTCCTTGATGAGATAGGCAATCCGGTAATGCCCGTAGAGGAGGATGCGAACATGGCGTGATGAGGCCGGGTAACGGTGGCCCATCTCGGGAAAGGAAATGAGATCCTGCGCCCGCTCGTAAATCCCTTGAACGGTTCGAGCCGCGGCTTGGGGATTATCGGCGGCGACGTACTCGAAGATGTCCTCGAGCCAGCGCTGGGCTTCGGCGGTCCACCTTATCTCTGCCATGAGCGGATACGCCGTCCCATATCCTCGTTCGAGATCACCCGCTTCGCATCGGAGTCGGTCAAGCCGCGCTCGACCATCACGTAAAACGCAAGCTCGCGCACGATTTCCTCGCGCGAGCTGTCATCGGGCTGTCGCTCGATGAGGCGAGTGAGTTCTTCTTTCACGGTGGACATAGGCAACACCTCCGCGTCAAGGCTAATTCTGCCACAGCCACCCGCCAGCGGCGAATGGCACATAACGTCCCGCATGACCCGCCGCGAAGCGGTCGGTGTCGATGCGGTGGTTAGCGGGCACGTACGCGAGATTGCCAATAATAAGGACGCCGCGCATGAGGTGCGACCGCAAAGATGACGATTCCTTCGGGCTCCGGCCGGTAGATGAGCGAGAACGGGAAATCCTTGACGAAGACCCGGCGAGTATTGGAACGATATGGCGAGCCCGATTGAGAGAAGGCAAGGGCGCGAGCGGCTGCGTCTTCCATTGCGGCGGCAAAACGCGCGCCCAATCCAGCCTCCGCCTCACTGTAATAGATGACCTCGGCAAGGAACTCGAGGCGTGCGGCGGCGATGAACCGCGCGCGGCTCACCGCGCAAGCCGTCTAGCCTCGGCGAACACGCTTTCCGCGGAAAATGTCGGCAGCTCGCCGCGATCGTATGCGGCAACCCGTTCCGCGATTTCCAGCTCCCACGCCTTCTCGATCTCCGCGATCGGTGCATCGCGGAGCGACTCAAGCAGGGAGTCGGCGAGACGGGCGCGTTCCTCCGGGGACAACGAACGCGCCCGGGCTTCGAGTTCCTTAAGCATGTCGGACATGGCAGGTTCCTCCAAGCGACTGCATCATTTTACGCCCCCGTCCGTAGGTCTGCATTGTGCACGCTAACGTCGTGCCGTTCTGCTGCGCCGCATATGAACAGTGGCTGCCGTGGCGAAGCAACACGGCAGCAATCGATACAGAGTTTGCGGCGTCTGCAGCAACGGCTTGTTAGGCAGCGTCGATGCCATCGATGTTTGGCATCCAGTAAGCTACTCCACCAGGGACAAACTGCAGGGCGCGTTGTTCGTAATGTAGGAGATTTGTCCATCCTCGGCGCTTCTGATGCATAGCGCACGCTGCTGCGAGCGAGATCGCAGCGTCGCGTTCGTGCTCAGTGAGGCTTGGTCCGTCGTAAGACACCAACTGCTCAACGTGGGCCAGCCGCACATCCGCGTGAGGTCGCTCCGCTGAAGCGATACCAAGGAGCCACAACAGGGCTTTGGGATGCGTCTCTGTAATTGGTACGCCTTTGACGCTTTCTCCGAGTAAGATCGCCGCTACTAGTCCTTGAACTAGACATGCCCCACGCAGGGAGTTGAGTTGTTGCACGGTACCGCTTAGTGTCTTAGCGCCACGAGCATGCATTGCACGCCGAATAATTGCGTCGACTCTCCTCACTCCGCTTGGTGTCCAGAACAGCGGCGCATCGATGCCCGCCGCGGCGACTGAACCCAGATCGCCAACAGTATTGAAAGCGGCTGCGACGGCAACGTCGGCGCTCGGAGCCCGCAACCCGCTGATCGTGAACACCTAACCCGCTGGCGGGAAGAGGGCCTCTACAGGACGCTTACTTTCAACAAGCTTCCCAGCGGAATGCTTTGCAACTTGTCATAGACCTCCGTGACCCTCTCCGGGGTGAGCCTTACGGTTTCCTTCCATTTCGGCCCCAACAGAAGGTAAACGATTCGATACTCGATATTGCAGCAGTTGTGAGCAGCGATCCCATACAGTTTGTAAAGCTCACTGAGCTGTTCGCTCTCCTGCAAATCAGGCATCTCTCAGCACCGCCGCTATGAGGTGATCGGTTTTCGTGCCTTCAGCTTCTCCGCCCAGGCGAGGGCTCCGAGACCGGGCGCAAGAGTAATCACGGTCACAAGCCAGTTGATCACGTTAAATGGGCTCAGGAGTTCCTGAACCGCAGAGAAGCCGCCTTTCATCCACGTACCTGCGATCCCGGCGAGGATCAAGAGCACTGCAAGCGTCAGCCAGACGTAGCCGAACACCTTTAGCAAGGCGATCCAGATCTTCATGAGGCGTCCCCTCCCGCTGCACGCAACTACAAGCTAACGTGCAGCGTTCACCGGCGCGACGCTTGTCGGCGCGTCCGCGTGGAACGCTTGGTTAGACCCCGAGTAGGCCGCTCGGGTAGCGAACGAAGCGCTTCATTTACCGCGGTCGAGTTCTTGAACCGCTTCGCAACGTCCGGTTCCAGCACCACGACGTTGGTGCTTTCCAAGTAACGCTGGTAGTACTTGCCCCGAACGGCGCCGGAAAAATCGTATTCCGCCCGCATCTGGTTTGCTTCGAGCCGCCGGCTCTTAGGATTCATATTGCTTCCGCTCATGTGAGGTCGCCTCTCGGGCGCTGATGATGCGAATAGTATCGCCCTGCTCGGTGTGGGACACAACGACCAGGCGCCGGTTCGCGGTCCAGCCGATGGTGACGAAGCGAGCTTCCCCCTCGCTGTGGTCGGGATCGGGGATGGTTGCGGCGAGGGGGTCACCGAATACCGTCGTCGCCTCTTCGAATGAAACCGCGTGGCCTAGGAGGTTTTCCTGGGCCTTGATCGGATCCCATTCGAATTTCATTCGGAGTGTCGGGAGAAGATTTCTCGGGGTCAACGTTCGCAATAACCCGCCGGACAACAGCAAGCGGAGCGCCGCTGTTGGACGGTCGGGTTCATTGCGGGGTTAGGCGTCATCGCGGCTGCACGGCCTTGCGGAAGTAGACCACGCGCTCGGTCTCTGTGAAGCCGAGGGCCCCGTGCACCGCTTGGCTTTGGAGGTTGTCGAGCTGAGTGTCCGAGGCGAGCTCTCGAAGGCCGCGTTCCCGCGCCCAGTTCTCAACTTCGGCCACCAGCCCCCGAGCGACCCCTTCGTTCCGATGCGGCGGCGCGACATACAGGCCTTCCAGGAAGGCAACCGGCGAGCTCTCCGTGCCGTTCACGTAGTCCGTCCGCACTGCCACTTCGGCCAGACCGATGGCTTCTCCCGCGGGGCTGCGAGCCAGGAACTGGGCGAATCGCGTGGGGTCCGCTGCGAACTCCGCCATCTCACTCAAATGCTCGTCTTCCGGACAGTCGGGCCAGAGCGCGCGACGGAGACTCAGCCATTCAGCGCTGGGAGCAGCGACGCGGGTGATCATGACGCCACCTTGGTTCCTAGATCCAGCGGCGCACGCGAGCTTTGTACTCGGTGTACTCCGCGCCAAACTTCGCGTCGAGATACCGCTCCTCAGGCAGGACAACGAGATTGTGCGTGAGCAGCACGGCGAGAACGGTACTCGCGAGCAGCCACGCCGAGTTGAACGCGATGGCGATCGCCGCAAGCAGAAAAGTGAGTGCGAGATAGGTCGGGTTTCGTGTGATGCCGAACGCTCCAGACTTCACGATTGCGGTGGTGCTCTTCCGCGCATCGAAGGCAGTCCCAGCCTTGTGAAGCTCTCGCACAGCCGAGGCCACCAGCGCAACAGACACAACGAGAAGTCCGCCGGCCAGCCAGCGGGTTCCGCCTCCGGTCAGGACCGAGGAAGGAACGAAGGCCTCCAAGGCGCCCCCTACCGCTCCGGCGGCAAGGTAGTAAACAGGCGCGGGCACAACACCAGCGCTGTCTTTGGACTTGGTCATGCCTCCGCCACTCTATCGCCTGGCGCCGGCTGGCGGCGCAATGTCGAACACATCGAACACTTTCTTTGACATCGCCCGGACTGCCACCTGTCTGTCCCTGTGACGCCTAACGTTTTGGTGAACGGCGGGCCGCGACATCCGATGATGTTCCGACGGTGCTGGTGGCCCGTCCGTTCGACCTGGAGTTAGACGCGTCGGCGCGAACGGCCGAAAGAGCGGCCAATCGTTCTCGTGTTTCGGGAGTGAATCGCCCCAACTCCTCCTCCGTCAGCAGTCCGTGCGAATGGATCTCGGCAAGTTGAAATATTGCCCTGGAGCGACTCGGACCGTCGAATGCGCGCGCCAATTCCCGGTCTCTATGTTCGAGCAGCCCGAATACGGTCCCGTACCGCTCGTGCCAAGAAGCTCCACCAGATGACGTGACCTCCCCGATCTCGCGCAAGACACGCTCGCAGAATCGCTCGAGCGCGATTTTTCTCAGCGCTTGCAGGACCCGCCAGTCGCGTTCGGGAATCTCGGCCATGAATGTGTAAGCGTCTAACGAGAAATCGGCCCCATAAGTGGGGCATTTGCTTTGCCCCGAAAGCGGGGCTGAAGCACGCAAGGCTACCCCTTTCCCCCTGATTCCTCAATCCGGTCAACCGGGGTAGCGACCTATACGTTTATCCAGTATAGGCACCGGAGACGGGAGGAAGCATGTCGCCGCCCAGGCTGCTCGAGCAGTACCGCGAGCGCCTGCGGGTGAAGCACTACAGCTTGCGCACGGAAGACGCGTACCTGCACTGGGTGCGTCGCTTCATCTACTTTCACGGCAAGCGCCACCCGCGGGAGATGGGAGGGCCGGAGGTCGAGGCGTTCCTGTCCCATTTGGCGACCGAGGGGCGAGTGGCACCCTCGATGCAGAACCAGACGCTGGCTGCGCTCCTCTTTCTTTATCGCGAAGTCTTGGAGAAGGACTTGCCGTGGATGGAGGGGATGGTACGCGCGAAGCGCCCGGCGCGCGTGCCGGTGGTGCTGACGGAAGGCGAGGTGCGCGCGCTGCTGGGACAGCTTGACGGCACGCGCTGGCTCGCGACGAGCCTGCTCTACGCTACCGGCATGCGCCTACTCGAGGGTCTGCGGCTGCGCGTCAAGGACGTGGACTTCGAGCGGCGCGAGATCACGGTACGCGACGGCAAGGGGGGACGGGACCGGCGCACGATGCTGCCGGAGCGCCTGCTCGAACCCCTGCGGGGGCACCTCGAGCGCGTGAAGTTTCTGCACGAGCGCGACCTCAGCGAGGGTTTCGGAGAGGTGTACCTGCCATTCGCGCTCGCGCGCAAGTATCCCCACGCGGGCAGGAGCTGGCCCTGGCAGTACGTATTCCCTTCCGGCAGCCGCTCGACCGATCCGCTCGACGGCGTAATTCGCCGCCATCACCTGGACGAAAAGGTGATTCAGCGCGCCGTGTCGGAAGCCGCGCGCAAGGCGGGGATCGCGAAACCGGTCTCCCCGCACGTGTTGAGGCATTCGTTCGCAACCCATGTTCTGGAGGCCGGCTACGACATCCGTACGGTGCAGGAACTGCTCGGGCATCGGGACGTCTCGACCACGATGATCTACACGCATGTGCTGAACAAGGGTGGACGCGGAGTCAAAAGCCCGCTCGATTCCGGCGGCGCTGACCAGCCGCCGGTCGCACGGGATGTCACATCGGACCATAACGTTCCGGTCAATCGCCTGTCTTGATCCGGCAGCCCGCACGTCATCCGGTTCCATTCTTGTTTTGTTTCTCTCCGCGTCTCCGCGGTTGAATTATCGTCCTTGCTCTTCTTGGCGTTCTTGGCGCCTTGGCGGTTCAATAAAGCAGGGATGAAGGACGAGGGACGAGGGACGAGGGAGAAAACCAGCAACGAAAGCGGATGGATTCCTGAGTTCTATCCGTGTTTATCTGCGTCCATCGGCGGTTACATTCCGGCTTTGCTTGGCGCCTTGGCGGCCGCGTTCAAAGCCACACTGCGGTGCATCCGCCGGCGTCGCAACGCAGGTACCCGCCGCGCTCGTACCAGTCGTTCAACACCCAGCGCTCGCATTCGTGCCCGTCCACCACGTGCACGTGGCGAGCCGGGCGATGCGTGTGCCCGTGGATGAGGCGCGGATAGCCATGCTCGCGCAGCGCCGCCTCCACGGCGGCCGGCGCGACATCCATGATTTCGGCGGCCTTCGCCTGCTTGGCCTGTTCGTTGATGGCGCGCAGCTCCCCGACGCGCTCCTTGCGCGCGGTGATCGGCTGGGCGAGGAATTCGGCCTGAAACTTCGGGTCGCGCGCGTAGGCGCGGAATTTCTGGTACTCGACGTCGTCGGTGCACAGCGTGTCCCCGTGCATGAGCAGCGTGCGCACGCCGTGAAGCACGAGCGGGGTCGGGTCCGCGAGCAGGCGCGCGCCCGAGCGCTCGGCGAATTTCTTCCCGATCAGGAAATCGCGGTTGCCGTGCATGAAGTACACGGCGACGCCCCGCGCGGCGAGCCCCTCAAGCGATTTCGCCACCGCCGCGTTGAAGGGGTCGTCAAGATCGTCGTCGCCGACCCAGTACTCGAAGAGGTCGCCGAGTACGTAGAGGGATGCGGCCCGCGATGCCGCGCCGCCAGCGAGATCGAAGAAAACCTCGTTGATGTGCGGGCGCTCGGGAGCGAGGTGCAGGTCGGAGACGAAAATGCTGTGCGGCATCGGGGCAAGGACTGAGGATTGAGGAATGAGGATTGAGCAAATCCTGCGCGGTGCGTCCTCAGATCAACCCCGAACACTCAATCCTCAATCCTCGATCCCCAATCCTGCTTCTAAACCACTTCGGCGCGCTCGATCACCACGTCCTCGACCGGCACGTCCTGGTGCATGCCGCGGCTGCCCGTTTTCACGTTGCGGATCCTGTCGACGACGTCGGTGCCATCGGAGACCTTGCCGAACACGCAGTAGCCCCAGCCCTTGGGAGTGGGCGCGGTGTGGTTCAGGAACTCGTTGTTCGCGATGTTGATGAAGAATTGAGCCGTGGCGGAGTGGGGATCCGAGGTGCGCGCCATGGCGACGGTGTAGGCGGCGTTCTTCAGCGCGTTGTCCGCCTCGTTCTTCACCGGCGCGCGCGTCGGCTTCTGGCGCATGCCCGGCTCGAAGCCGCCGCCCTGGATCATGAAGCCGTCGATCACGCGGTGGAAAACCGTGTTGGCGTAGTGACCGTCGGACACGTACTGGAGAAAGTTCGCGATGGTCTGCGGCGCGCGCTTCTCGTCGAGCTCGAGCGTGATGGTTCCGAGGTTGGTGTGCAGCTTGACCATGGTGGCAGTGTATCGTGAATGGTGAATAGTGAATGGTGAATGAAGGACGGGAGCGGGTGCCCGCCGGTGCCGGCGATCACTGAACGCTCATTTTGACGGCTTCTCAGCCTTGCCGAGAAGCCGTGCGCGCTCGATGAGGATCGGCTTTACCGGGACATCCCGGTGCGGCCCGGGGCCGGGGCCGGTGGCTGCCGCGGCGATCTTGCCGACGACGTCCATGCCTTTCACCACGCGACCGAAGACGGTGTAACCCCAGCCTTGCGGCGTCGCCGCCGTGTAGTTCAGGAAGTCGTTGTCGGCCACGTTGATGAAGAACTGCGCGGTCGCCGAATGCGGATCCGGCGTGCGCGCCATGGCCACCGTTCCGGCCACGTTCTTCAGCCCGTTGTCGGCCTCGTTGCGGACCGGCGCCCGCGTCGGCTTCTGCTGGAAGTCCGGAGTGAAGCCGCCGCCCTGGAGCATGAAGCGGGGGATCACGCGGTGAAACACGGTCCCCTCGTAGAACCCGTCCTTCACGTACTGCAGGAAGTTCTCCACCGTGCGCGGGGCGCGCTCGGGCAGGAGCTCGATCACGATCGTCCCCATGCTGGTCTTCAACTCGACCTGCGGGTTTGCCGCCGCGGCGGAAACGCTCGCGCAGGCGGCGACGGCGACGAGGACGCGTTTCAGGGTTTTCATCAAAAATCAGGCCGGCTCGCGCCGGCCGCTCTCGGTTAACGTGCTGCGTCCGGGACCCCGGCTACAGGGCGCCCTCGTGGATGACTTTCCAGGTGCCGGCCTCCGGCACCCAGTACTGCCGCTTGCGCGAGCGCTGGGAGAGGTTGCTGCTCTGGTAGTCCTGGTCGAAGGTGACGACCACGATCTCCTCCTGCCCGGGATGGAGATACATGCTGACGTTGCTCACGCCGACCTTGATCCAGCTCTTCGTGCCGTTCACCTTGCGCTTGTGCTCGACCCAGTCGGACCGCGTCTTCTTCCCGGAGGAAAAGTTCTGCGCGTAGTGCGAGAGGTATTTTTCCGTGTTCAGACTCGCCCAGTCCGCGCGCCACGACTCGAGCACCTTGTTGAGCTCACGCGTGTAGCGCTCGACTGCCTCGGGCTGCACCCACTCGATGCGCTCGGTGATGATCACCGGCGTCAGCCCGACCTGCACCGTCTTGGTGATCTGTTCCAGGTCCTCGTTGGTGAGCGCCACGCACCCGTCGCTCGAGCGCGGCGCGCGGCTGTAGGTGTCGAAGGGCGTGCCGTGCAGCCAGATGCCGTAGCCGGTGCGGCCCTGCCGCCGGTCCCACTCGTTCGGGTAGTTGATCGGCAAAGCACCCGCCCCGTAGAGCTCGCTCAGCTTGCCGTAGAGGGTGTTGAGCCGCTCCCGCGGGAGGTTGCCGGTGACGTGATAGACGCCGAGCGGCGTCTTCTTGTCGCCTTCGCGGAATTTGTCCACTCCGTTCTTGCCGATCGCGATGTAGTAATCGGCGATATAGCGGGGCTTGCCGTCGCGGTTCTCGAAGACGTAGAGCGTCGCCCCCGAGGTGTCCACGATGAAGGCATGGCGCTGCGCGGGGCGCAGCTGCAGCAGATACTTGGGCACCGCGTGGCCGGTAGGCCGCGTCTGATGGTAGCGCGCGAGCCGCGCCTTCGCTTCCTCGCGCAGGTCCTCGAGCTGGTCGCGGGGCGCGCCACGGACGTTTCCGAACTCGGTCAGGGGGCGCGCCCGCGCGAGCAGGAGATCGCCCTTGATGAGATGCGCGAGCCGGAAATTCGGGTACGCCTGGATGACCTTCTCGATTTCGGAGAGCGCCGCGTCGAGCCGCTTGTGCTGGATCTCGGAGAGCGTCTTCACGAGCAGCGCTTCCGGCACCGCGCTGCCGTTCGCGCCGTTCACCGCCGGGATCCTGACCGGCGCGAGCACCGGCGCGGCCGTCGCAGCGGGCCGGTTGCCCATGGCGAACGCGATGCCTGCGGCGGCGAGTATCCCGCCGAGCACGCCGCACGCCGCGCGCGCGCTCAACCGCCGACCCGTTCTTGCTGGATCAGCCATTTGTCTCCTCCCTTCACCATCTCGAGCGTCTTGGTGCTGGAGATCTTGAGGGAATCAGACCGGTAGTGCTGGCGGAACGTCACGGTGGCGTGGCCGTTACCGTTGAATTTGACCTTCGGGGCCTCGATCACGACCTCGATCCGCCGCGGCTTGGCGATCCGCGCCTTGCGCTGCGCTTCCCAATCGCTGCGCGACTCGCCGTTGGGCGTCTTGAAGTCGGGAGCGTAGCGCGCCAGATAACCGGCTACGTCGTTGTCGGACCAGGCCTTCGCCCACTCGTTGAGCGCCTTCAGCACCTCGTCGGGGTTGCGCGCGGTAGCGGGTTCCTTTCCAGCAGCAGGCTTCACGGGGGGCTCGGCGGATTTGGCCGGCACCTGCGGTGGTGCGATCGCCGGCTTGGGCGCGGCCGCGGATTCGGGCGCTTTGGCCGGCGCCGCCGCGGCGGGCTTTGCCGGGGGCTCGGCGGTCTTGGCCGACGCCTGGGGTTCCGCCGGCGCGGGCTTGGGAGCGGGCGTGGCGAGCGCGACGCGCGCCTGGGGCTCGGGTTTCGTCGCCGCGGTCTTGGGCGGCCGCGGGCTGCCGGTGAAGAGCTCCCGGATGAGATTCAGCTTCGTCTGCGCGGCGGTGTTGCCGCGGTCGAGCTGCAGCGCCTTGTCGTACGCCTGGCTCGCCATCTTGGCGTAGATGTCGCCCAGATTTTCGTGCGCGGTCGCGTAGCTCGGGTGCGTGCGGATCGCCATCTCGAGGGCGTTGCGCGCCTTGTCGTACTGCCCCTGCGAGGCGTAGAGCACCGCGAGGTTGTTGTAGGGCTCCGGCAGCTCCGGGAACTCCTGGGTGAGATCGATGAAGACCTTGATCGCGTCGTTGGTCTTGTTCTGCTCGGCGAGGATGACCCCTTTCGTGAACCGCGCGCGCGCGTCCTTCGGGCGCGTGGCGAGGTAGGCATCGACCCGCTCGAGCGCCCGGTCGTACTGGCGCTGCTTGAAGAGCCGGTTGACCTCCTGCAGGTCGTCGGCCTGCGCGGCCGCCGGGCTGACCGGTAGCAGGCAGAAAACCAACGCGACCAGGGCGATCCGGGGCGAGAGGAGCCAGGCCATTATGTTATAGTTTTCCGTAACTTTTAGAGGGTTAGCTCTAAAATCCTCGAAATTCTACCAAGAATGCCGGGCAAATCAAACCCAACTCGTCACGTTTGGTGCGATTTGCGCAACGGCCTGGCCGCATCTGCCACGCCGGCCCATCCCGCAAGTTTACAGCTTGCCAGGGTGCCGGAGACAGGAATTCGTGCCGGCGCGGGCGCCCGCGCAGGGCTCTAGCGCGCCGCGCACGGGCAGACCGGGATGCTGAAGATCCATAACTCGCTCACCCGCCGGAAGCAGGAATTCGTGCCGATCACTGCGGGCCGCGTGCGCATGTACGTGTGCGGCATGACCGTCTACGACTACTGCCATCTCGGGCACGCGCGCGTGATGGTGGTGTTCGACGTGGTGCGCCGCTGGCTGCGCGCGCTCGGCTTCGACGTCACCTACGTGCGCAACATCACCGACATCGACGACAAGATCATTCAGCGCGCGCGGGAGACAAACGAGCCGGTCGGGGCGCTGACCGCGCGCTTCATCCGGGCGATGGACGAGGACAACGCGGCGCTCGGCGTGGAAAAACCCGACGCGGAGCCGCGCGCCACGGAGCACGTCGCCGGCATGCTCGAGTTGATCGCGCTGCTCGAGCAACGCGGGCTCGCCTATCGCGCCGCGAGCGGTGACGTCAATTTCGCGGTGCGCAAGTTCCCGGGCTACGGCAAGCTCTCGGGCAAGTCGCTCGACGAGCTGCGCGCGGGCGAACGCGTCGAGGTCGACGAGGCCAAGCGCGATCCGCTGGACTTCGTGCTGTGGAAGCGGGCCAAGGAGGGCGAGCCGCAGTGGGAATCGCCGTGGGGCAGCGGGCGCCCGGGCTGGCACATCGAATGCTCGGTGATGTCGAGCGCGCTGCTGGGCAGGCACTTCGACATCCACGGCGGCGGCCAGGACCTGCAGTTTCCGCACCACGAGAACGAGATCGCGCAGTCCGAGGGCGCGCACCAGCACGAATTCGTCAACTACTGGATGCACAACGGATTCGTGCGCGTGGACGAGGAGAAGATGTCGAAGTCGCTGGGCAACTTCTTCACCGTGCGCGAGGTGCTCTCGCGCTACGATGCCGAGGTGGTCCGCTTCTTCATCGTGCGCGCGCATTACCGCAGCCCGCTCAACTATTCCGATCAGCACCTCGAGGACGCGAAGCACGCGCTGACGCGGCTCTACACCGCGTTGAAGGGGCTCGCGTCCGGTGCGGGCGCGGTCGACTGGTCGAACCCGTACGCGAGCCGCTTCCGCGACGCGATGAACGACGATTTCAACACGCCCGAAGCAATCGCGGCGCTCTTCGACCTCGCGAACAACCTGAATCGCACGCGAGATCCAGAGCAGGCGCGATTGCTTACATCGCTCGGCGGGATCTTGGGATTGTTACAAGGCGATCCGGTGGCTTTCCTGCAGGGAGCCGTGGCCGCCCGTGGAACTGTTACGGGCCAGCCCGCTGCAGCGCATGGAACCGGGACTGCGAAGTACACGCGTGAATCGATCGAAACGCTGATTGCTGCCCGTGCCACGGCAAGAAAGTCGAAACAGTTCGCCGAAGCAGACCGCATCCGCCAGGAGCTGCTCGATGCGGGCATCGTCCTGGAGGACAAGCCGGATGGCACCACCGAGTGGCGGCGGAATTGAGCGGGCCTGCCGTCTTCCGGCTTTGGCCTGACCGGTGTTCATCGGCGTGCATCGGCGGGGGAAAAGAGCAAGGCAGAAGGCAGAAGGATGAAGGCAGAAGGCAGGAGAAAGAAGACAGCCGGATTCTTGAGTTGTATCTGCGTTCATTTGCGGTTCCATCCTTGTCCTTCTTGGCGCCTTGGTGGTTCAATTTGTTGTGGTTTTGCTCCCCGCCCTCCGCGGCAAGAGGTTTTGACTTTCGTCGGCGTTTATCGGCGTCCATCGGCGGCTAATAGGGTTTTTCGCGGACGCCCCTGACATGCTCCTTGCACTGCAAAGCGCCTTCGGCTTTTTCGCGATCGTCCTCGCCGCGTGGTGTCTTAGCGAGGACCGGCGCGCCGTGCCGTGGCGCACGGTGATCGCGGGCACGGTGCTGCAGCTTGCGCTCGCGGTGCTGCTGCTCAAGGTCCCGCTCGCGCGGGAGTTCTTCCTCGGGCTGAACGAGATGCTGCTCGCACTGGAGCAGGCGACCCAGGCCGGCACCGCGTTCGTGTTCGGTCACCTGGGCGGCGGCCCGGTGCCCTACGCGGAGGTTCCCGGAGCGAGCAGCTTCGTGCTCGCGTTCCGCGCGCTGCCGCTGATTCTCGTGGTGAGCGCGCTCTCGGCGCTGCTGTTCTACTGGGGCGTGCTGCCGGTGATCGTGCGCTCGATCTCGGCGGTGCTGGAGAAGACGATGGGCGTGGGCGGGGCGGTAGGCCTGTCGTCGGCCGCCAATATTTTCGTCGGCATGGTGGAGGCGCCGCTCATCGTGCGGCCCTATCTCAGGGAAATGAGCCGCGGGGAGCTGTTCATCCTCATGAGCTGCGGCATGGCGGGAATCGCGGGCACGGTGATGGTGCTCTACGCGAGCATCATCGGGCCGGTCGTTCCGGGCGCGATGGGCCATATCCTGTCCGCGTCCATCATCAGCGTGCCGGCCGCGATCCTCGTCGCCGCGCTCATGGTGCCGCCGCGCGGGGCAGCGACCGCGGGCAAGCTCGACCCGCCGCAACAGGCGGGGAGCGCGATGGACGCGGTGACGCGCGGCACGCTCGACGGGCTCCAGCTGCTGCTCGGTATCGTCGCCATGCTGATCGTGCTGATCGCGCTGGTGACGCTCGCCAATCTCGCGCTCGGGCTGCTGCCCGCGGTGGGCGGGGAGCCGGTGACGCTCCAGCGCGCGCTCGGCATCGCCATGGCGCCCCTCGTCTGGCTTGCGGGCATCCCATGGCACGAGGCGGCGACCGCGGGTGCGCTGATGGGCACCAAGACCGTGCTGAACGAACTGATCGCCTACCTCGACCTTGCGCGCCTGCCGCAAGGTACGCTCAGCCCGCGCAGCCAGCTGATCATGACCTATGCGCTGTGCGGCTTCGCCAATTTCGGCAGCCTGGGGATCCTGATCGGCGGGCTTGCGACCATGGTCCCGGAGCGCCGCACCGAGATCGTGGGCCTGGGCATGCGCTCGATCGTCGCCGGCACGCTCGCGACGCTCATGACCGGGGCGGTGGTCGGGATGCTCCATGCGGGGTAGGCGTTGGGGGCCGCGATGATCCTCGAGCACCCGGACTGGGATCCGCTGATCGCCGCGCTCGCCGCGCAGCCCGCCTCGCCGTTCCGATCCGCTATCGCCCCGGAACTCGCGCGCGCGGTGCTTGCCGCGCCGGCCGCGCTCGCCCTGTGGATCGCGACCCGCGAGCCGCAGCTCGCGGCGGCGGACCGGCTGCGCCTGCTCGTGATCGGCGCTGAAACCGTGGACGCTCCCGACGCCGGGCGCTGGTACGCGCTGCTCCCGCAACTGGCCGGCGCAGCGTTCGAACTGGAGACCACGCTGGTCGGCGACGCGCTCGATCTGGATTTTCGTTCGGCGGCGGCAGATTGCGCGCCGTCCCGGCCCGCGCGGCTGCTGCGGATGCCGCTCGACGAGTTCCTGCGCACGCACGACGCCGGCGACTACGATCTCGCCGCGGTGTTCCACCCCGGCATGCAGAAGAACCGCGGCTGGCTGACGGATGGCAGCCTCGCGCGCATCGTTGCCGCCGGCACCGTGCTCGTCGGATCGTCGTACGAGCCGGAGGAGGCACAGGTGGACGCGTGGGTCATCGCCTGTCACGGCTATGCGGTCGCGGGCGATCCGCTGCTCAATCCGTTCTACCTCGATCTGGGCGACCAGCGAAACCAGGTGCAGTGGGGGCGCGCGCTGTGGAAGTTCGCCCGCCAGGTTCCCGCTCCGGAGCGCGCTCCCGACCAGGAGCGGCTCGACGCGCTCGATCTGCTGTCGCGCATGGTCATGCACAGCATGCTCGAGACCGACTGGCCGTCGTTCGCGCCCGGGGCGCGGCTCGAGCTGAAGTCCTCCACCGGCACCCGGCTCGCGCTCATCCACGTGTTCGACCGTTGCTGTGCCGATCCCGCCACGGGCACGCTGTACCGGTTGGGCGATCGGGGCGAGCTGGCGACGATCGGCGCGCTGGACACCGGTGAACTTGCGTCCTATCCCGAGGGGGGGCGGAAACTGGAGCGCGCGCTGTGGGCGGCGCGCATCAAGGCCGACCGGCTCCTGCCGGAGGGAGCGCGCGTGCGCGAGGCGGGCTACGGAGCGGATCGCGCCGCAGCGATGCTCGCTGACTTGCGCGCGCGCGCGCGCCGGATGTTCCAGGGAAGCGCGGCAACCTGAGAGCCGGTAACAAAACTAGAAAATATCAGCCGCAGATAAACGCCGATACACGCCGATGAAAAACGGACAGGATTTACAAGATTTCGCAAGATTAACAAGATTAGACCCGATCAGATAATCATGTAAATCCTGTTTTCATCCTGTTAATCCTGTCTATATTGATCTTGATTTTATCTGCGTCCATCTGCGTTCATCGGCGGTTACAAGCTTCTTGGGTCTTTTTGATACGGGCTCTCATGCAGCATGCGGGCCGGAAGGCGGCTTGAGGAGAACAGTTTCGCGGTGGCTCAAGGTGACGTACGCGAGATCGTGCGTCTCGCAGAACGCGTCCCATGCCTTTGCCGCCCCGGGACAGAAGATCGAGCCGTCGCAGAGGATGGCGCCGCCTTGGGAGAGGCGCGGGTAGAAGTACTCGAGCGCGGCGAGCGTGGGCTCGTGGAGCGTGAGATCGAGGTGCACCAACGCCCAGTCGCGCTCGGGCAGGGTCGCGAACACCTGCGGGATCCAGCCGGCGCAGATCGCGACCTCCGGGAAATCGGAGAAGAATCCGCGCACGAGTTCCGGCGAGGTGTCGGTCTTGCCGACCGGAAAGAACGGCTCCATGCGCATGGCCCCGTCGCTCCCGCGCACCGGTATCAGGTCGTGCTCGCCGGAGGCGCTGGTTCCGGCGAAGCTGTCGATCAGGTAGAGGTCGCGACCCCTGAAGTCGGACCGGCAGCTGCGCCACGCGTGGGCAAGCAGCAGCGCGGTCGCGCCGCGGTAAGCCCCGACCTCGGCGCGCGCTCCCGGCACCTCCAGCGTCGCGAGGAAATACTGCACCAGGTCGAGCCGGGTCTGAAAGCGCTGGAAAATGTTGAACGGCGTCACCGCCGTGCCGGTCTTCTGGAGACAACGCAGGTAGAGATCGGCGAATTTCTCGGATCCGACCCGCGCGTCGCGGTAGAGGATGCCGAGGTGCCGCTCGGGCTGCGCGCGTGCGTGTATGCGATTGAGCTTGTTCTCGGTCTCGAGGGGATACTCGACGGATCCGCCGCCGCGGCCCGAGAAAGCCGACTTCGTGGCCGCTAACAGTCGTTTGAGCAACATTGGTACGGTGCGTAGCGCTATCCTACCACGTCAATCTATCATCTCACGCGCGTGGCCCGCGGGTTGCGCGGGTGCCGCTTGCGAAAGTAACGGAAAATTTCCATGACAAAAATCGCCTCCGTCCAGACGCACGCAATCTCGGTGCCGCTCGGGCGCCCGCTGTGGACGGCGCATTAGGAACTGGCGAGTTCCAGCGTAATTCTGGTGGAAGTGCGCACCGACGACGGCGTCGTCGGCTACGGGCAAATCCACGGTGCCCCGATGAAGGTGATCTGCGATTGGGTCGTCCGCCTGGGCGAGGTCGTTCGCGGCATGGATGCGCTCGCGCACGTCGCCGTATGGGAAAAGCTCTTCGCGCTCACCTCGCCGCGCCCGGGCGGCGTCCGCGCCCGTGACGGGCTGCCGCCGCCGCTGCCGCGCGGGGAGCGCCCGCAGATCATGGCGGCGATCGCCGGAATCGACATTGCGCTCTGGGACATCAAGGGCAAGAGCGCGGGAATGCCGGTGTACCGGGTGCTGGGCGGAGAGGCAAAGCCGGTGTTCAGCTACGCGACGGGTGGCTACTACCGCGAGGGCGCGGATGCGTCCGACTCCGCCAAGGAGCTTGCGGAGTTCGTCGCGGCGGGCTACCGCGCGGTTGTTTGACCTGGGTCATTTAGCAGCCTGTCGGACTTAGGGTCCCGACAGGCTGCTAGGGGGCGGCCGTTCGGTACTCGGAACGCGGCTGCTCCACGGACCAGCGGACGCGGTCCGCGATCCGCTTGCCAATGCCTGCTACTGAACGGAGTTCCTCGGCGCGGGCCCTCATCACCGATTCCACACTGCCGAACCGGGCCAGCAATCGGCGCGCCCGTTCAGGTCCGATTCCGGGGAGCCCTTGAAGGATGAAGAGCTGCCGGGCGTGCTTTCCCTTCGGTCGGTACCCCGGGCGGGGGAGCGCCCCGATCGCGTAGGTCTGCCCTTGCCGGGCGACATAAAGCATGGTGGACACGGTCTCTTCCGGAGTGCGCGTCCTTAACAACGGAATGCCGCAGAACACGGTTACGGCCACTAGGGCGCCCTGGATCGCTTCCCATCGCAAGCCTGTTTCGTCGAGCTTGTACTCGGCGCCTTCCAGGATCATCGCAGGCCGCAGTTGCGTTGCGGCAAGCCGCAACGCCTGTGTGAAGAGCCTCCCGCCGATGATCGCTGCCGCGAGATCCGCTGTCGTCTTGCGCTCAATCAGGAACCGCCCGTCCACCAGGTAGTCACCCAGCTTAAGGCGCGTCACGTTCACTTCGAAGTGGGGAGACTGCCCGAGAAGGCCGACCACGGGGCTCGGCGACTCCCGGTCATCTACCTGTACAGAAATGCGTTCCAATCCCAGCCCGCCGGCGATCGTCCCGTTTATGGGAAACGCAGCAGAGCCGCTCTCGTTGACGATCGCGCAGGAGGCTCGCCATTTTTTCCTTTTCGCGCGGGCGCGTTTGCATTAAGAAAGTGCGGGAGGGCGGGCACGGCGCTGTCTTGGGCGCGTACGCTGCGGCGAGGCAGATGCGTTATTGCGCGAAGAACTCCCGCACTTTCTCCATCCAGGACTTCGCGCGCGGATCGTGGCGCCCGGCGTCTTTGCGGTTGATCGCCTCGAGTTCCGCCAGGAGCTCCTTCTGCCGGGCGGTGAGATTGACAGGGGTCTCCACGGCGACGTGGCACAGGAGATCGCCGTGGGTGCTCGAGCGCACACCCTTGATGCCCTTGCCGCGCAGCCGGAATACCCGGCCGGACTGGGTCTCCGCGGGCACCTTGATCTTGGCATAGCCATCGAGGGTTGGGATCTCGATCTCGCCGCCGAGCGCCGCGGTGGTGATGCTGATCGGCATCTCGCAATGAAGATCGTTGTGGTCGCGCGTGAAGACGGAATGCGGATGGATGTGGACCACGACGTAGAGGTCTCCCGGCGGGCCGCCGTTCATTCCCGCTTCGCCCTCGCCTGAGAGCCGGATGCGGTCGCCCGCATCGACGCCGGACGGGATCTTGACCGAGAGCGTCTTCTGGCGCTTCACGCGCCCGGCGCCGCCGCACGCCTGGCACGGGGAGGTCACGACCTTGCCTTGCCCGTGGCAGCGCGGGCAGGTCTGCTGGATGGAGAAGAAACCCTGCTGCATGCGGACCTGGCCGTGGCCGTGGCAGGCGGTGCACGTCGTGGGCGAGGTCCCGGGCTTCGCGCCGCTGCCGCTGCAGGTCTCGCACGCTTCCATCGCCGGGATGCGGATGCGGGTTTCGGTGCCGCGCGCGGCCTCCTCCAGCGAGATCTCCAGGTTGTAGCGAAGATCAGCGCCGCGGTAGACCGTCGAGCGCGCACGGCCGCCGCCGAAGATGTCGCCGAAGATGTCGCCGAAAGCGTCGGCGAAGCCGCCGAAACCGGCGCCGGCGGCGCCCGCGCCGGCGACCGAAGGGTCGACACCGGCGTGGCCGAACTGGTCGTAGGCGGCGCGCTTCTGCGAGTCGGAGAGGACCTCGTAGGCTTCCTTGGCTTCCTTGAAGTGCTCCTCGGCCTTGGGATTGTCCGGATTGCGGTCCGGGTGCCATTTCATGGCGAGCTTGCGGTACGCCTTCTTGACCTGCTCGTCGGAGGCGTCCCGGTTTACGCCCAGCACTTCGTAATAGTCTTTTTTCGCCATGGCTCAGGAGAGGGATCGTGGATTGGGGATCGAGGATTGAGCGTCACGCGGACGACAAAATAGATCGAGGGGAGAGCTTGCGCGCTCCCCTCAATCCTCAGTCCTCAGTCCTCAATCCTACTTCTTGTCCTTGACTTCCGTGTATTCCGCATCCACGACGTCACCTTCCTCCTTTTTCCCGGTGTCCGCGGCCGCCTTCTCGCCGCCCGCCTGCGCCTGCTGCTTCGCCTGCTCTTCCGAGTACATCTTTTCGGCGAGCTTGTGCGCGGCCTGCGCGAGCGCCTGCGTCTTCGCTTCGATCGCGGCCTTGTCCTCGCCCTTCAGCGCGTCCTCCGCCTCCTTGATCGCGCCCTCGATCCTGGACTTCTCGTCGGCGTCGAGCTTGTCGCCGTGCTCCTTGAGCGATTTCCTCACCGTGTGCACCATGTGATCGCACTGGTTGCGCGCATCCACGAGCTCGCGCGCCCTGCGGTCTTCCTCGGCGTGCAGTTCCGCGTCCTTGACCATGCGCTTGATCTCTTCCTCGGTGAGCCCCGAGCCGGCCTGGATCTTGATCTTGTTCTCCTTGCCGGTCGCCTTGTCCCTCGCGGTGACATGGAGGATCCCGTTGGCGTCGATGTCGAACGTGACCTCGATCTGCGGCATGCCGCGCGGCGCCGGGGGGATGTCGGTCAGGTTGAACTGGCCGAGCGACTTGTTGTCGCGCGCCATCTCGCGCTCGCCCTGCAGCACGTGGATCGTGACCGCCGTCTGGCTGTCCTCGGCAGTGGAGAACACCTGGTTCGCCTTGGTGGGAATGGTGGTGTTCTTCTGGATGAGCTTGGTCATCACGCCCCCGAGGGTCTCGATGCCGAGCGAGAGCGGAGTCACGTCGAGCAGCAGCACGTCCTTGACGTCGCCCTTCAGCACGCCGGCCTGGACCGCGGCGCCGATCGCCACCGCCTCGTCGGGGTTGACGTCCTTGCGCGGCTCCTTGCCGAAGAATTCGCGCACCCGCTCCTGCACCTTGGGCATGCGCGTCTGCCCGCCCACCAGGATCACGTCGTCGACGTCGCTCACCTTGATGCCGGCATCCTTGATCGCGATGCGGCACGGCTCGATCGTCTTCTCGACCAGGTCCTCGACCAGGCTCTCGAACTTGGCGCGCGTGACCTTGATCGCCAGGTGCTTCGGCCCGGACTGGTCGGCCGTGATGTAGGGCAGGTTCACCTCGGTCTGCTGCGAGGAGGAAAGCTCGATCTTGGCCTTCTCCGCGGCGTCCTTGAGCCGCTGCAGCGCGAGCATGTCCTTCCTCAGATCGAGCCCGGACTCCTTCTTGAACTCGTCGCACAGGTACTCGATCAGGCGCTGGTCGAAGTCCTCGCCCCCGAGGAAGGTGTCGCCGTTGGTCGAGTGCACTTCGAACTGCATCTCGCCCTCGACATCGGCGATCTCGATGATCGAGATGTCAAAGGTGCCCCCGCCGAGATCGTAGACCGCGATCGTGCGGTCGGCCTTGCTCTGCTTGTCCAGGCCGAACGCGAGCGCCGCCGCGGTCGGCTCGTTGATGATGCGCTTCACGTCGAGGCCCGCGATGCGGCCCGCGTCCTTGGTGGCCTGGCGCTGGGAGTCGTTGAAATAGGCGGGCACCGTGATCACGGCCTCGGTGACCGGCTCTCCGAGGTAGTCCTCGGCGGTCTTCTTCATCTTCATCAGCACCTGGGCGGAGACTTCCGGCGGGGCCATTTTCTTGCCGTGCACTTCGACCCAGGCGTCGCCGTTGTCGGCCTTGATGATCTTGTAGGGCATCAGGCCGATGTCCTTTTTGACCTCCTTTTCCTCGAAGCGCCGCCCGATCAGCCGCTTCACCGCGTAGAGGGTGTGCTTCGCGTTGGTGACGGCCTGGCGCTTCGCCGGGGCGCCGGCGAGCACCTCGCCGTCGTCCATGTAGGCGACGGTCGAGGGCGTGGTGCGGGAGCCCTCGGAATTTTCGATCACCTTCGGCTGGCCGTTCTCCATCACGGCCACGCACGAATTGGTCGTACCCAGGTCGATGCCGATGATCTTGGCCATGTTCTACCTCGTTGGTTTTCCTGTGCTATTCGTCATTACCCCGATATGGGGGTAACCCCTCATTTTTCAATGGTTTTCAGCTTGGACACGGTCACTAGCGCCGGGCGGATCACCCGCTGGTGCAGCAGGTAGCCTTTCTGCAGCACCTGCACCACGGTATTGGGCTCGGCATCGGATTCGACGGTGTTGATCGCCTGATGGCGGTGCGGATCGAATTTCTGCCCCGCCGGGTTGATCTCGCCGAGATTGAACCGCTCGAACACGGTCTTGAGCTGCTTGAGCGTGAGCTCGACCCCGCTCTTCATGCTCTCGACCGTCGCATTGTCGGCCGCGAGGGCCGCCTCGAGGCTGTCCATGACCGCGAGCAGCTCACCTGCGAAACTGTCCACCGCGTATTTATGGGCGTTGGCGATCTCGGTCTGCGCGCGCTTGCGCACGTTGTCGGCCTCGGCCTTCGCGCGCAGCCACGCGTCGTGATGTTCCTGCGCGGAGGCCTCGGCCTTCCTCAAACGTTCCTCCTGGGTGGGCTCGGCAGACTCTGCAGACGTCTCGGCGGCGGGCTGCGGGGTGTCCGCGGGCGCCTGCGCCTCGCCGGGCGCGGTCGGTTCCTCGAGCTTCTCCTCGGGAGCCGGTTTCAGGTCGCGTGTTTCGTGCATCCTTTCCTCCGGTCAATCCTTTTTAGTTTGGGCCGGATGCGCAAGATTCAAGGGCAGCGCGCGGTCATCCTAACCGCTTGCCGCAAAAGACTTTTCAGTAAGGCATGCCCGGTCTCGAACAGCAACGTGCGCACATTGGGACCGGCCGGGGCCCGACGCGACGCATTGCAGACGGTGGGTGCCGGGGGAGGCGCAACGATGAAGGAAGGCGGATGACCGAGCGCGGGGCCGTGCCGGGTTCGGTGTCGATTTCCTCCTTCTGCCTTCATCCTTCAGGACTTGGCGCCCATCGCCAGCGCGCGCATGCGGGATTTTTCCAGCTCCTCGGCTGCGGCGCCGGAGCTCCACCCGAGTAGGTTCTCCAGCACCAGGTCGGTAAGTGCGTGCACCCAGTCGTTGCGCTCGTTCAGGCAGGGTATGTAGCGGAATTCCCGCCCGCCTGCCTGCACGAAGGTCGTCTTGCCCTCGATCGCAATCTCTTCCAGCGTCTCGAGGCAGTCGCTCACGAAGCCGGGGCAGATCACGTCCACGCGCCCGAGCTTCTGTCTGCCGAGCTCCGCGAGCACGCTGCTCGTATAGGGCTGCAGCCACTCCGCGCGTCCCAAGCGCGACTGGAACGTGATCCGGTACTGCACGGACTTCAGCGAAAGCGCCTCGGCGAGCAGCCGCCCCGTCTTCTGGCATTCGCAATGATAGGGATCGCCCTTGTCGAGCGTTGCGCGCGGCACGCCGTGGAAACTCATCAACAGCACGTCGGGGCGCTCGTTGTTGTTCTTCGTCCAGAAATCGCGCACGCTCTGGGCAAGCGCGGCGATATACGCGGGACGGTCGTGGAAGTGCCGTACCGTACGCAGCGCCGGGACGTCGCGCGCGCCCGAGAAGAAGCGGAAGACTTCGTCGAGGGCAGTCGCCGTGGTGCTCGCCGCGTACTGCGGGTAAAGCGGCACGAGCAGGATGCGGTCGCAGCGCGCGGCCTTCAGCTCCTGCAGCTTGGCCGGGATCGAGGGCTTGCCGTAGCGCATCGCGTAGTCCACCACCAGCGGAAACTTCACCCGCTCGCCGAGGTAACCGCGCAGCAGCTTCGCCTGGCGTTCGGTGTGGACCCGCAGGGGAGCGCCCTCGGCCATCCATACCTGCGCATAGCGATGCGCCGAGGCCCTCGGACGGGTCGTCAGCACGAACAGGTGCAGGATCGGCAGCCAGATCGCGCGCGGAATCTCGATGACGCGTGGGTCGGAGAGGAACTGCCTGAGGTACCCGCGCACTGCCCTGGGGGTGGGCGCCTCCGGCGTGCCGAGATTCACCAGCAGCACTCCGATGCCCGGGGCGCTGCCGTGGGAGAAGGGCGGCTCAGGGTTCAAGGTTCAAGGTTCAAAGTTCGTAGTTGGGGTTTGGCGGGAGCGTCGCCGGGGGCGCTTTAAACGGCGAACCTGGAACCTCGAACCTTGAACGTTGAACTCACTGCCGCGAAGCTAGCGTTGGGTGAGCGCGCTCGAGAGCAGCTTCGCGGTGATGTCCACGATGGGAATGACGCGCTCGTAGGCCATCCGGGTGGGGCCGATCACGCCGACCCTGCCGACCACCTGGCCGTCCACCTCGTAGGGAGCGGAGATCACGCTGCACTCGTCAAGCGGCGCGACCCCCGATTCGCCGCCGATGAAGATCTGCACCCCGTGCGCGCGGCTGCTCACTTCGAGCAGCTGCAGCAGGCCCGTCCTGCGGTCGAACAGCTCGAAGAGCTTGCGCAGATTCGCCATGTTGGACGACAGGTCCTCGGAGTCGAGCAGATTGCTCTCGCCCGAGATCACTACCTCCGTCTCCGATTCGCTGACCGCCTCGCTGCCGGCTTCCAGCGCCGCGGTCATCAGCCGCGTCATGTCCTCGGTCAGCTGCTTGAGCTCGGCGCGGATCCGGCGCCTGATCTCGTCGAACGTGAGCCCGGCATAATTCTGGTTCAGGATATTCGTCGCCTCGGCGAGCTCGGAGGGCGTGTATTTTCTCTCGGTGACCAGGATCCGGTTCTGCACGTCGCCCTCGGGCGTGACGACGATCAGCAGTATTCGCGTGTCGGAGAGCTTCAGGAATTCAATGTGCCGGAAACATGCGCCGCGCCGCGGGGTTATGACCACGCCTGCGAAGTGCGTGAGATCGGACAGAACCTGGGACGCGGAGGCCACGAGCTTCTGCGTGTTCTGCATGCGCAGCTGCTCCTCCAGATGGTGGATCTCCACGTTGTCGAGGGGCTTGATCGTGAGCAGCGTGTCCACGAAGAAACGGTAGCCGCGCGTGGTCGGCACGCGGCCGGCCGATGTGTGCGGGCTCGCGATGAAGCCCATGTCCTCGAGGTCGGCCATCACGTTGCGGATGCTCGCGGGGCTCAACTCCAGCCCCGCGTATTTCGAGAGCGCGCGCGAGCCCACCGGCTGGCCCTCCACGATGTAGCGCTCGACCAGCGTCTTCAGGAGGACCAGCGCGCGTTCGCTCAGGACCGGCGTAGCGGCGGGCATGCGCCTATTCTACTAAAAACGGTGAATGGTGAATGGTGAATCGTGAGCCGTGAGTCGACGAATCGAGGTGCTCTCCCGCTGACCGGCTGTCAGTGAGTCACGAGCCACGAGTCACGGTTTTTTATGGTTTAATGCGGCGATGAAGACGTCTTTCGGCACCGTCGCGCTGATCGGCAAGTACAAGAGCCCGGAAGTCTCCGGCCCGTTGCTCAAGCTCGCGCAGTTCCTGGAGCAGCGCAAGGTCAAAGTCCTGATCGATCGCCTCACGGGGGCCCAGATCGGCGATGCCCCGTACCCGGTGCTGCCGCTGGAGGAGCTGGGCAAGCAGGCGGATCTCGCAATCGTGATCGGGGGCGACGGCACGATGCTCAACATCGCGCGCACGCTTGCGCCCTACGATGTCGCGCTGGTCGGCGTGAACCAGGGCCGCCTGGGGTTTCTCACGGATATCTCGGTGGACACCATGTTCGACACCATCGGCGCGATCCTCGAGGGCAAGTTCGTGGCCGAGGACCGCATGCTGCTTGCCGGGGAAGTGTGGAGCGGGGCCGGGAAGGTGGCCGAGGGGCTCGCGTTCAACGACGTGGTGGTGAGCAAGGGCGCCCGGGGGAACATGATCGAGTTCGAGGTGCGCATCGACGGCCAGTTCATCTACAACCAGCGCGCCGACGGGCTGATCGTGGCGTCCCCGACCGGCTCGACCGCGTACGCGCTGTCCACCGGGGGCCCCATCGTGCACCCTTCGCTCTCGGTGATGGCGCTGGTCCCGGTGTCCCCGCACACGCTGTCGAACCGCCCGATCGTGATCAGCAGCAGTTGCACGGTGGAGATCATCGTCCGCGGCGACTCCGACCCGCGCGTGCACTTCGACAGCCATTCGCACCACGGCCTGCGCGACGGCGATCGCGTGGTGGCGCGTCGTTTTCCGCGCCCGCTGAGCCTTCTGCACCCGGCCGGGCACAGTTACTACGATATGCTGCGCGAGAAGCTCAACTGGAACCGCGAGTGAACAGTGATCAGTGAACGGTGAACGGAACGCCGCGGCCGCCGCGGCTCCGGATGTGCCGACTGTTCACTGTTCACCGTTTACTGTTTACCCGAAGATGTTGCGCAGTCTCTCGATCCGCGACTTCGCGATCGTGGACCGTATGGACCTCGAGTTCGCCGCCGGCTTCACGGTGCTCACCGGGGAGACCGGGGCGGGCAAATCCATCCTGATCGACGCGCTCGCCATGGTGCTCGGCGAGCGCGCGGAGGCGATCGTCGTGCGCGCGGGTGCGGCGCGCGCCGAGATCGGCGCCGAGTTCGACGTCGAGCGGGACGCGGCGCTCGCGCGCTGGCTTGCGGAAAACGAGCTCGCCGGCGACGAAGGCGCGTGTCTCGTGCGCCGCGTGATCGAGCCCGCCGGCAGATCGCGTGGCTACATCAACGGGCGCCCCGCCACGCTTGCCCAGCTGCGCGAGCTGGGCGAGCGCCTGGTGGACATCCACGGCCAGAACCAGCACCAGTCGCTCACGCGCACCGCCGCCCAGCGTGCGCTGCTCGATGCCTACGGCGGGCTGGCGCCCTCCGCGGCGAGCGTCGCAGCGCTCCACGCCGCGTGGCAGAAGCGGCGCGAGACGCGCATCGCGTTCGAGACGAACGCGGGGGCCATCGAAGCCGAGCGCGAGCACCTGGAATGGCAGACGCGCGAGCTCGAAGCGCTCAATTTCGGTGTCGAGCAATGGCGGGAGCTTACCGAGGAACACGCGCGGCTCGCGCACGCGGCGAGCCTCATCGAAGGCGCGCAGCAGGGGCTGGATGCGCTCTCCGAGGGCGACGATTCGGTGCTTGCGCGCGTGAGCGCGCTGGTCGGGCGGCTGGACAACCTGCGCGCACACGATCCGGGGCTGCGTGAAGCGCTCGAGCTGCTGGAGCCCGCCCGCATCCAGCTGCAGGAAGCCGTCTATCAGCTGCGGCACTATGCCGGGCGTCTCGAACTCGATCCGCAGCGGCTCGCAGAGATCGAGCAGCGGCTCGAGGCAATCCACTCGGTCGCGCGCAAGTACCGCACGGCGCCGGAGCAGCTTCCGGAGAAGCTCGCGGCGGCGCGGGCCCGCCTGGCGGAGCTGGGCGCGGGCGGCGACCTCGAGGGGCTGCGCAAGCTCGAGGAGAAGGCGCACGAGGCGTGCGTTGCGGAGGCGAAGAAGCTCTCCGGCGCGCGCAAGAAGTCCGCAGGCAGGCTCTCGGAGCAGGTGACCGATGCGATGCAGACGCTCGCGATGGCGGGCGGGCGCTTCGAGGTCGCGCTGCACCGCTCGCCGGAGGTCACGGCGCACGGGCTCGAATCCGTCGAATTCATGGTGTCGGCGCACAAGGGCATGGACCCGGCGCCGCTCGCCAAGGTCGCCTCCGGCGGCGAGCTCTCGCGCATGAGCCTCGCGATCCAGACCGTGACGAGCCGGGTGGCGCAGGTGCCGACGCTGATCTTCGACGAGGTGGATTCCGGCATCGGCGGGCGCGTGGCCGAAATCGTGGGAAGGATGCTGAAGCAGCTCGGGAGAAAGCACCAGGTCATGTGCATCACCCACCTGCCGCAGGTGGCGGCCTCGGCCGACCAGCAGTGGCAGGTTACCAAGACGACCGCGAACGGCGAGGTGGTGAGCAAGGTCACCATGCTCGACCGCGAAAGCCGCGTCGAGGAAATCGCGCGCATGCTCGGCGGCGTCAAGATCACGCCGACCACGCGCAAGCACGCGGCGGAGATGCTCGGAATCAAGAATGATTGAACCGCCAGGCCCGTCAGGAAGAAGCCGGCGGGGCAAGACCCGCGGCTAGCGGCGTTCTTCGTCCTTCTTGTCGAGCAGGCGCCAGGTCGACAGCGCCGTCACCAGGAAAATCGGAAGCAGCACGAGAACTGCGACCAGCAGGTTTTTCTGAAGAAAAACTCCCGCCGCGGTTCCGGAAAGCAGCACGATCAGGATCGGCAGGTGGCACGGGCACGTCAGCACCGCGAGCGTGCCCATCAGGTACGTCAGCGCCGGATGCCCGCGCGGCAATGCCTTCTTGCGCAAGTCGCCCATCGGATGCAACGTGGCCGCCTAACGTGGCGCCTCGGGCGCGCGCCGTCCCCTCAGGTGGTCCCACACGCTGCTCCCTATGAGCGCCGCAAGCCCGGAATAGACGAGCGCCGGGTGGATCCACAATCCGGCGAAGGCGCCGAGCGCCCCGCCGAGACCGATCCAGAACGGCGTGAGCTCGCCGTGCGAGCGCGCGGTGCCGTGGAGCAGCCACACGCTCAGCGCAAGCAGGCCCACGTAGAGCGGGATCAGGAAGGCGTCGTTGATCAGGAAGCCCGCGCCGACCGCGCTCATTATCGAGAGCGCACCGGTCACGCCGAGGCAGCACGCGCCCGCAAAACCAGCCGCGCCGCTGCAGGTGCATTGTTTGACGAGTTCCTTCATCGCTCGCTCCTCGGTCCGCGCGCCCGCATCACGTGCAGCACGCCTGTGCCTGCTCGCTCTCGCCGGTTGCCGCCTGGTAGGCTTTCAACGCCCACATTTCACCCACGCAGCCGCCCATCGCCGAGGCGACGGCCAGGAATTCGCCGAACTCCTCGGGGGTTGCGCCGAGCTCTTTTGCCTTCAGCACGTAGAACTTCAGGCAAGGCTCGCAGCGGGCGCTTACGCCCCACAAGGCGGCGGCCAGGGCTTTCACCTTCGCGGGGAACACACCGTCCGTAAACACGGCATCCTGCCGCATCTTCTGGATGTGGCCGGCCGTGTGTTTCGTCACCCTGGAGAACTCGGACAACAGTCCCAGGGCGGGATCGATGCTCTTGAGGTCGGTCGTTTTCATGGCGCCTCCATCACGATGTCGTGATGCAAGCGTACCCGCCGTACCCGGGTACGGAGTCAAGCGCGGCTCTTCGAGAGGGTCTCTATGATCGGACAGCCTTCGTGCGGCTTGCGCCGGGAGCACCGCACGAGGACGTCCTCGAGCACTTTCGACATGCGGGAGAGGTCGTCGAGCTTGGCCTGGACCAGATCGAGCTTCCTGCGCGCGAGCGACTGCACGTTGGCGCAGTCGGCGCGCGAGAGCCGCAGCAGCGCCGCGATTTCCTCCAGGCTGAAGCCCAGTTGCTGCGCCCTGCGGATGAACTGGAGCCGCGCGAGATCGTCGCGCGAATAATTGCGTATGCCGCGGTACGGCTTCGCGGGGGTCTTCAGCAGCTTGATGCGCTGGTAGTAGCGCACGGTCTCGACCCCGACGCCGGCCAGTTTTGCGAGGTCACCTATTCGCATCGGCACCTTTTTTGCTTCCCGCGTGTTGAACGACGACTGCTGTTTCTTCCGTTCGAACACGCGGAGTCAAACTGGCGCTCCGCGTCCGGATTTAACACTACTTGATCATTCCAATGCGCCGCAGGATGTCGGTGTGGAGCTTGTATTCGCGCCACAAATCCGTGCGCAGCTTGTCGCCGGGCCGGTAGTCCACGTCGATCCCGCGCAGCGCCATCTGGCCGGCAAATGCGGGGTCTTCCATCACCGTCTTCGCCGCGTCGTGCAGGTATCGGACGATCGGTGCGGGCGTGCCCTTTGGCGCCATCAGCAGGAACCAGACGCCGTTCGCGACGTTCCAGCCCAGCTCTTTCGCCGTGGGCCCGTCCGGGAAAGCAGGGTGGCGCGAGTTCTGGAACACCACCAGCGCGCGCATCCTTTTGCCGTCAACCATGGGCTTTGCCTCGCCGGGCTGCGCGACGATCGCCTCGATGTGCCCGCCGAGCAGCGCCGGCGACGACTCGCCCCAGCCCCGGTACGGCACATGCGTCATCTTGATGCCGGTCACGTGCATGAATTCCTCGAGATTGAGGTGGCTCGACGTGCCTTCGCCGGGTGTGCCCACGCGCATCTTTCCGGGATTCGCCTTCGCTTCCGCCACGAATTCCTGGACGCTCTTCCAGCGCGCCTCGGTCTGCACCACCAGCAACGGGTAGTAAGACACGACGTTGAGGATGGGTTCGTAATCGTCCGGCGTCTTGAAACGCAGATCGAGAATCTGGGGCTGGATGACGAGCGTGGAGAGCGGCGTGAGCACGATGGTGTAGCCGTCGGGCTTGCCAACGGCGACCTCCGCGGCGGCGACCGCGCCGCCCGCGCCCGTTCGGTTGAGCACCAGGACCCCCTTGGGGAACTTTGCCTTCATGCCCTCCGCGAGCAGGCGCGCAACGATGTCCACCATGCCGCCGGCGGGATAGCCCGCGAGGATGGTCAGCGGCCGCTCCGGGTATTGCGCTGTCGCGGGCAGCGCGAAGAAAAGCGCCATTAGACAAATCGCGGGGATTCGAATCATTGGACCTCCTGAGTTGACGCTGGGCTACAGATGGGCGCTTTTCCTGGTGAGTTGGCGTCTTCTTTCTCTTTTGTCGGGGTCAATCGGCGTTCATCGGCGGCTGATACTCGCTCTTGCTTTCCTCCGCGTCCTCTGCGGCGAGGGGTTTGCTCTTACTCGGACACGTCCGGCGGCACATTGCCGGTGCGGATCCACGACAGAATCGCTTTGATCGTCTTGATTTCCATGCCGACGAAGCCGTGCTCGGTGAACGCCATGCAGGGGTCGCCGCGGCGCCCGGCGACGCCGGTCACCGTGAGTAGAGGCGTTTTGGTCTCCTCGGCATACTTCCTGACTGTCGCGTACTGCGTGTAGGGGCAGGGATCATTGGCGTGGTGGACCCACAGCAACGGGATGCCCACCTGCCTCACATCGGAGATGCGCACCCCGGAGCCCTGGAAACTCCGCATCACGAGAGAGGCGGTGAGGACAACGCGCCTTGCCGGGGGCGCAACCATCCGCGCCGCGTGCACCGCGCTGACCGAGCCTTCGCTGGTGCCGATAAACGTCCAGTCGAGCGTTCCGTACTTTTTCGAGACGGCTTCGAGGACGGCTCTGACGTCCTCGCCGTAACGCGCGGACTCGCGGACCGAATGCCAGAAATTTACCTGGTGATCGCTGGGCGCGTCGATTACCGCCGTGAGAAAACCATCCTCGAGAAAGTGCCGCCGCGCCCTGATCAGAAAGTTTCCGCGCAGGTCGAACCGGATCTCCCCGTTCTCGACGCGAAGATTGATGTAGCCCGGAGACCCGGGAAAGAGCGCGATCCCGTGGGTGAACTTCGTCGCACCGGGCCTGTGCGTGACAAGTGCCGCGATGCTGCGGCCCGGCAATTGTTCGACGATCACCTCGTTCGCGAACGCTGCGCTGGGGTCGGAACTTTGCGCGGGCGCGTGTTGCGCCGTTGAGCAGACCAGCCCAAGGAATAGAGCGCTTACTCCGCGCAGTGTTGCTTGCATCGCTTGGCTTCCCATGGGCATGCGTGCAGGTAGGAGTTTGCCGGACTTGTGTGCGACAAACTCCTAGTTGCTAGCCGCGAGCACCGACTTTCCGGCTCATCACTCACCCGTCACGACTCACGGCTTTTGTGCGGGCAGTTGCGCTTGGTGCAGTCAGCGTAGATATGCAGCGAATGGTCGTGGATCTTGAAGCCGCGGTCGCTCGCGATCTTCTCCTGGCGTCGCTCGATCTCGGCATCGTAGAACTCCTCCACGCGCCCGCATTGCACGCACACCAGGTGGTCGTGGTGCCCGCCGCGATTGAGCTCGAACACCGCCTTGCCGGTCTCGAAGTGATGCCGGATGAGGAGCCCTGCCTGCTCGAATTGCGTGAGCACGCGGTACACGGTGGCGAGCCCGATGTCGGTGCCTTCCCGGGCGAGCGTGCGGTAGACGTCCTCCGCGGAGAGGTGACGCACCGGGCTTTTCTCGAACAGCTCCAGGATGCGCAGCCGGGGCAGCGTCGCTTTGAGACCGATGGTCTTGAGATCGTCGGGCGAACTCACGGCGTTTCCCTGTCGGAATGAGTGAGCGTCGGTTATCATATTCGGAATCCAACGACTTGGAAACCGCGTGTACTGGGTAATGGCCGCACCTGCCGGATGTGGCGCGAGGCCGCCCGCGGCGAGCTGCTTGCGGGGAATTCTCGTCTTGCCGGCGCTGTTCCTCGGCGGATGCGGGGGCATGCCCACGCTGCCCACGCTCGCGCCCTACAAAATGGAGGTCCAGCAGGGCAACATCGTCACGCAGGAAATGGTCTCGAAGCTCAGGCCCGGCATGACGCGCAGCCAGGTGCGCTTCATACTCGGTACGCCGATGGTAGTGGATCCGTTCCGCGCCGACCGCTGGGACTATGTGTATACCCTGGAGAAAGGCGGCGCGTTGAAAGAGCAGCGCCGGATCGCGGTCTTTTTCAAGGACGACAAGCTCGTGCACATCGACGGCGATGTCGTGCCGGCCGCGAGAGACGGCGCGGCTGCCGCGGACAAGCCCAAGCCCGCGGCGCCCGTTCCGCAAAAACCCAAGCCCGAGGCGGCGGCGCAGCCGCAGCCGCAGGTGGAGGGCGCGAGGCTGGTGACGGGCGGCGGGGAGCCCGTCACGGGAAGCGCCGCGGGCGGCGCGCAGCGGCCACCGGAAGACCGTGCCGCGGAGGAAGCGAAAAAGGACCCGCAGCCGAGGGAAGAGCGCGGCTTCTTCGGACGGATGCTGGAGAGGATCGGCTTCTAATTGGTGACTCCGTGATTAAGTGACTAAGTGACTAAGTGTTAAGTGACTAAATAATCAGGTAATCGGGCTCTTGCTAGAGCGCAGCCCGAATTTCCCAGTCACTGAATCACTCAATCACTGAGTAACTAGCGAAGCGAGGAGATGACTACGCTGAACGTTGCGGTAGCGGGGAGCTCGGGCCGGATGGGCCGCGCGGTGATCGAGGCGGTGCTCGGCCTGTCCGACGCGCGCCTGGTCGCGGCGCTCGAGCAGAAGGGTAACGCGCATATCGGGCGCGATGCCGGCGAGGCGGCGGGCAAGCCGTGCGGGATCAAGATCGCCGACGATATCGAGAGCGCCATCGCGGGCTCGAACGTGCTCGTGGATTTCACGCGGCCCGAGGGCACGCTCGCGCATCTCGAAGCCTGCCGCAAGCGGGGCGTGGGACTGGTGATCGGCACCACGGGTTTCAGTCCCGGGCAGAAAAAGACGATCGAGAACGCCGCGCGCGAGATCGCCATCGCGATGGCGCCCAATTTCAGCGTCGGCGTGAACGTCGCGTTGAAGCTGATCGAAGTGGCGGCGAAGACGCTCGGCAAGGGCTATGACGTGGAGGTGCTCGAGGCGCACCACCGTCACAAGGTGGACGCGCCCTCCGGCACCGCGCTGCGCATGGGGGAAGTGGCGGCGCAGGCGCTCGGGCGCGACCTCGCGCAGTGCGCGGTCTTCGGGCGCGAGGGCGTCACCGGAGAGCGCAAGGACGAGACCATCGGATTTGCCACGGTGCGCGGAGGCGACATCGTGGGCGACCATACCGTGATGCTCGTCGGCAGCGGCGAGCGCCTCGAAATCACGCACCGCGCGTGGAGCCGCGCCAATTACGCGCAGGGCGCGCTGCGCGCCGCGCGTTTCATTCAGGGCAGGAAGGCCGGTTTCTACGACATGTGGGACGTGCTCGGCCTGCGCTGAGCGCGCGCAGCCGTCCGTTTGCCGGAGGCAAAAATCGTGATCGCGCGCTGCCTGAAGATCGCAATCCTTTGCCTTCTGGCGGTCCCTGCGGTCGCGGCCGGTCTCGATGTGCGCGACGTCGCCTACCGCAACAAGAACATCGAGATCACCGCGAAGCTCTACCTGCCGCACGGCGCGGGGCCTCATCCCGCGGTGCTCTTCGTGCACGGCCGGCGCGGCTGGGACAAGGAGGCCGATGCGCAGGCGCGCCGCGTCGCCACCCGCGGCTTCGCGGTGCTCGCGCCCGACTATCACAGCCCGCGCTTCATTCCCGCGTGGCCCGAGTCCCACGATCCGGATACCGAGAAGGACGTCGAACTCGCGCTCGACTTCCTGAAGTCGGTTCGCGAGGTGCGTTCGGACCGTGTGTGCGTGGTGGGCATCTCGCGCGGTGGATATCACGCCGTGCTGCTCGCGGCGCGCCGCAAGGAGGTCGCCTGCATCGTGACCTACTACGGGCACATGGTGAGCCCCAACGCGCCCGAGCCGTGGCAGGTCTACCGCTACGCGCCCGAAGTGGAGCGGATTCACGTGCCGGTGCTCTTCATCGTGGGCGAAGAGGAATTCGAAGTCCGGCGCATGGGGATACGGCGCGCGTATTACGCGCTTCTCCAGCGCGGAGTGCCGGTGGACATCGTGATGTATCCCCACGCGCGGCGCGCATTCGACTTCCGGGGCGACCAGCGCGAGGAGGAGAAGCTCGCGACCGAGGATGCCGCGCGGCGCACCGCCCAGTTCATCCGGCGCGCGCTCCTGCCCTGAGCCCCGGCGCGCCGTCGCGCGCGTTGCCGGGCCATGGCGGTTCACGTATAATTCGTCCGATTCAGCGGGAGGGGCCGTAAGGCCCGTCCCGCTTTGTGTATCTACCGCTGAAATCAAGGGGTTAGAGTGCCGCACGCGCCCGCTATCCTCGTACTCAAAGATGGCACCGTCTTTCGCGGCGCCTCGATCGGGGCAGAGGGGCTGGCGGCGGGGGAAGTCGTCTTCAACACCGCGATCACCGGCTACCAGGAAATTCTCACCGATCCATCCTACAGCCGCCAGATCGTCACGCTGACCTATCCGCACATCGGCAACACGGGTGCCAACGAGGAGGACGTCGAATCGCACGGCGTGTTCGCTGCGGGGCTCGTGATCCGGGACCTGCCGCTGCTTTCCTCCAGCTGGCGCAAGCGCTGGACGCTGTCCGATTACCTCAAGCAGCAGAATGTCGTCGCGATCGCGGACATCGACACGCGCCGGCTCACGCGCATCCTGCGGGACAAAGGCGCGCAGGACGGCTGCATCATGGCGGGCGGCAAAGCCGACGAGAAGGCGGCGCTCAAGGCCGCGCGCGCGTTTCCGGGGCTCGTTGGCATGGACCTCGCCAAGGTGGTGAGCTGCAAGCAGCCCTACACCTGGGACGAGAGCGTGTGGACCCTGGGCGAGGGCTACGGCCGGCCCGGCCCCGAGCGCTTCCACGTGGTCGCTTACGACTTCGGCATCAAGCGCAACATCCTGCGCAAGCTCGTCGCCCGCGGCTGCCGGATCACCGTCGTGCCCGCGCAGACACCGGCCAGGGAAGCGCTCGCCGGCCGGCCCGACGGGATCTTTCTCTCGAACGGTCCCGGTGATCCGGAGCCGTGCGAGTACGCGATCGAGGCGATCCGGAAGTTCCTCGATGCCGGCGTGCCGACCTTCGGCATCTGCCTCGGACACCAGCTGCTCGCGCTCGCGAGCGGCGCGAAGACGCTCAAGATGAAGTTCGGCCACCACGGCGCGAACCACCCGGTCCAGGATCTCGATACCGGTCGCGTGATGATCACCAGCCAGAACCACGGCTTTGCCGTGGATGCCGCGACGCTGCCGGCGAGCGCGAGGGTGACTCACGTCTCGCTGTTCGACGGCAGCCTGCAGGGCTTCGCGCGCGCCGATCGCCCCGCCTTCTGTTTCCAGGGACACCCCGAGGCGAGCCCCGGGCCGCACGACGTGGATTATCTCTTCGACAAATTCGTGCGGCTCATGGAAGAGCACTCGAATGCAGAAGGCGGAAGGCAGAAGGCAGAAGGGGTAGTTCATGGCGCCGCATAGGCAGGTCTGGTCGATGAACGATTCACGACTCACGATTCACGGTTCTTGAGATGCCCAAGCGCACCGACATCCAGTCCGTCCTGATCATCGGCGCGGGCCCGATCGTGATCGGCCAGGCGTGCGAGTTCGACTATTCCGGGGCGCAGGCATGCAAGGCGTTGAGGGAGGAGGGCTACCGCGTCATCCTGGTCAACTCCAACCCGGCGACCATCATGACCGACCCGGAGATGGCGCACGCGACCTACATCGAGCCCATCAACTGGAGGATGCTCGAGGGCATCATCGCGGCGGAGCGCCCCGATGCGCTGCTGCCGACGATGGGAGGCCAGACCGCGCTCAACTGCGCGCTCGATCTCGCGCGGCACGGCGTGCTCGAGAAATACGGCGTCGAGATGATCGGAGCCACGCGCGAGGCGATCGACAAGGCCGAGGACCGCGAGAAGTTCAAGGCCGCGATGGGGCGCATCGGGCTCGCCAGCCCGCGCTCGGCGCTCGCGCACAGCCTGGAAGAGGCGCTCCAGGTGCAGGCGATGGTGGGCTTCCCCGCCATCCTGCGGCCCTCCTTCACGCTCGGCGGCACCGGCAGCGGCATTGCCTACAACCGCGAGGAGTTCGTCGCGATCTGCGAGCGCGGACTCGATGCCTCGCCCACGCACGAAGTCCTGGTCGAGGAGTCGGTAATCGGCTGGAAGGAATTCGAGATGGAGGTGGTGCGGGACAAGAAGGACAACTGCATCATCGTCTGCTCGATCGAGAATCTCGATCCGATGGGGGTGCACACGGGCGACTCGATCACGGTGGCGCCCGCGCAGACCCTCACCGACAAGGAATACCAGATCATGCGCGATGCGTCGATCGCGTGCCTGCGCGAGATCGGCGTGGATACCGGCGGGTCCAACGTCCAGTTCGCGATCAATCCGGCGGACGGGCGCATGGTGATCATCGAGATGAACCCGCGGGTGTCGCGCTCCTCCGCGCTCGCCTCGAAAGCGACGGGCTTCCCGATCGCGAAAGTCGCCGCCAAGCTCGCGGTGGGCTACACGCTCGATGAGCTCAGGAACGAGATCACCTGCGGCGCGACTCCGGCCTCGTTCGAGCCGACCATTGACTACGTGGTGACCAAGGTTCCCCGGTTCGCGTTCGAGAAATTCCCGCAGGCCAACGACCGCCTCACCACGCAGATGAAGTCGGTGGGCGAAGTGATGGCGATCGGGCGCACCTTTCAGGAGTCCATGCAGAAGGCCCTGCGGGGGCTGGAGACCGGCGTGGACGGCTTCGACGAGAAGACCACGGATCGCGACGTGATCGAGAACGAGCTCGGTCATCCCGGGCCCGAGCGCATCTACTACGTCGCCGATGCCTTCCGCTGCGGAATGACCGTGGACGAAGTCCACGAGCTCACGCGCATCGATCCCTGGTTTCTGGCGCAGATCGAGGACGTGGTGCACCAGGAGAAGGGGCTCGCCGGCGCGACGCTCGAGACGCTCGGGGAACCCGCGCTGCGCAGGCTCAAGCGCGCCGGTTTTTCGGACGGCCGGATCGCGACGGTGCTCGGCGCGGGGCAAAACGACGTGCGCGCCCGGCGCCACGAGCTCGGCGTGCGTCCGGTGTTCAAGCGGGTGGACACGTGCGCGGCGGAATTCGCGACGCACACCGCCTACATGTACTCGACCTACGAGGAGGAGTGCGAAGCCGCGCCCACCGGGCGCCGGAAGGTCATGGTGCTGGGCGGCGGTCCCAACCGCATCGGCCAGGGCATTGAATTCGACTATTGCTGCGTGCACGCGGCGCTCGCGCTGCGCGAGGACGGGTTCGAGACGATCATGGTCAACTGCAATCCGGAGACCGTCTCCACCGACTACGACACCTCCGACCGGCTGTACTTCGAGCCGCTTACGCTGGAGGACGTGCTCGAGATCGTGCGCGTCGAGCAGCCCTTCGGGGTGATCGTGCAGTTCGGCGGGCAGACCCCGCTCAAGCTCGCGCGCGATCTCGAGGCGAACGGGGTGCCGATCATCGGCACGACGCCCGATTCGATCGACGTCGCGGAGGACCGCGAGCGTTTCCAGAAGCTGCTCAACAAGCTGAAGCTCAAGCAGCCGCCCAACCGCACCGCGAGGAGCGCCCAGAAGGCGCTCGCGGTGGCCGAGGAGATCGGCTATCCGCTGGTGGTGCGCCCGTCCTACGTGCTCGGCGGCCGCGCGATGGAGATCGTCTACCAGCAGGACGACCTCGAGCGCTACATGCGCGAGGCGGTCAAGGTGAGCAACGACAGCCCGGTGCTGCTCGACCGGTTCCTCAACGACGCGACCGAGGTCGACGTGGACGCGGTGTGCGACGGCAGCGAGGTCGTGATCGGCGGCGTGATGGAGCACATCGAGCAGGCCGGCGTGCACTCGGGGGACTCCGCGTGCTCTCTGCCGCCGTTCTCGCTCAGCCGGGTCGTGCAGGAGGAACTCAAGCGCCAGACCGTCGCGCTCGCCCGCTCGCTCGGCGTATCGGGGCTGATCAACGTGCAGTTCGCGATCCAGGACGGCACCGTCTACGTGCTCGAGGTGAATCCGCGCGCCTCGCGCACGGTGCCTTTCGTGTCCAAGGCGACCGGCGTGCCGCTCGCCAAGGTCGCCGCACGCTGCATGGCGGGCAAGACGCTCTCCGCACAGGGCATTACCATCGAAGTCGTGCCCCCGTACTTCTCGGTCAAGGAGGCGGTGTTCCCGTTCATAAAGTTCCCCGGGGCGGACACGATTCTCGGGCCCGAGATGAAGTCCACCGGCGAGGTGATGGGCGTGGGCGAGACCTTCGCGGAGGCATTCTTCAAATCGCAGATCGCCTCGGGCGAGTTGCTCCCCGCGCTGGGGCAGGGCAAGGTCTTCGTCAGCGTGCGCGACGAGGACAAGCCGCGCACCGTGGAGATCGCGCGCAAGCTGGCGAGTCTCGGTTTTCCGCTCGTAGCGACGCGCGGCACCGCGGCGGCGCTCGCGGCCGGGGGGCTGCCCGTCACGCCGGTCAACAAGGTCGCCGAAGGCCGTCCGCACGTCGTGGACATGATCAAGAACGGGGAGATTTCCCTCATCGTGAACACCGTCGAGGAGAAACGCACCGCGGTGCGCGACTCGTACTCGATCCGGCGGGCGGCCCTGCAGCAGCGGGTGACGCTCTACACGACGCTCGACGGGGCGCGGGCGGCATGCGTGGGCATGGAGCAGGCGAAGGAGCTCCGCGCGTACGTGATACAGGGTCTGCACGCCAGATTGCTGGAAACGGCGTGATTCGTGAGTTGTGAATCGTGATTCGTGAAACGGAGGGCTGACATCCGGATATGAGCAAGATACCCATTACCGTTGTTGGCGCGGAAAAGCTGCGCGCCGAATTGCAGGAACTGAAGACGGTGCGGCGCCCGCAAGTCGTCTCCGCGATCGCCGAAGCGCGCTCGCACGGCGATATTTCGGAGAATGCCGAGTACCACGCGGCGAAGGAGCGGCAAAGCTTCATCGAGGGGCGCATCGCCGAGCTCGAGAGCAAGCTCGGCAATGCCCAGATCATCAACCCGGCGCTGCTCGACGCGGACGGCTGCTGCGTGTTCGGCGCCACCGTCGACCTGCAGGACGTGGCAGGAGGCGAGGTGGTGACCTACCAGATCGTCGGCGAGGACGAGTCCGACATCAAGGAGGGCAAGATCTCGATCAGCTCCCCCATCGCGCGCGCGCTGATCAGCAAGTACCCGGGCGACGTCGCGGAGGTGCAGGCGCCGAGCGGCACGCGCGAGTACGAGATCCTCGACGTCAAGTACATCTAGCGGACGGTGAGCGGTAAGCAGTGAGCAGAAGAACCCCGTTATCCGAGCTTGGCGCGGGTTTCACCGCTTACCGCTTACCGTTCACCGCTCACCCATGAAAGCGATTGCCGAGGCGCTGCACTCCGTTTGCGTGACCCTGTGGGTCGGCGGCACGTGGGCGGTCGGGTTCATCGTGGCCCCGCTGCTGTTCTCCCGCCTGCCGGATCGCGTGCTCGCGGGCCTGATCGCGGGCAAGCTGCTGAGCGTAATGGCCTACGTCGGGATCGCGTGCGCGTTGTATTTGCTCGCCTTCCGTTTCGCGCGGTTCGGCGCATCCTGCCTGAAACAGGGCTTCTTCTGGACCGCGTTCCTGATGCTGGTTCTCGTCCTCGTCGGCGAGTTCGGCGTGCACCCGATACTCGATGCGCTGCGGGCGCAGGCGCTGCCCAGGGAAGTCATGCAGAGCGTGTTGCGCGACCGCTTCGACACCTGGCACGGCGTCGCGAGCGCGCTCTACGTCATCGTGAGCATGCTCGGCGTCGCCCTGGTGACGCTGCAGCACCGCGGTCTCAAATGAGTCACTCGTCGTGCTGGTAGCTGCGCTTTGGGCGGTAGCGGACCTTGCGGCCGCGGCGCGGCGCGGCTCGCGCTTCCTCCATTTTCTCGCTCGGGCGGTAGATCACGAGAATCTTTCCAATCTGCTGCACGGGACTCGCTTCGAGCGCCTCGCAGATGTTCGAGATCAGGGCCGCGCGTGCGACGCGGTCGTCGCCTAGCACCCGGATCTTGATCAGCTCGTGGCTTCTGAGGCTTGCGTCGATCTCGCGCAGCACCAGGGGCGTGAGACCGGCTTCGCCGATCATCACGACCGGCCGCAGGTGATGAGCCCGCGCGCGCAGCGCGCGGCGCTCGGCAGGCGTAAGCTCTTTCATCGGAAATGGCTAGAACCTATTTCATATATAGGCACGTGATGCGTTGCGGCCAGGACGGCCGGCTGCGTCGTTGCCCTCCTAGACCATATCGACATATGGCCTTCGTCGGGCGCCTTGCATCCGGTCCGTCCTGGCCGCAACCCGCAGGGACGGGGCGATCTGGGCGCATTTCTTCGTCGGGGACCCTCGAAATATCGACATATTCCTTCGGGCCCTCCTCCTCGAACTGCGCCCACATCGCCTCCGTCGCACACGTGCCTATATATGAAATAGGTTCTAATGGGAAATGGGTAATGGGGAATTGCGAAACCTCGCCGCACATGCGCTTACGTTACCGGCTTCTCACCATTTCCCATTCCCTATTCCCCATTCACTGCCGGGATCGAGTGTAGCGGATGGGCAGAGTACGGGGCAAAAGCTGGATGCACGAGCACGTGGCCGACGTCTACGTGAAGCGCGCGCGCGCCGAAGGCCTGCGTTCCCGCGCGGCCTACAAGCTCGCGCAGATCGCAAGCCGCGACCGGCTGCTGCAGCCGGGAATGACCGTCGTGGACCTCGGCGCGGCCCCGGGCGGGTGGTCGCAGATCGCAGCCGGCCGCGTGGCGCCGCGCGGGCGCGTGATCGCACTCGACCTTCTCGAGATGCCGCGCCTGCCCGGGGTCACGTTCATACAGGGTGATTTTCGCGATGAAGCAACGATCGCGGAACTGGAGAGGGCATTGGATGGCCGAAAGGTGGATCTTGTGCTTTCCGACATGGCGCCCAATCTAAGTGGAATCGCGAGCGTGGATCAGGCGCGCGCGCTGGAATTGGCCGGCCTGGCGCTCGATTTCGCGTTGAAGCACCTGAAACCACAGGGAAATTTCGTGGTCAAACTGTTTCACGGAGAGGGCTACGAGGCGTACGTGAAGCGCTTGCGGGCGTGCTTTCGCGAGGTCGCGGTGCGCAAACCCGACGCCTCGCGCAGCCGATCGAGCGAAGTATTCCTGCTCGGGCGCGGGCTCAAGGCGCACGCGGCGCGGCCCGCAGCGGCAAATTGCTGACATACCGGGCGAAACGCCTTAAAATCGAACAAGTTAGGTTAGAGGAGCTGCTTTGAACCATCTCGTAAAAAACGTGGCGATCTGGCTGGTGATTGCACTGGTCCTGATGACCGTGTTCAACCAGTTCAGCGTGCGCCAGACCACGCAGCGTGCGATGGAGTACTCCCAGTTCATCGAGGAGGTGAAGCAGGGACGCATCGCCAAGGTCACCATCGAAGGCCGGGTGCTGAAGGGCGTGAAGACGACGGGCGAGCGCTTCACCACGTATTCGCCGTCCGATCCGTGGCTCGTGTCCGATCTCCTGAAGAACGGCGTGATCATCGAGGCCAAGCCCGAGGAGGAACCGTCGCTCCTCATGAACATCTTCGTCTCGTGGTTCCCGATGCTGCTGCTGATCGGCGTGTGGATCTTCTTCATGCGCCAGATGCAGGGCGGCGGCCGCGGCGGCGCGTTCTCCTTCGGCAAGAGCCGCGCGCGCATGCTCGACGAGACCACCAACACGATCACGTTCGCGGATGTCGCGGGCTGCGAGGAAGCCAAGGAAGAGGTCGCGGAGCTCGTGGAGTTTCTGCGCGACCCGTCGAAATTCCAGAAGCTCGGCGGGCGCATTCCGCGCGGCGTGCTGATGGTGGGCAACCCCGGCACCGGCAAGACGCTGCTCGCCAAGGCCATCGCCGGCGAGGCGAAGGTGCCGTTCTTCACGATCTCCGGCTCCGACTTCGTGGAAATGTTCGTCGGCGTGGGCGCGGCGCGCGTGCGCGACATGTTCGAGCAGGCGAAGAAACACGCGCCGTGCATCGTTTTCATCGACGAGATCGACGCGGTCGGCCGCCAGCGCGGCGCGGGGCTCGGCGGGGGCAACGACGAGCGCGAGCAGACGCTCAACCAACTGCTGGTCGAGATGGACGGCTTCGAGACCAACTCGGGCGTGATCGTGATCGCCGCCACCAACCGGCCCGACGTGCTCGATCCGGCGCTGCTGCGCCCCGGGCGCTTCGACCGCCAGGTGGTGGTGCCGCTGCCCGACATCCGCGGGCGCGAGCAGATCCTGCTCGTGCACATGCGCAAGGTTCCGGTCGCGCCGGACGTGAAGGCGGACGTGATCGCGCGCGGCACTCCTGGCTTCTCCGGCGCGGACCTCGCCAACATCGTCAATGAAGCCGCGTTGTTCGCCGCGCGGGCCAGCAAGCGGCTGGTGGACATGGATGATTTCGAGCGCGCCAAGGACAAGATCATCATGGGCGCCGAGCGCCGCTCCATCGTCATGCCGGAGCACGAGCGCCGCAACACGGCCTATCACGAGTCCGGGCACGCCGTCGTGGCGCGGCTGATGCCCAAGACCGACCCGGTACACAAGGTGACGATCATTCCGCGCGGCCGCGCGCTCGGGGTGACGATGCAGCTGCCCGAGCAGGACCGCTACAGTCTCGATCGCGAGCACATCCTGCAGAACATCGCGGTGCTGTTCGGCGGCCGGATCGCCGAGGAAATCTTCATGGGCCAGATGACCACCGGCGCCTCCAACGATTTCGAGCGCGCCACCGACCTCGCGCGCAGCATGGTCACGCGCTGGGGCATGAGCGACGAGATGGGGCCGATGGTCTACGGAGAGAACGAGGGCGAAGTGTTCCTCGGGCGCTCGGTCACGGTGCACAAGCACGTGTCCGAGACCACGATGCAGAAGGTGGACGGCGAGATCCGCCGCATCGTGGACGAGCAGTACCAGCTTGCGCGCAGACTGATCGAGGAGAACCGCGACAAGGTCGAGGTCATGGCCAAGGCGCTGCTCGAGTGGGAGACGCTCGACTCCGACCAGATTTCCGACATCATGGACGGCCGCCCGCCGCGCCCGCCGAAGCCCGCTCAACCGCCCGCGGCGCAGCCGCCGCGCGACAGCGCTCCGAGCCCGGCGGCAGCCCCGGCTCCGGCGCCCGAAGCCTAGACCCGTTGCAGGCCTCCGGCCGGAGGGTGCAGGCAACCCCACCGGGCAGCGGCGCATCCGCCCCGCCTCATGCCGTTCCTCCAGTGCGGAAAATTCCAGCTGTCGCTCGCGCGCCCGCTCGTCATGGGCGTCGTCAACGTCACGCCCGACTCCTTTTCTGACGGTGGCCTGTATTCGGACCCGGGACACGCATCCGCGCACGCCCGCCGGCTGATCGCGGAGGGCGCGGACATCCTCGACATCGGCGGGGAATCCACGCGGCCCGGCGCGCTCCCGGTCACGCTCGACGAGGAGCGCCGGCGCGTGCTGCCGGTGATCGAGGCCCTCGCCGGCTGCGGCGTTCCGGTCTCGGTGGACACGCAAAAGCCCGAGCTCATGCGAGAGGCGGTGGCGGCCGGCGCGAGCATGGTGAACGATGTCAATGCCCTCGCCGCCGCGGGCGCGCTCGAAGCGGTCGCGGATAGCGCAGCCGCGGTGTGCCTGATGCACAAGCAGGGCGATCCCCGGACGATGCAGGCGAATCCCCGCTACACGGACGTGGTGCGCGAAGTGAAGGCTTTCCTCGCGCAACGGGTGCGCGCCGCGGAAGCTGCCGGAATCGCCCGGGAGCGCATCGTGGTGGACCCCGGCTTCGGCTTTGGCAAGAGCCTCGATCACAATCTCGAGCTGCTGCGGCGCCTGGGCGAATTCACGGGCCTCGCGGGCGCGCTGCTGGTCGCGCTGTCGCGCAAGTCCCTGATCGGAACTCTCACCGGCCGCGACACCGGCGAGCGGCTTGCGGGCAGCATCGCGGCGGCCCTGGCGGCGGTCGGCAGGGGAGCCCAGATCGTGCGCGTGCACGACGTGGCGGCCACGCGCGACGCGCTGCGAGTGTGGTCGGCGTTGGCGGGCTGATCGAACCGGGCGGCGCGCCCAGGCGGCGATGCGGCCTGCCGCAAACGTGCAATAATATCGCGGCAAAAATCAATAACGGGGGGCGTCGGGCGCCGATCCGATGTCCGCTCACGGAAAGGAGGCCCGGAATGCGCGCACGTTGGTTTCTTGCGGCGGCAACCCTCTCTGTTCTTTCCTTGCTCGCGCCCGCCTCGGCCCAGGATTGCCCGCGCGGGACCATGGACAGCCGGTATTGCGACCGGGACGGAGATCTCGTGGCGGACGCGCCGGCCGATCCCAAACAGTGGCTCAACCCGGCCACGCTCATCTTCGCTTATACCCCGGTCGAGGATCCCGAGGTCTATCGCAGGGCGTGGGACCCTTTCCTGCGCCACATGGAAAAGCTCACCGGCAAGAAGGTGGTCTTCTTTCCCGTGGGGTCCAACGCGGCGCAGATCGAGGCGATGCGCGCGGCGCGCCTGCACGTGGCGGGCTTCGCCACCGGCAGCACGCCGCTCGCCGTGAACTGCGCGGGCTTCGTACCGCTCGCCACGATGGCCACGGCGAAGGGCGAATTCGGCTATGAAATGGAGATCATCACCCAGGCCGACAGCCCGATCCGGAGGATCGAGGACATCCGCGGTCGCACCCTCGCGTTCACCGATCCGAACTCCACGTCGGGGTTCAAGGCGCCTTCCGCGCTGCTGCGCGCGGAGTTCAACATGGTCGCAGGAAAGGACTTCAGGACGGCGTTTTCGGGCAAGCACGACAACTCCATCATCGGCGTGGTGAACAAGGACTACGAAGCGGCGGCGATCGCCAACTCGGTGATGCAGCGCATGATCGAGCGCAAGGTCGTGGATCCCGCGAGGCTACGCACGGTCTACAAGTCACAGACTTTCCCCACGACCGCGTACGGCCACGTTTACAACCTGCATCCGGATCTCGCCAAGAAGGTGCGCGAAGCGTTTCTCACGTTCGACTGGGCCGGCACCGAGCTCCTGAGGGAGTTCGGGAAGAGCGACCCGCCGCGCGAGAAATTCGTGCCGATTACCTACAAGCAGCACTGGGAGGTGGTACGCAAGATCGACGAGGCTTCCGGCGTCAGCTACAAGTGCCGGTAGGCCCGGACCGCCGCACCGATGCTCGCCCTGCACGCGCTCACCAAGCGCTATCCGACCGGTGATCTCGCCGTTCACAACGTCAGCCTGGAGGTGCCCAAGGGGCAGGTGATGGCCCTGATCGGCCCCTCGGGAGCCGGCAAGAGCACGCTGATCCGCTGCGTGAACCGCCTGGTCGAGCCCACTTCCGGCAGCGTCATGCTCGACGGGCACGAAATCACCGCGCTGGGCGGCGCCGCGCTGCGGCGGGCGCGCAGGCGCATGGGCATGATCTTCCAGGAGTTCGCGCTGGTGGAGCGGCTCACCGTGATGGAAAACGTGCTCTCGGGGCGCCTCGGCTACGTGGGGTTCTGGAAGACGTTTCTGCGGCGCTACCCGCAGCGCGATATCGACCAGGCATTCCGCTTCCTCGAGCGCGTGGGGCTCACCGAGTTCGTGGACAAGCGCGCCGACGCGCTCTCCGGCGGCCAGCGCCAGCGCGTGGGCATCGCACGGGCGCTCATGCAGGAGCCGTCCATTCTGCTCGTGGACGAGCCGACCGCCGCGCTCGACCCGAAGACCTCGCGCCAGATCATGCGCCTGATCTGCGAGCTCTGCGCCGAGCGCGAGCTTGCCGCCATCATCAACATACACGACGTGGGACTCGCCCAGATGTTCGCGGCCCGCATCGTCGGCCTGTGCAAGGGCGAGATCGTGTTCGACGGAAGCCCGCGTAACCTCACGCCCGAGGCGCTCACGCTGATCTACGGCGAAGAGGACTGGCACGCGACGATCAAGCGCGACGAGGACGAGCCGGAGCCCGCGGATGCGGGCGCGGGCGCCGGCGGCACCGGCTCGGACGACCGGCAGCTCGTGGCGTGAACGGCCAAGCCACTCAGACCTGGCGGCTGCCGCCGTTCATCGCCAATCCGTGGCTGCGCTGGGGAATCTACCTCGGTGCGCTGCTCTATCTCGTGCTCGCGATCGGCTCGCTGCACATCAACTGGGCGCGGGTCGCGGAAGGAATGGAGCGAGGCTGGCGCTTCGTCTCCGCGTTCGCGCGCCCCAACTTCGCCGGCCGGTGGGGCGAGATCTCGGAGGGCATCCTCGAGAGCCTCACCATGACGGTCACCTCCACCGCGATCGGTGTGGCGCTCGCCGTGCCGGTCGGGCTGGGCGCGGCGCGCAACCTCGCGCCGCTGCCCGTCTATGTCGTGTGCCGCGGCATCATCGCGCTCTCGCGCACGTTCCAGGAGGTGATCATCGCCATCCTGTTCGTGAAGATGTTCGGCTTCGGCCCTCTCGCCGGCATGATCACGCTGGTGGTCGCCACCATCGGATTCATGGCCAAGCTGCTCGCCGAGGACATCGAGAGCTCCGACCCCTCCCAGCTGGAGGCGATGCGCGCCACCGGCGGCTCGTGGTGGCAACTCATCAACTACGGGGTGCAGCCGCAGGTGATGCCGCGGTTCATCGGGCTGTCGGTGTACCGGCTCGACATCAACTTCCGCGAGTCGGCCGTGATCGGGATCGTGGGCGCGGGGGGCATCGGCGCGACGCTCAACACGGCGTTTGACCGCTATGAATTCGATACCGCCGCGGCCATCCTGCTCGTCATCATCGCCATCGTGATGGTCGCGGAATACTCCTCGGGCCACATTCGCAGGAGGTTCCAGTAATGCCGGTCACCGAAGCGAGCGGAGTCAAGGCCTGGCAGCGGCGCGACCGGCGCCAGCAGTTCTCGATATGGCTGGGCTGGCTCATCGGCGGCCTCGTCTTCGTGCAGTCGTGGCGCTTCATCTCCGAGCACACGATCTGGGAATTCGCGCTCGATGCGCCCGCCCAGGCCTGGGACCTGATGGTGCGCATGGTGCCCCCGCGCTGGTCCTACATGGAGCGGCTGTGGGTGCCGCTGTGGGACACCATCAATATCGCCACCATCGGGACGCTGCTCGGCATCATCATCGCCTTCCCGATCGCGTTTCTCGCCGCGCGCAACACGACCCCGAGCCGCGTGCTGGTGCGGCCGATCGCGCTGATCGTCATCGTGTCCTCGCGCTCGATCAATTCCCTGATCTGGGCGCTGCTGCTCGTCACCGTGGTCGGTCCCGGCGTGCTGGCCGGCATACTCGCCATCGCGCTGCGCTCGATCGGCTTCATCGGGAAACTCCTCTACGAGGCGATCGAGGAGATCGACGCGGTGCAGGTCGATGCGATCGTTGCGACGGGCGCATCGCGCCCGCAGCAGCTCGCCTACGGAATCCTGCCGCAGATCATGCCGGCGTTCGCCGGCATTTCGGTCTATCGGTGGGACATCAACATCCGCGAGTCCACGGTGCTGGGCCTGGTGGGAGCGGGCGGCATCGGGCTGCAGCTGAACGCCTCGGTGTCGAAGCTCGCGTGGCCGGAAGTCACCGTGATCTTCGCGGTGATCTTCGTCACCGTGATCATTTCCGAATGGGTGTCGGCGCGGGTCCGGCACGCGATCATCTGATGCCGCAAGCGGACACAGGAAGCGGGCAGCGCCCACCGACCGTGGTGCTGGACCTCGACGGGACGCTCGTCGACAGCGCGCGCGACATCTGCAACGCGCTGAACCATGCGCTCGCGCTCGCCGGCAGGCGGGAGTTCGAGCCCGACGACGCGCGCGGATTCATCCATGCGGGAATCGACCACACGGTCGAGCACGCGCTGAAGTTGACGGGAGGACTGCCGCCGGCCACCGAAACCGACGAGCTCCGGCGCATCGCGCGGGCCTACTACGATGCGAACCTCGTCGTCCATACCCGGCCTTATGCGGGCGTGATCGAGGTGCTGAACGAACTGGCAGAGGCGCGTTACGTGATGGCGATCTGCACCAACAAGCTGGAATCCCGGGCGCGCGAGGTATTGGTGCGGCTCGATCTCGCGCGTTTCTTTCGTGCGGTGGTCGGGCGCGACAGCTTGCCGTACAAGAAACCAGATCCGATGCCGTTGCGCGCCGCCATCCACAACGCAGGCGGCGGGGCCGGGCGTGCCGTCTTCGTCGGCGACAGCGCCGTGGACGTGGCCACCGCGCGCGCCGCGGGCGTTCCGGTTATCGCCGTCGAATACGGCTACAGCGAGGTTCCCGCGGCCGACCTCGGAGCCGACGCGTTGATCTCGCAATTCAGCGAGTTGCCGCCCATCGTCGCGCGCTTTCTGGCGAGCGGGGCCGACAGACGCGCCGAGGGGCGCTAGAATCCGGTCTGGAGGCGGGCTGAAACCGGTGGCGGGCAGACAATACTTCGGCACGGACGGCGTGCGCGGCAAGGTCGGAGAGGCACCGATCACGCCCGACCTCGTGATGCGGCTCGGCTACGCGGCCGGCAAGGTGCTCGCTGCGGCGGGGCGCAACGGCGCCGAGCGCCCCTCGGTACTGATCGGCAAGGACACGCGCGTCTCCGGCTACATGCTGGAATCCGCGCTCGAGGCGGGCCTTTCGGCTGCGGGCGTCGACGTGCTGCTGGTCGGCCCCATGCCCACGCCGGCGGTCGCCTATCTCACGCGCGCGCTGCGGCTCTCGGCCGGCATCGTGATCAGCGCCTCGCACAATCCGTACGACGACAACGGCATCAAGTTCTTCTCCGGCACGGGCGCGAAGCTCCCCGATGCGACGGAACAGGCGATCGAGCGCCAGCTCTCGCGGCCGCTGAAGTGCATGGTTTCGCGCAAGCTCGGAAAGGCGCGCCGCATCGACGATGCCGTGGGCCGTTACATCGAGTTCTGCAAGAGCACGTTCCCGGCCCACCTGCACCTGCGCGGCATGAGAATGGTGGTGGATTGCGCGCACGGTGCCGCCTATCACATTGCGCCGCACGTGTTTCACGAGCTCGGCGCCGACGTCGAAACGCTGGGCGCCGACCCGGACGGCTTCAACATCAACGACAAGGTCGGGGCGACCGCGCCACTCGCGCTGCAGGCGGCGGTCAAACGCCACCGCGCCGACGTCGGCATCGCCCTCGACGGCGACGGCGACCGGCTGGTGATGGCGGATGCCGCGGGCACGCTCTACGACGGGGACCAGCTGCTGTACGTGATCGCGCGCCATCGCAAGCGGGCCGGAGAGCTTCGCGGCGGCGTGGTCGGGACACAGATGAGCAACCTCGCCCTGGAGCACGGCCTCGGCAAGCTGCGCATCCCGTTCGAGCGCGCGAACGTGGGCGACCGCTACGTGCTCGAGCTCATGCAGAAGCGGGGCTGGCAGCTCGGGGGCGAGAACTCCGGGCACATCGTGTGTCTGGACAAGCACACCACCGGCGACGGCATCGTCTCGGCGCTGCAGGTGTTGCGCGCACTCGCCGAGACGAAGACGACACTGCCGAAAGCGGCGGGTGCGCTCGCGCTTTATCCTCAGGTGCTGGTCAATGTAGGGGTGGCGGACCGCTCCAGCGCGCTCTCGCGCCCGGGGGTCAAGCGGGCGGTGGCCGCGGCCCACGCCGACCTCGATGGCGGCGGGCGCGTGCTGCTGCGCCTGTCGGGCACCGAGCCCGTGGTCCGCGTGATGGTCGAGGGCAGGAACGGCGCGAAGGTGCGCCGCTGGGCCGAGCACATCGCCGCCGCCGTGCGCAAGGGCGCCTGAGCGGGCTGAAGGTCACGCGCCCGGCGATGCCTATGGGGCGCGCCGCGCCCACCGGGCCCGGAACAAAAAAATGACGAGAACCGCACGTAACGTGCTCTTTCTATGCACGGGCAATTCCGCCCGCAGCATCCTCGCCGAAGCCCTGCTCAACGCGCGGGGTGACGGGCGATTCCGCGCCTACAGCGCCGGCAGCCATCCGAAGGGATCCGTGCACCCGCTCGCGCTCGAGCTCCTCGCGGGCCGCGGGATCCCGACCGGCGGACTGCGCAGCAAGAGCTGGGACGAATTCGCGCGGCCCGGCGCACCCGAGATGGATTTCGTATTCACCGTCTGCGACAACGCCGCGGGTGAGACTTGTCCGGTATGGCCCGGGCGGCCCGTGACCGCGCACTGGGGCATCCCCGACCCGGCCGCCGTCGAGGGATCGGGAGAGCGAAAGCCCAGCGCCTTTCTCGATGCCTACACGCAGCTCGGTAGCCGCATCTCGCTGTTCCTCGAGCTGCCGCTCGAGGGACTCGACCGCTCGTCGTTGCAGCGGAAGCTCGGCGAAATCGGCGCGAGCCGCACCAATGTATCGCGCGCGTAAGTCCGGATCGTCGGCCGATGACCGCGCGCTATCGCGGCCCGACGCGGATGGTCATGGAGCACCGGGCGAAGCCGTGGAGAGCCTGGCGGGATTCCGATCGTGACGAGTAATCAAGGCCCGTCACGACGGTCTCCCTGGTCGGTGGTCTGGGCACTGGCGGTGACGCAGGTCGTCTCCTGGGGTTCGATCTACTACGCGATCGCAGTCCTCATCGCGCCGATCGAGCAGGAACTGGGATGGAGGCGGGACGCCATCGTCGGTGCCTTCTCGCTGAGCCTGATCTTCGCGGGCCTGGGCGCGGTCCCGGCGGGCATCCTGATCGACCGTTACGGCGGCCGGGTGGTGATGACCTGCGGTTCGCTCGCCGCAGCGGCGCTGTTTTTCCTGCTGAGCAACGTTCAGTCTCTGCCGGCGTTCTACCTGATCTGGGCCGGGCTCGGGATTGCGATGGCGGCGGTGCTCTACGAGCCGGCTTTCACGGTCATTACCGCGACTTTCGGCGCTAACGCGCGCAAGGCCATCACCGCGCTCACTCTCGTCGGCGGATTCGCGAGCACCGTGTTCTGGCCGCTGACGCAGGGTCTCGTTTCGGCATTCGGCTGGCGCCACGCGCTGGTGGCTCTCGCGCTGTTCAATTTCGTCATTTGCGTGCCGTTGCACGCGTTATACCTTCCCGCATCTGCACCCAGGCGCTCCGGCCCCGAAGGCGCGCCGGGCGGCGTGCGGCCCCGCGAGGACACCGGAGCACTGGGCTTCGTCATCAGGAGCCCGGCTTTCTGGCTGCTCGCGACCGCGTTCACGATCAACATGCTGGCCCACTCCTCGCTGTCGGTGCACCTGATTCCGCTGCTCCACGAGAAGGGCTACTCGGCCGCCGACGCGGTTTGGCTGGCGGCGCTGGTCGGGCCCATGCAGGTCGCGGGACGGGTGGCGGAGTTCACGATCGGGTCGCGTTTCCGGGCCACCCACGTCGCCGTATTCGCGCTGGCGCTGCTTCCGGTCGCGTTAGTGAGTCTGGGCTACGCCGGCGCGGCCTGGGTTCCGGTGCTCGTGTTCGTCACGCTCTACGGCGCGAGCAACGGCATCATGACCATCGCCCGCGGCACGATACCGGCCGAGATCTTCGGGCGCGAGCATTTCGGTGCAGTGAACGGGGCCCTGTCGGCGCCGGTGCTCGCTGCGAGGGCGCTCGGGCCGCTGCTCGCCTCGATCATATGGTCGGCCGCCGCCGGATACGACCCGGTGTTGTGGACGCTCGCGGCGCTGGGCCTGGTGTCGCTCGCCAGCTTTTGCGTGGCTCTCTCCCGAGACAGGAGATGAGCCGCCCGATACCGAAACCGCGATCGGCCGTGTGATCGCGCTGGAGGTGCGCTGTCACATTGCTGTAACACGGCTCGTGTAGCATCACGCGATCGCTCCGTTGCAGGCGGGAGGGCACGTTAAAGGGAATAATGTCGATGCGATTCAGGATGTTAGGCTTGGCTCTCGCGCTCGGCGCGACGGCGGTCACTGCGGCGCAGACGGTCCGGATCGACGGCTCGAGCACGGTGTACCCGGTCGCCGAGGCGGTGGCGGAGGAGTTTCAGAAGGCGAAGCGGGGCCGCATCCGGGTGACGGTCGGCATCTCGGGTACCGGCGGCGGGTTCAAGAAATTCTGCCGCGGGGAAATCGACATCACCAACGCCTCGCGCCCGATCACCCGCAAGGAGATGGACGATTGCCGGGCAGCGGGCATCCGCTACCTGGAGATGCCGGTGGCGTTCGATGCACTGACCGTCGTCATCAACCCGAGGAACATGTGGGCAAGGAACCTCACCATCGCCGAGCTCAAGGCGATGTGGGAACCGGCCGCGCAGGGCAAGATCACGAACTGGAGGCAGGTGAACCCGAAATGGCCGGACGCGCCGCTGAAGCTGTTCGGGCCGGGCGCTGACTCCGGCACGTTCGAGTATTTCACGGAAGCGGTCACCGGAACATCGAAAGCGAGCCGGGGCGACTTCACCGCGAGCGAGGACGACAACGTCCTCGTTCAGGGGGTGAGCCGCGACGTGAACGCGCTCGGGTACTTCGGCTTTGCCTATTACATCGAGAACCGCGACAAGCTCCTCGCGGCGGCGGTCGTTCCGCGGGCGGGAAAGCCCGGGGTCGCGCCGTCGCTGGAGACCGTGATGAACGGGACCTATCAGCCGCTCGCACGGCCCGTCTTCATCTACGTCAGCGCAAGAGCGGCGCAAAAGCAGGAGGTGAGGGAATTCGTCGAGTTCTTCAACAGGAACGCGGACAAACTGGTGAAGGAGGTCAAGTACATTCCGCTGCCGGCGAGCGCATACGCGTACAACCTGGACACGCTCGCGAAGATGCGCGCGGGCACCAAGTTCGGCGGCGAGAACAAGGTGGGGCTCACCATCGAGGAGCTGATGAAGCTCGAAACCAGGCCCTAGTGCAGTGCGTCGGCCGGGCACGGCCGGGGAGGGTGTTGCTCCCGATGTCCCGCGCGGTCAAGTGCCATTCGCCGAACCGCAATAATCAGCGCCCGAACAACAAAGCTTTCGCACCGACAGGAACGCTGCGTTGACGCCAACCACCATCAGCGACAGGCTCGCCCGCCGCAAGCTGCGCAACGTGCGCGAGCGGATCATCGAGTCCATGCTGTTCCTCGCCGCGAGCGTATCGGTGGCGATCACGGTCGGCATCGTCGTGATCCTGGTGAAGGAGTCCGTCGTCTTCTTCCAGCACGTGCCGCTGTGGGATTTCCTCACCGACACGCAGTGGACGCCGCTCTTCTCCGACGCCCATTTCGGCATCCTGCCGCTGCTCTCCGGAACGCTGGTGAGTTCCATGGTCGCGCTGCTGGTGGCGATCCCGCTCGGCACCATCATCGCGATCTACCTCTCCGAATTCGCGCCGTTCTCGGTGCGCGAGGTGGCGAAGCCCTTTCTTGAGCTGTTGAGCGGAGTGCCGACGATCGTCTACGGCTACTTCGCGCTGCTGTTCGTCACGCCGCTCTTGCAGAAGCTGATTCCCTCGCTGCCGGGCTTCAACCTGCTCTCCGCGGGGCTGGTGATGGGGATCATGATCATCCCGTACGTGAGCTCGCTGGCGGAGGACGCGATGCGGGCGGTGCCGATGAGCCTGCGGGAGGGATCGTACGCGATGGGCGCGACGCGCTATCAGACCGCGATCCGGGTGGTTACGCCGGCGGCCTTCTCCGGCATCGCCGCCGCCTACATCCTCGGCATCTCGCGCGCCGTGGGCGAGACCATGATCCTCGCGGTGGCGGCGGGCATGCAGCCCAATCTCACGTGGAACCCGCTCGAGCCGGCCGCGACCATCACCGCCTACATCGTGCAGGTGGCTCTGGGCGACCTGCCCCACGGCAGCATCGGCTACCAGACGATCTTCGCGGCGGGCCTGACGCTGCTGCTGCTCACGCTCGCCTTCAACGTGCTCGGCCACGTCTTGCGCCGGCGCTTCCGGCAGGCGTACTGACCATGCGCGCTCCGCCCGCCGACATCCGTGACATCCGCGAGTTGATCGCGGCCCACAAGCGCTGGGACGTCGCGTTCTCGGTCGTGGGGCTGCTTGCGCTGATGGTGGGCGTGCTCGCGTTCGTCACGCTGTTCGGCCAGATGGTCGTCGAGGGCCTGCCGCGGCTCTCGTGGGACTTCTTCACCTCCTTCCCCTCGCGCAAGCCGGAACAGGCGGGAATCCTGTCGGCGTGGGTGGGCTCGACGCTGGTGATGGTCGTCACCGCGTGCACGGCCGTTCCGCTCGGCATCGCCGCCGGCATCTATCTCGAGGAGTACGCTCCGCGCAACTGGGTGACCGATGTCATCGAGATCAACGTGACGAACCTCGCCGGGGTGCCGTCCATCGTCTACGGGTTGCTGGCGCTCGGGCTCTTCATCTACCAGTTCGGGCTGGGGCAGAGCATTCTCACCGCGGGGCTGACCCTCGGGCTGCTGATCCTGCCGGTCGTCATACTCGCGACCCGGGAGGCGATCCGCTCGATCCCGGGCGCGATCCGCGAGGGCGCCTACGCGCTCGGAGCGACCAAGTGGCAGACTACCGCGCACCACATTCTGCCCTACTCGCTGTCCGGCATCATGACGGGGGTCATCATCGGCATGGCGCGCGCGATCGGGGAGACCGCTCCCGTGATCACCATCGGGGCGCTTACCTTCATCGCCTTCCTGCCGCCGCCGCCGTACACGGGAGAATTTCCGTTTCTCTCGTTCGAATGGCTGACCTCTCCCTTCACGGTGATGCCGATCCAGATGTTCAACTGGACCTCGCGACCCGAGGCGGCCTTCCACCACAACGCCGCCGCTGCGGGGCTGGTGCTGGTGGTGATGACGCTGTCGATGAACGCGCTCGCGATCTACATCCGATACCGCCTGAGGAAGAGGATCAAATGGTGAACGCGCCCGCGCCGGCGGCTTCCCGCGCGCCCGATCCCGACAAGAAGGCGGAAGCGAGGGAGCTGAGCTTCTTCTACGGCCACTTCCAGGCGCTGAAGGGAATCAGCGTGCCGATCTACGAGAAGAAGGTGACGGCACTGATCGGCCCGTCGGGCTGCGGCAAGTCCACCTTCCTGCGCTGCTTCAACCGCATGCACGATCTCTACCCGGGCAACCGCTACCAGGGCGAGATCATGCTCTACCCGGACAACACCAACCTGCTCGATCCGGCGGTGGACCCGATCGAGGTCCGGATGCGGATCAGCATGGTGTTCCAGAAGCCGAATCCGTTCCCGAAGTCACTCTACGAGAACGTCGCCTACGGGCTGCGGGTGCGCGGGGAGCGCAAGCGCGCGCGGCTCGACGACAAGGTGGAGGAGGCGCTGCGCTCGGCGGCGCTGTGGGACGAAGTGAAGGACCGGATGAACGACCTCGCGTTCAATCTCTCCGGCGGCCAGCAGCAGCGCCTGTGCATCGCGCGGGCGCTCGCGACGGACCCCGAGATCCTGCTGTTCGACGAGCCCACCTCCGCGCTCGATCCGATCGCTACCGCGAGCATCGAGCAGCTCATCGGGGATCTGAAGGAGCGGGTGACCATATTGATCGTCACCCATAACATGCAGCAGGCGGCGCGCGTGTCCGACTACACCGCCTACATGTATCTCGGCGAGCTGATCGAGTTCGGCGACACCAACACCATCTTCATCAAGCCCAGGCACAGGCAGACCGAGGACTACATCACGGGTCGATTCGGTTAGTTCCCGCCGCGATGTAACGGCGCAGGCTAACGATGCGCGCAGCGCGAAGTGAAGCGCCCCCCGAGTACGGGCAATCGCGGGGGTGGCCACCGCATCGGCGGGGGCCCAGATCGTGCTTCGCAATGGTGGGGTGGGGCGGCCGGATATGCTTGCGCGGCACCCCGAGCGATGCGACAAATGGGCAGACGCGCTGCACCGCAACACCCGTTCCCGCTTGTTTGACCCTGCTGGATGCTAGCCTGTAAAATTCAACGATTTAGGTAGGTTCGGTCGGGCATGCGAACCAAGCTGGTGGCGGGCAACTGGAAGATGAACGGCAACCTGGCTACCAACCAGGCGTTGCTGGGAACCATCATCCCCCGATTGGCCCCGCTGACGCGCGCCCGCTACGCGGTATGCGCGCCTTTTCCGTACCTCGCCCAGGTTCAGGACGCGTTACGCGGCAGCAACATCGCGCTGGGGGCGCAGGACGTGTGCCAGTTCGATGCGGGCGCGTACACCGGGGGCGTGTCGGCTGCGATGCTGGCGGAGTTCGGCTGCCGCTACGTCATCGTCGGACATTCCGAGCGGCGCACCGTATTCGGCGAGACCGACGAGGTCGTGGCGCGGAAGTTCGGGGCAGCGATCCACCACGGGCTCACCCCGATCCTGTGTGTGGGGGAGTTGCTCGCCGAGCGCGAGGCCGGGGTCACGGAAGCGGTGGTTTCGCGCCAGCTCGACGCCGTGATCGCCGGTTGCGGCCTGGCGGCGCTCGGCAAGGCGGTTTTGGCGTACGAGCCGGTGTGGGCGATCGGCACCGGGAAGACCGCGACGCCCCAGCAGGCGCAGGCGGTGCATGCGTTCATCCGGGCAAGGATCGCCGGTGCGGACCGGCGGCTGGCCGATGAGCTGGTGATCCTTTACGGCGGAAGCGTGAAGGCCGCGAACGCATCGCAGCTGTTCGCGATGCAGGACGTGGACGGCGGTCTCATCGGCGGGGCCTCCCTTGCGGCCGACGAATTCATCGGCATCTGCCGTGCGGCACTCGATGCAGAAGAGACAGTGAGAGCTTGAATGGAAACCCTGGTTCTGGTGGTACACGTGGTGGCGGCGCTCGCGCTGGTCGGGCTCGTCATGTTGCAGCAAGGCAAGGGGGCGGACGTGGGAGCCGCTTTCGGCAGCGGCGCGTCGGGCAGTCTCTTCGGCGCCACCGGCTCGGCCAATTTCCTGAGCCGCACGACCGCGGTGCTGGCGGTCGTCTTTTTCCTGACGAGCCTCGGGCTGACTTATATTTCGACGCGCAAGACCGAGAATCGAGGCGTGATGGCGGCGCCCGCTGCGCCGAGCAAGCCGGTGCCGACGCAGGCACCGCAAATCCCGGTGCCGATGCAGATACCGCAGATCCCGGTGCCGACCCAGCAGGCCCCGGCTCCGGCGACGCCAGCCGTGCCTGGCGCAGCGCCGGATTCGGGATCCAGGGCGCAGGATATTCCGAAGTGAGGGAGTGTTTAGAACCTATTTCATATATAGGCACGTGTGCGACGGAGGCGATGTGGGATGCAGTTCAAGGAGGAGGGCCCGAAGGAATATGTCGATATTTCGAGGGTCCCCGACGAAGAAATGCGCCCAGATCGCCCCGTCCCTGCGGGTTGCGGCCAGGACGGCCGGCTGCGTCGTTGCCCTCCTGGACCATATCGACATATGGCCTTCGTCGGGCGCCTTGCATCCGGTCCGTCCTGGCCGCAACGCATCACGCGCCTATATATGAAATAGGTTCTAGTTTTGAGTGCTTGGTGTTGAGTTGTCCCGCCTTGACTAGACGGTCAAAACTCATCACTCAAAACTCAACATTCAGCACTCAACACTGAAGTTGATACGCCGACGTGGTGGAATTGGTAGACACACCATCTTGAGGGGGTGGCGGCGTAAGCCGTGTGAGTTCGAATCTCACCGTCGGCACCAAATAGGATTGAGGATTGAGGATTGAGGATCGAGCAACCAGGATTGAGGTGCGCTCACGTGCGAACTGAGCGATCGCGGAGCGGTCAATTTATTAGGCGATTCGACATGTTTTCTGGCTCAATCCTCAATCCTCAATCCGAGTAGGGGCATGTTAGAGAATTACTTCCCCGTCCTTATGTTCATCCTGGTCGGTATCCTGGTCGGGGTGGTGCCGGTCCTGGTCGGCGGGGGCGTCAGCCGGCTCGTGGGCGTACACCGCCCTGATGCCGAGAAGCTCTCGCCGTACGAATGCGGATTCGAGGCGTTCGAGGACGCGCGGATGAAGTTCGACGTGCGCTACTACCTCGTCGCCATCCTGTTCATCCTGTTCGATCTCGAGATCGCGTTTCTCTTCCCGTGGGCGGTCGTGCTGCAGGAGATCGGATTTTTCGGTTTCATGGCGATGCTGGTTTTCCTGGCGATCCTCGTCGTGGGCTTCGTCTACGAGTGGATGAAAGGCGCCCTGGACTGGGAGTAGCGATGCGCGTTGGTCTTGCCCTGGGACGCGCAAAGGCAGCGGCAGGAAATGGGAAACAGGGAATAAGGAATAGGGAATAGGGAATAGGGAATAGGGAATAGGGAATAGGGAATAGGAACAACCGATGGGCGCACCTGAGAGCTTGACTGACAAGGGTTTTTTGATCACCACGGCGGATGCCCTGATCAACTGGACGCGGACGGGATCGCTGTGGCCGATGACTTTCGGGCTGGCGTGCTGCGCGGTGGAGATGATGCACGCGGGCGCCGCGCGCTACGACCTCGACCGCTTCGGCATCGTGTTCCGCCCGAGCCCGCGCCAGTCCGATGTCATGATCGTCGCCGGCACGCTGTGCAACAAGATGGCGCCGGCGCTGCGCAAGGTCTACGATCAGATGGCGGAGCCGCGCTGGGTGATCTCGATGGGCTCGTGCGCCAACGGCGGCGGCTACTATCATTACTCGTACTCGGTGGTGCGCGGCTGCGACCGCATCGTCCCCGTGGACATCTACGTCCCGGGCTGCCCGCCCACGGCCGAGGCGTTGCTCTACGGCATCATCCAGCTGCAGAACAAAATCAGGCGCACCAACACCATCGCCCGCCGATGAGCACGCGCGCAGACACACTGGTCGGCGCGCTGCGCTCCGCGCTCGGAGACCGGCTGGCGGGCGCGACTGTCGCGTCCGGCGAAGTCACGATCGAGGTTGCGCCCGCGCACCTGCTCGCGGCCGCGGGCGTGCTGCGCGATGCGCCGGAGCTCAAGTTCGAGCAGTTGATAGACCTGTGCGGCATCGACTACCGGAATTACGGCGCGGCAGGCTCGGACGGCGCGTGGGCGGATATTGAAACGCTCGGGCCCGCGGGGGGCGCACCCCCGGAGGCGGGCGCGGCTCCCGCGACCGACGGCATGACGCAGGAGCTGCGCGAGCACGCGGTTCCGCCGTCGAAGACGATCGCGCGGCGCCGGTTCGCCGTCGTCTGCCACCTGCTCTCGCTCACGCGCAACTGGCGCGTGCGCATGCGTGTTTTCTGCGCGGACGACGCGTTTCCGGTGGTGGACTCGGTGATCGGGGTGTGGCCCTCGGCCAACTGGTTCGAGCGCGAAGCGTTCGATCTGTTCGGCATCGTGTTCACCGGGCATCCCGACCTGCGCCGGATCCTGACCGATTACGGCTTCATCGGGCACCCGTTCCGCAAGGACTTCCCGATTTCCGGCACCGTGGAGATGCGCTACGATCCCGAGCAGCAGCGCGTGATCTACCAGCCGGTCACGATCGAGCCGCGCGAGATCGTCCCGCGCATCGTGCGCGTGGAAAATTACGCCGATGTCGAAAAGAAGACTTAGCCACAGAGAACACGGAGAGAGAGTTTGAACCGCCAAGACGCCAGGGAGAACGAGGGAACCGGTTGTTCGGGGTCTTGTTCTTGTCTCCCGTTTTCCTCTGTGACCGCTGTGCTCTCAGTGGCTGATTTGGTTTTGTATGGCTGAGATCAGAAATTACACGATGAACTTCGGGCCGCAGCATCCGGCGGCGCACGGGGTGCTGCGGCTCGTGCTCGAGCTCGACGGGGAGGTCATCGAGCGGGCCGACCCGCACATCGGGCTGCTGCACCGGGCGACCGAAAAACTCGCCGAGCACCGGACCTATGTCCAGTCGGTCCCGTACATGGACCGGCTCGACTACGTCTCGATGATGGCGAACGAGCACGCCTACGTGATGGCGATCGAGAAGCTGCTCGGGCTGCAGGTGCCGGTCCGCGCCCAGTACATCCGCGTGATGTTCGACGAGATCACGAGGATCCTGAACCATCTTCTGTGGCTCGGCGCCCACGGGCTCGACATCGGCGCGATGACGGTGTTCCTCTACTGCTTCCGGGAGCGCGAGGACCTCATGGACTGCTACGAGGCGGTCTCGGGCGCGCGCATGCACGCGTGCTACTACCGCCCCGGCGGGGTCTATCGCGACCTGCCGGAGCGGATGCCGCGCTACACCCCGACGAAGATCCACGGCGAGGCGGCCGTGCGCGAGCTCAACCGCAACCGACAGGGCTCGCTGCTCGACTTCGTGGAGGACTTCACCGAGCGCTTTCCGCGCCTCGTGGACGAGTACGAGACGCTGCTCACCGACAACCGCATCTGGAAGCAGCGCACGGTGGGCATCGGCGTGGTGTCCGCGGAGCGCGCGATCGCGCTCGGATTCACCGGCCCGATGCTGCGCGGCTCCGGGGTCGAGTGGGACCTGCGCAAGAAGCAGCCGTACGAAGTCTACGACCGGATCGACTTCGACATCCCGGTCGGGGTCAACGGGGACTGCTACGATCGCTACCTCGTGCGCATCGAGGAGATGCGCCAGTCGAACCGCATCGTCCGGCAGTGCATCGAGTGGCTGCGCAAGAATCCCGGGCCGGTGATGGTGGACAACTACAAGGTCGCGCCGCCTTCGCGCGTCGCGATGAAGACCAACATGGAAGAGCTGATCCACCATTTCAAGCTCTTCACCGAAGGCATGCACGTGCCCGAGGGCGAAGCCTACAGCGCCGTCGAGGCGCCCAAGGGGGAATTCGGCATCTATCTCGTCTCCGACGGGGCCAACAAGCCGTACCGGCTCAAGATCCGCGCGCCGGGCTTCGCGCATCTCGCAGCGCTCGACGAGATGGCGCGCGGCCACATGATCGCCGACGTGGTGGCGATCATCGGCACGCAGGACATCGTTTTCGGGGAAATCGACCGCTGATGAATGCCCCGATGGTGCTGTCGCCAGAGTCGCTGGCGAGGATAGACAAGGCGCTCGCCAAGTACTCGCCCGACCAGAAGAGCTCCGCGGTGATGGCGGCGCTCACGATCGCGCAGGATGAGAAGGGCTGGCTGTCCACGGAAACGATGGATTTCGTGGCGCGGTATCTCGGCATGCCTGCGATCGCGGTCTACGAGGTTGCCTCGTTCTACACCATGTACGATCTCAAGCCGCCCGGGAAATACAAGCTCACCCTCTGCACCAACCTGCCGTGCGCGCTGCAGGGCGCGACAGTGGCGGCCGAGCACCTGAAGAAGACGCTGGGCATCGGCTTTAACGAAACCACGACGGACGGGATGTACGCGCTGCGGGAAGGCGAGTGCTTCGGTGCGTGCGGAGATGCCCCCGTGCTGCTGCTCAACAACAAGCGGATGCTGTGCGCCATGTCGCCGGAAAAGCTCGACGCGCTGCTGAAAGATCTTGCCTGATGGGCCTGCCGACACCCCCCTTCGACCCCGCGATCTTCGGACCCGAGGCGATCATCATGAAGGGCCTCGACGGCCTCAACTGGCGCCTCAAGGATTACGAGGCGCGCGGCGGTTATGCGGCTTTGAAGAAGATCCTTGCCGAGAAGATTCCGCCCGAGACGATCGTGAACGAGGTCAAGAAATCGGGGCTGCGCGGGCGCGGCGGCGCGGGCTTTCCCACGGGGCTGAAGTGGAGCTTCATGCCCCGGCAGTACGCCGGGCAGAAGTACCTGGTCTGCAACTCGGACGAAGGGGAGCCCGGCACCTTCAAGGACCGCGACATCCTGCGCTACAACCCGCACAGCGTGATCGAGGGAATGGCGATCGCGGCCTACGCGATGGGCACCTCGGTCGGCTACAACTACATCCACGGCGAGATCTGGGACACCTATGAGCGCGCGGAGGAAGCCCTCGAGGAGGCGCGCGCCGCCGGTTATATCGGTCACCACATCCTCGGGTCCGATTTCAGTTTTCAGCTCTACAACCATCACGGCTGGGGCGCTTACATCTGCGGCGAGGAGACCGCCCTGCTCGAATCGCTGGAAGGCAAGAAGGGGCTGCCGCGCTTCAAGCCGCCGTTTCCCGCGAGCTACGGGCTCTACGGAAAGCCCACCACCATCAACAACACCGAGACCTTCGCCGCGGTGCCGTGGATCATCCTGAACGGCGGCGATGCGTTTCTCAACCTCGGCGTGCCCAACAACGGCGGCACCAAGATTTTTTCGGTGTCGGGCGACGTCGCCCGCCCCGGCAACTACGAAGTCCCGCTCGGCACGCCGTTCGCGAAGCTGCTCGCAATGGCCGGCGGCATGCGCGACGGCAAGAAGCTGAAAGCAGTGGTTCCCGGCGGCTCGTCGATGCCGGTGCTGCCGGCCGACATCATGATGGCGACCGACATGGACTTCGACTCGGTCGCGAAGGCCGGTTCGATGCTCGGCTCGGGGGCGGTGATCGTGATGAACGAAACGCGCTGCATGGTAAAATGCCTGCTGCGGTTTTCCTACTTCTACTTCGAGGAATCGTGCGGCCAGTGCACGCCGTGCCGCGAGGGCACCGGGTGGCTCTATCGCGTGGTGCACCGCATCGAGCACGGCAAGGGCAGGGCCGACGATCTCCGTCTTCTGGACAACGTCGCCGACAACATCGCCGGGCGCACCATCTGCGCGCTGGGAGACGCCGCGGCGCTGCCGGTGAAGAGCTTCGTCAAGCACTTCCACGACGAGTTTGTCCATCACATCGAGCACGGGAAGTGCCTCGTGCCCGACTACGTCTGAGTGGCGGGTGACGAATGGCGAGTGACGGACCCAGGAAAATGATCGAGATCGAGCTCGACGGCAAGAAGCTCGAGGTGGCGGAAGGGTCCACCATCATGGATGCCGCAGAGAAGTCCGGCATCTACATTCCGCGCTTCTGCTACCACCGCAAGCTCTCGATCGCGGCCAACTGCCGCATGTGCCTGGTGCAGGTGGAAAAAGCGCCCAAGCCGCTGCCCGCGTGCGCCACCCCCGTCATGAAGGACATGAAGGTGTGGACGCACTCGGAGCAGGCGGTCGCCGCGCAGAAGAGCGTGATGGAATTCCTGCTCATCAACCATCCGCTCGACTGCCCGATCTGCGACGAGGGCGGCGAATGCGAGCTGCAGGATCTGGCGGTCGGATACGGCGCGAGCGGCTCGCGTTACCAGGAGGCGAAGCGCGTCGTGAGCGAGAAGAATCTGGGTCCGCTCATCGCCACCGAGATGACGCGCTGCATACACTGCACGCGCTGCGTGCGCTTCGGCCAGGAGATCGCCGGCATCATGGAGCTGGGCATGATCAACCGGAGCGAGCACGCGGAGATCATCACGTTCGTCGGCAAGACGGTGGATTCCGAGCTATCCGGGAACATGATCGACCTGTGCCCGGTGGGCGCGCTCACGTCCAAGCCGTTCCGCTACACGACGCGCAGCTGGGAGCTCACCCGCAATCCCTCGGTGAGCCCGCACTGCGGGCTGGGCTCGAACTTCACGGTGCAGGTCAAGCAGAACCGCGTGATGCGCGTGCTGCCGCGGGAGAACGAGGCCATCAACGAGTGCTGGCTCTCGGACAAGGACCGCTTTTCGTACGAGGGGCTCAACTCCGAGCAGCGGCTGGCGAGACCCATGCTCAGGCGCGGGAGCGGCTGGCAGGAGGTCGAATGGGCTGAGGCGCTCGGCTTCGTCGCGCAGGAGCTCGCGCGGATCCGCAAGCAGCACGGCGCGGCGAGCATCGGGGCATTGGCGACGCCGCACCAAACGCTGGAAGAGCTTTTCCTGTTGGGGAAACTCGCCCGCGAGTTTGCTTCCGGCAACGTGGATTTCCGGCTGCGGCAGTCCGATTTCCGCGGGGACGGGATGCGCGCCGGGGCGCCGTGGCTCGGCATGAAGATCGCGGAGGTGGGCAAGCTCGACCGGGTGCTGGTGGCGGGCAGCACGCTGCGCAAGGATCACCCGCTGCTCGCGCACCGGCTGCGGCAGGCGACGAAGCGCGGCACGCAGTTGAACCTCGTGAACCCGTTCGATGACGACCTGCTGATGGGGGTTGCACACAAGGCGATCGTGCCGCCGTCGGCCATGGTCGACGAGCTGGCGCAGGTGCTCAAGGCCGCAGCCGGGTTGCGCGGCGCCCGCGTGCCGGAGGCAATCGGTGCGGCGCTCGAGCGCGTCACGCCCGGCGATGCGGCACGGTCCATTGCCGCGAGCCTCGCATCGGGAAAGAACGCGGCGGTGTTCCTCGGCAATCTCGCGCAGCACCACCCGCGCGCGGTGGAGCTGCATGCGCTGGCGCACGCACTGGCGGCGGTCACCGGCGCGAGACTGGGTTTTCTCGGCGAAGCGGCCAACAGCGTGGGTGGTCACATTGCCGGCTGCGTTCCGTACGGCGAGCCCGCCGGATTGAACGCGGGCCGGATGCTGGCGCAGCCCCTCAAAGCGTACCTGCTGCTCGGCGTGGAGGCGGAGCTCGACACGCACGATCCGCAGCAGGCGCTCGCAGCGATGCGCGCCGCGGAGCTGGTGGTGGCGATGAGCCCGTTCCAGCACCGGGCCGTCGACTACGCGCACGTGCTCCTGCCGATCGCGCCGTTTACCGAGACTGCCGGCACGTACATCAGCACCGAGGGGACGGTGCAGAGCTTCCGCGGGGTGGTGCGCCCGCTCGGAGAAGCGCGCCCGGCGTGGAAGGTGCTGCGGGTGCTGGGCAACCTGCTCGGCCTCGCCGGTTTCGAACACGACAGCGCCGAGGCGATCCGCGGCGAAATTCTGCGGAGTACGGACCTCTCCGGACGGCTCGACAACCGGCCGCCGGTGAGCACGCTGGAGGCGCAAGCCCCGCGCTCCGGGCGCGCGATCGAGCGTATCGCCGAGGTGCCGATCTACTACTCGGACGCCATCGTGCGCCGCGCCCGTGCGCTGCAGAACACCCGCGATGCCGCGGCGCCGGTGGCGGCCATGAACCGGGCCCTTGCCGAGCGGATGGGGGTGCGCGAGGGCGACCCCCTTCGCGTGCAGCAGGGCGAGGGGGAGGCTGTGGTCTACGCCGCGGTTGACGACCGGCTTCCCGCGGACTGCATCCGGCTTGCGGCGGGACATCCGGTTACCGCGGGCCTGGGCCCGATGTTCGGAGAGCTTCGCGCCGAGCGGGCCGCGGAGCGGGCGCAGGCGGCGGGCTAGACATGGAATTTCTCGGCGCATTGCAGGGCTTGCTGGGGCCGACCTGGCTCGCGGTGTGGACGCTCGCCAAGATCGTCGCGATCCTCGCCCCGCTGCTGCTGTGCGTCGCGTATCTCACGCTCGCCGAGCGCAAGATGATCGGCTACATCCAGGTGCGCATCGGCCCCAACCGCGTCGGACCGAGGGGCTGGCTGCAGCCGATCGCCGACGGTTTGAAGCTCCTGGTGAAGGAGATCATCGTGCCGACCGGCGCCAACAAGGCGCTGTTCGTGCTGGCGCCGATCATGGTGATGATGCCGGCAATGGCGGCGTGGGCGGTCGTGCCGTTCAGTCCCGAACTCGTGCTTGCCGATATTGATGCGGGCCTGCTCTACATCCTGGCGATTACTTCGATGGGGGTGTACGGCGTGATCATCGCGGGCTGGGCTTCGAACTCCAAGTACGCGTTCCTCGGGGCGCTGCGCTCGGCCGCGCAGATGGTGTCCTACGAGCTGGCGATGGGCTTCGCGCTGGTGTGCGTGCTGATGGCGGCGCAGAGCCTGAACCTGGGCGAGATCGTGAGGATGCAGCAGGGCGGGCTGGGGCTCCTCAACTGGTTCTGGATCCCGCTGTTCCCGATGTTCCTCGTCTATTTCATCTCGGGGGTGGCGGAAACCAACCGCGCGCCGTTCGACGTCGCCGAAGGCGAGTCGGAGATCGTCGCGGGCTTCCACGTGGAGTACTCGGGCATGGCGTTCGCCGTATTCTTCATCGCCGAGTACGCCAACATGATCCTCATCTCCACGCTCGCAGCGATCATGTTCCTCGGCGGCTGGCTCTCGCCCGTGCCGTTCCTGCCCGACGGCTTCATCTGGCTCGCGGTGAAGATTTCCTTCCTGCTGTTCTGCTTCCTGTGGTTCCGGGCGACGTTTCCGCGCTACCGCTACGACCAGATCATGCGGCTCGGCTGGAAGGTGTTCCTCCCGCTGACCATCCTGTGGATCGTGGTTCTCGGCGCGTGGATGCAGACGCCGCTCTGGGTGTGGTGGAAGTGATGATCGAGCGCATCCGGTGGTTCCTCAAGACCTTCTTGCTCGCCGAGCTGGTGAAGGGCATGGCTCTCACCGGCCGGCACCTGTTCGCGCGCAAGATCACGGTGCAGTTCCCCGAGGAGAAGACTCCGCAGAGCCCGCGTTTCCGCGGTTTGCACGCGTTGCGCCGTTATCCCAACGGCGAGGAACGCTGCATCGCGTGCAAGCTGTGCGAGGCGGTATGCCCGGCGCTCGCGATCACGATCGAATCCGAGCAGCGCGACGACGGGACGCGGCGCACCACGCGTTACGACATCGACCTCACCAAATGCATTTTCTGCGGCTTATGCGAGGAATCGTGCCCGGTGGATTCGATCGTGGAGACGCGCCTTCTGGAGTATCACGGCGAGACGCGCGGCGACCTGATCTACACCAAGCCGATGCTGCTCGCGATCGGAGACCTCTACGAGGAGCAGATTGCAAAGGACCGGGAAGAAGATGCGGCCTACCGATAGTGAACAGCAAACGGTAAACGGTGAACGGTAAACGGTAGCAACAACGGCGAAGCTGCGAGCGATGATCCTCCGTTCACCATTCACCGTTCACCGTTCACCAGAACAGCAATGACATTCAACGAATTCGTTTTCTACACGTTCTCGGCGATCCTGATTCTCGCGGCGCTGGGCGTCATTACGGCACGCAACCCGGTGTATGCCGTGCTGTTCCTGGTGCTGGCGTTCTTTACCTCGGCCGCGCTGTGGATGCAGCTGCAGGCGGAGTTTCTGGCGATCGTGCTGGTGCTGGTGTACGTCGGCGCGGTGATGGTGCTGTTCCTGTTCGTGGTGATGATGCTGGACATCAATCTTGACCGGCTGCGGGAAGGCTACTGGAATTACCTGGCGCCGGCGCTGGTGGTTGCCGGCGTGATGGTGGCGGTCATGGTGACCGTGCTGGGCGGAAGATATTTCGGCTTCGGGGAGATGCCCGCGCCGCCGTCGCTGCCCGCCGGATACAGCAACACCAAGGAGCTCGGGCGCCTGTTGTACACGGATTACGTCTACCCGTTCGAGATCGCGGCCGTGATCCTGCTCGTTGCGATCGTCGCCGCGATCGCGCTGACGCTGCGCCGGCGCAGGGACACCAAGCGGATCGATCCGGCCCGGCAGATCGAGGTGCGGCGGGAAGACCGCGTGCGGGTCGTTTCAATGCCGGCTGAAAAACAGGATTGAGGATCGAGGAATGAGGACCGAGAGATGAGGATCGAGCAATCCGGGGGCAAGGTGCCAGGGATTACTCAATCCTCAATCCTCGATCCTCAATCCCGGGGTGACGAGGGGAACCAGTGATTTCACTGTCGCATTACCTGGTGCTGGGAGCGCTGCTGTTCGCCATCGGCGTCGTCGGCATCTTCCTCAACCGGAAAAACCTGATCGTCATATTGATGTCCATCGAACTGATGCTGCTGGCCGTCAACACGAACTTCATCGCCTTCTCGCACTACCTGGACGATCCGGCCGGACAGATCTTCGTTTTCTTCATCCTGACGGTTGCCGCGGCGGAAGCCGCCATCGGCCTCGCCATTCTGCTCGCGCTGTTCCGCAATCTGCGCACGATCCACGCAGACGACCTCGACAGCCTGCAGGGGTAACGAACCATCATGACCGAAATGGAGCCGGTAGTATCGATCGCGCCGTTGTTGGCCGTGGGCGTTGCGGCGGCCGCTGGTCTGGCGGTGCTGGCCCTGGGCCGGCATCCGAACCTGCGGGAGGGGTGCAGCCTGCTGGCGGGCGCGGTGCAGTTTGCCCTGGTGATGACGATGGCGCCGGTGGTGTGGGACGGCGGGGTGGTCGCGTACCGGGTGGTGGATCTTCTGCCGGGCGTGGCGATCGTGTTTCGGGTGGACGGGCTGGGGCTGCTGTTTGGAGGCGTGGCGTCGTTCCTGTGGATGGTGACGACGGTCTATTCGATGGGCTACATGCGCTCGCTGCAGGAGCATGCGCAGACGCGGTATTTTTCCTGCTTTGCGCTGTCGCTGTCGGCGGCGTTGGGGGTGGCGTTTTCGGGCAACCTGTTCACGCTGTTCTTGTTCTATGAGGTGCTCACCTTCGTGACCTATCCGCTGGTGATCCACCATGAGACGGAGGAGGCCTTTGAGGGAGGCCGGAAGTACATGGTGTACCTGCTGGGGACGTCGAAGACCTTTCTGCTGGTGGCGCTGTTGCTGACCTACCTGGTGGCGGGGACCCTGGAGATCAAGCCGGGAGGGATGTTTCCGGCGGACGCGGATCCGGTCTGGGTGACGGTGATCTTCGTGCTGTTCATAGCGGGCTTGACGAAGGCGGCGATCATGCCGTTGCACAACTGGCTGCCGACGGCGATGATCGCGCCGACGCCGGTGAGCGCCTTGCTGCATGCCGTGGCGGTGGTGAAGGTCGGTGTGTTCTCGGTTGCGCGGGTGATGGTGGATGTTTTCGGGGTGGATCTGCTGGAGCGGCTGCACGTGGGAATACCGACCGCGGCCTTTGTCTCGGTGACCATCCTGGGCGCTTCGGTGATCGCGCTGTCTCAGGACAATTTGAAACTGCGGTTGGCCTACTCGACGGTGAGTCAGCTGTCGTACGTGATCCTGGGCGCTGCGCTGCTGACTCCCGGGGGACTGGTGGGGAGCGTGATGCAGATCGCCGCCCACGCCTTCGGGAAGATCACCTTGTTTTTCTGTGCGGGCGCGATCTATGTCGCATCGCATAAGACCAAGGTGAGCGAGATGAGCGGGCTTGCGCGACGGATGCCGTGGACCATGGCGGCATTTACCGTGGGGGCGCTGAGCTTGATCGGGGCGCCGCCGCTGGCGGGTTTTGCGAGCAAGTGGTGGCTGGCAGTGGGCTCGATCGAGGCGCAGCAGCCGGCGCTATTGTTCGTGTTGTTGAGCAGCACCATGCTCAATGCAGCGTATTTCTTGCCGATCATCTACAAGGCCTATTTCGAGGCGCCGGCTGCGAGCGCGGGGGCCAAGCCATCCGCGGAGCGGCAGGAGGCGCCGTGGACGATGGTCGTGCCGTTGTCGCTGACGGCGGTGGGGACGGTGATGCTGGGGCTGTATTCCGAGCCGTTCCTGGCCCTGGCCCGGCAGGTGATTCGATGAGCGGCGGTACGCCGGGCTGGGTGGCGCGGGTGGAGGCGATCCGGGCCAGTGTGACGGCGCGGCGGCTGTTCTATGCCGTGCTGGCCGGGCTGGTGCTGGTGGATCTTCTGGTGCCGAAGGCGGAAGGACTGCCTTGGTGGGAGGCGCTGATGGGATTTGCCGCGGTATACGGATTCATTTCCTGTGTCCTGATCATCGCGGTGTCGAAGCTGCTGGGGCGCGCGGGATTGATGAAGCGCGAGAATTATTATGACTGAGTGGTCCTGGATTCATCCGGCGTCAGTTTTCTTCCTGGGCGCGGCGCTGCTGCCATGGGTGCAGGCGCGTCTTCGCGGGGCCTATTTGCTGCTGATCCCGGTCGTCGCGGGCCTGATGCTGTTCACGGCTTCTCCCGGGGTGTACGGGGTCTATCCCTTCTTGGGGCAGGAGTTGATTTTCGGCCGGGTGGATGCCCTGAGCCGGCTGTTCGGGGTGATCTTCATCCTCATGGCGTTCATCGGGATCGTGTATGGACTGCATGAGAAGGGCAGGACGGGACACTCCGCGGCGGCGTTGATCTACGTGGGCGGGGCGCTGGGGGTCGTTTTCTCGGGGGATTTCATCAGCGTCTTTATTTTCTCGGAAGTGATGGCCTTCTCCTCCGTCTTCCTGATCTGGCTGCAACGGGATGCGGCGTCGCTCGCCGCCGGGTTTCGATACATCCTGATGCATCTCTTCGGCGGGGTGTGCCTGTTGGGCGGGTTGGTGATCCAGTTGATGGCGACGGGCAGCACGGCGTTCGAGCCGACGGCAGTCAACGGCATCGGCCCGGTATTGATTCTGATCGGATTCTTGGTGAATGCGGCGGTGCCGCCGCTGTCGGCGTGGTTATCGGATGCTTATCCGGAGGCCACCGTGACGGGGGCGGTCTTCTTGAGCGCCTTTACGACCAAGACGGCGGTCTATTGCCTGATCCGTGGATTTCCGGGGACCGAGGAGCTGGTCTGGCTGGGCGCGGTGATGGCGATCTATGGAGTGGTGTATGCCGTGCTGGAGAATGACATCCGGCGACTGCTCGCCTATCACATCATCAGCCAGGTCGGGTACATGGTGGCGGGAGTGGGGATGGGGACGGCGCTGGCTCTGAACGGATCGTCGGCCCATGCCTTCGCGCACATCCTGTACAAGGGATTGCTGTTCATGGGGGCCGGTGCGGTGATCCAGATGACGGGCAAGCGCAAGCTGACGGAGCTGGGGGGGCTGTATCGGACCATGCCGATCACGCTGACGCTGTACATGATCGGGGGGTTTTCCATCTCGGCCTTTCCCCTGTTCAGCGGTTTCGTGAGCAAGTCCATGGTGGTGGCGGCCGCGGAGGAGAGCCATCTGACGACGATCTGGCTGATGCTGACGCTCGCCTCGGCGGGGACGTTTCTGCATACGGGACTCAAGCTGCCGTATTACACCTTTTTCTGGAAGGATTCGGGGATTCGGGCGAGCGAGCCGCCCGCGAACATGCTGTGGGCGATGGGGCTCGCGGCGCTGCTGTGCGTGGGGATCGGGGTGGCGCCGCAGGCGCTCTATGCGCTGCTGCCCTACCCGGTGAATTATGCGCCGTACACGGCGCATCACGTGGTGGGGGCGCTGCAGCTGCTGCTGTTCACCGGCCTGGGATTCATGCTGCTCCTGAAGATGCTGGATCCGGAGCCGACGATCAGCCTGGATACCGACTGGTTTTACCGCAAGGGGGCCCGGGGCCTGCTGTGGCTGGCCGACCATCCCATTGCTCGCGCCGATGCGCGCCTCGGCGAAGCCTACCTCACGCTGGTCCTCAATCCGCTCGCTCGACTGGTCCAATGGTCGTGGGTTTTCGAGCGCCGCGTCATTGATGGCGCCGTGAACGGCGCGGCTTCGGTAACGCATGCCTTCGCTCTCCATGCGCGGCGGATCCAGAGCGGCCAGCTCCAGCACTACGCGCTGGCGATGGTCGTGGGCGTCTCCGTGTTCCTGGCGGCCTATTTGCTCTGGTTTTAGTGTGCTGTCCCGCAAATATCCTATGAAATTCCGACGACAATCGGCGACGCGCCGGAACGTGAAGCAGGGACCCGCTTGCGGGAGGCGACCGTGAAGGCGCGTGTGAGGACCGCGCATCCGGCGCTCCCATGTCCTGCTTCGGGGTCGCATCCAAGCACACAACGCTTGGAACCTGCTCCGCCCTGCGCGGGACACTTTGTCGCAAATCCTCGCCAGGTGTCCAACCTGGCTGCGGTTTTCTTCGCGTCTGACACCGATTTCGCCGGAATTTCGACAAAGTGCACGCGAAACCGGAGCTACTCCGCATTTTCCCGAGATGGTCGACTAATGCGCGGTATTTACGGGACAGCACACTAGCGCGAAGCAGATGAAAAACGTCTTGAGCATCCTGATCTTTCTGCCGCTGGCCGGGTCGGTCCTCCTGGGTTTCATGCGCGGCCATGACCGCCTGATGAGGTGGTCCGCCTTGGGCGTGACCGTCGCGACCTTCCTGGTCTCGGTTGCGGTCCTCCTGGCCTTCAATCCGGCCACCCACGAGATGCAGTTTGTGGAACGCTACCCCTGGGCGCCCTCCTTCAATATCGAGTACGCGGTGGGCGTGGACGGGATCAGTATTCTGCTTGTCCTCCTGACGACGCTGCTGTGCCCGATCTGCGTGCTCGCCTCCTGGACGGCGATCACTTCCAGGGCCCAGGAGTTCATGATCGCCATCCTCGTCATGGAGGCCGCCATGATCGGCACCTTTGTGGCGTTGGATTTCGTCCTGTTCTTCGTCTTCTGGGAGGCGATGCTGATCCCGATGTATTTGATCATCGGCGTGTGGGGCGGGCCGAACCGGATCTATTCCGCGATCAAGTTCTTCCTCTATACCCTTGCGGGAAGCCTCCTTCTGCTGGTCGCGATCATCGTCCTGTATTTCGCGGGAGGGAATACCTTCGACATTCTGACCCTGATGGGCCGGTCCTATTCGGCCACGGTCCAGTTCTGGGTGTTCTGGGCGTTTTTTCTTGCTTTCGCGATCAAGATTCCGATGATTCCCTTTCACACCTGGCTGCCGGACGCGCACGTGGAAGCGCCCGCAGCGGGCAGCATCATCCTGGCCGGCATTTTGTTGAAAATGGGCGGGTATGGCTTTCTCCGGTTCTGTCTGCCGATGGTCCCCGATGCGTCGCTCGCTTTCAGCACGATCATCATGACGCTGTCGGTGGGCGCAATCCTGTACGGGGCTTTCATGGCTCTCGCCCAGACGGACGTGAAGAAACTCATCGCCTATTCGTCGGTCTCGCATATGGGTTTTGTGACGCTGGGGATTTTCGTGCTCAATACCCGGGGGGTGGAGGGGGCGCTGCTCCAGATGGTCAACCACGGCATCACAACCGGTGCGTTGTTCCTTGCGATCGGCCAGTTCTATGACCGATCGCACAGTCGCCTTCTCGAGGATTTCGGGGGCATCTCGAAGCCGATGCCGATGTACGGGGCCCTGTGGGTCATTTTCTCGTTTTCCTCTTTTGGATTCCCCGGCACCAATAGCTTCATCGGAGAGTTTCTGGTCCTGGTGGGTTCGTTTGAGCGGCATTGGCTTCTGGCGACTGCGGCTACCCTCGGACTGATCCTGTCCGCGTTCTACATGCTCTGGGTCGTTCGCAAGGCCCTCTTCGGGACGGTCGTAAAATCCCTGTCGGGCAGCCTGCCCGATCTGAATGTCAGGGAGCTTGTCGCCGCTATTCCACTGGCGGTGCTGGTCTTCGTGATCGGTCTGTATCCCCGTCCCTGGTTGTCCGTGATGCATGCCAGCGTGGAACACCTGCTCATGCAGGTTGGCGCGGCGACGCCGCTGCAGTTCACGGAGGTTTGGACCCGGCCATGAATCGTTCCGCCTGGTGATGCAGTACATAACTCCTCTGGCGCCCGCCTATCCCGAGCTGTTCCTGCTCGTGATGATCTGCGTCGTCCTGGTCGTGGACCTGTTCGTGAGCGACGACAGGCGCATCGTCACCTACGCGCTCACGCAGCTCACGCTCGGGGGCTGCGTCGCGATCACGTACGCGACCGCGAGCCCCGAGCCGGTCTATACCTTCAGCGGCATGTTCGTGGACGACGTCATGGCGGACGTGCTCAAGCTCCTGGTGTATCTCGGGGTCATGGCGGTGCTCGTGTATTCGCGCGCCTACATCACGGCGCGCGAGATGTTCCGCGGAGAATTCTTCGTGCTCGCGCTGTGCGCGACGCTGGGCATGATGATCATGATCTCGGCGAACCACCTGTTGACGCTCTACCTCGGGCTCGAGCTGCTCTCGCTCTCGCTCTACTCGATGGTGGCCCTGCAGCGCGATTCTGCGGTCGCGACCGAGGCGGCGATGAAATACTTCGTGCTGGGGGCGCTCGCCTCCGGGATGCTGCTCTACGGCATGTCCATGCTCTACGGTGTGACCGGGGTGCTCGAGATCACGCGGCTCGCCCAGATCATCGCGGAGGGCGGCGGCAGGGACGTGGTGCTGGTGTTCGCCCTGGTATTCGTCGTCGCGGGCCTGGGGTTCAAGCTCGGGGCGGTCCCGTTCCACATGTGGGTGCCGGACGTCTACCACGGCGCGCCGACCGCGGTCACGCTGTTCATCGGATCGGCGCCCAAGCTCGCGGCCTTCGCCTTCATCATGCGGCTGCTCGCGCAGGGCCTGGGGGCCGAGCAACTCGCCGTCGAATGGCAGCAGATGCTGATCGTGATGGCGGTGCTCTCGCTCGCGGTCGGCAACATCACGGCGATCGCCCAATCCAACCTGAAACGGATGCTCGCGTATTCGACGATCGGGCACATGGGCTTCCTGCTGCTCGGCATCCTCGCGGGGAACCTCGTCGGCTACAGCGCCGGCATGTTCTACGTCGTGATCTACGTGCTGATGAACCTCGGCGCCTTCGGGATGATCATGGTGCTGGCGCGCAGCGGGTTCGAGGCCGAGAACCTCGAAGACTTCAAGGGGCTCAACGCGCGCAACCCGTGGTACGCGTTCGTCATGCTGCTGCTGATGTTCTCGATGGCGGGGGTGCCGCCGACGGTGGGTTTCTACGCGAAGCTCGCGGTGCTGCAGGCAGTGATTGGCGCGGGCTTCGTCTGGCTCGCGGTGGTGGCGGTGCTCTTCGCGCTGATCGGCGCCTTTTATTACGTGCGGCTGGTCAAGCTCATGTACTTCGATGCGCCGGAGGACACGGCCCCGATCGAGCCGCGGCGCGACGTGCGCATCCTGATGGGCGCGAACGGGCTGGCGATGCTGGTACTCGGCGTGCTGCCCGAGCCGCTGCTGAGGTTGTGCATCTCCTCGATCCAGGCTTCGTTCTAAGGATCGCTAAGCAGCAAGCGGTAAGCAGTAAGCAGAAGAAGTCGGGGTTTCCGTTATCCGCTCACGGCCCACCGCTCACCGCTCACCGCTCACCGCTTACCCCTCACCGTTTACCGGGTCCCGCCCATGACCAGCCCCAAGCATACCGATTTCACCGAAACCACGATAAGCTCGAAGACGGTCTACCGCGGGAACCTGCTGCACGTGCTGGAAGACGAGGTGCAGCTTCCGGACGGCGCGCGCTCGTGGCGCGAGTACGTGCGCCACCCGGGGGCGGTGATGATGGTCCCGTTCCTCGACCGTGACACCGTGCTTCTCGTCCGGCAGTTCCGCTATCCGCTGGGCCGGCATTTCCTCGAGCTGCCGGCGGGCAAGATCGACCGCGGGGAGGAGCCGATTGCCACCGCGCGCCGCGAGCTGCGCGAGGAGTGCGGGTATGCCGCGGGGAGCTGGGATCACCTCGCGACCTTCCACCCCTGTGTCGGCTATTCCGACGAGCGCATTGAGCTCTATCTCGCGCGCGAACTCGCGGAGGCGGGGAGCGCGCCGGACGACGGCGAGTTCATCGAGACCAGGCCCACGGCGCTCGCGCAGGCGCTCGCGTGGGTGCGCGACGGGACGATCACCGACGCCAAGACGGTGATCGGGCTCCTGTGGGCCGACCGGTTTCGTGACTGGTGAGCGGCGAATTAAACACGGGGTCAGGTTCACATTTCCGCGGCATCAACTCCAAGTTCAGGCCAATACGCGAGAACACGATTGCCTCCGTCAACGCACGAGCGTCGAAAAAGCGGACCTGCCCCCATTTTTACAGGCGGAGTAGAATTACGAATATCTGGCCGACGTTGAGGGCATTAACGTGAACACCCGCGATCCGCAGGCATTGCTTGAGAAGCTGAAGGCGCTCCCCCCGGAGCGCGTGGCCGAGGTCGAGGATTTCGTGGACTTCCTGCGCACGCGCGACGGCGAGCGCGCGGCGGTGCGCGCCGCCGCCCGCGCGGCCGAGCCCGCGTTCGCCAAGGTCTGGGACAACGACGACGATGCCGCCTACGACAAGCTATAGCTTCGGCGACATCGTTTTAGTGCCCTTTCCCTTCACCGACCAGACCGGAGCCAAGAAACGCCCCGCCGTCGTCGTGAGCAGCGCCGCCTACCACGCGGCGCGGCGCGACGTGCTGATCATGGCCGTCACCAGCCAATCACGCCCCGCGGGCGCGATCGGCGAGCTCACCGTCAAGGACTGGAAGGGCGCCGGGCTCCTCAAGCCCTCGGTCATCAAGCCCGTCATCACCACGATCGAGGCCTCGCCTCAGAACCGGGTCGGACCACGCCAACCCGATGTATCCGCAGAAAATTCGGCTCAATATCGACACCAAGAACGCGCCTCTAAGCCTTCGCAAGGGCCTTATTTTTCCGTCTTGGCTTTGCGTTTCAACGGGTTGCGCTGGTCCGACCCGGATTCCGCAGGTGTGAGCTCGGAATCGCGGCCCGGCGCGGTGCCCTCGCGGTTGCCGCTGACAGGCATGCGCTGCGCGAGCCGGAGAGCCGTTACAGGCCCGATTTCCCCGCCGAAACCGGCCTTCTAAGGCCAGAAATCCGCGGTATTTAGGCCGATAACTTCAACGATTCAGAGACTTGCCGTGGTCCGACCCGGAATCCAAGGGGAGATCTCGATACCTTGGTTCGTGAGTCTAGTCGAGAGTCCCATGGCGTTCTCACTTCGTAGAATTATCGCTTATCGAGCAACAAGCTCGCTAAATCCCAAGCCCGCTCTTGATGAGGCTCGCGAGGACTTGCTTTAAGACGTCGAATGTCACGGTCCCCGCTTTCTCCTTCACCACTGCGGTCGCCTTTACCCATCGAGCATCATCTCGAGCAGCGTCAGCGAAATCATGGCCCGCCCAGGTAAGGTGGCTGAGCCTCCACTCCGGAAGGAATCCGTGGATCGTGCCAATGTCGGTGCCCTCTGCCAGCCCGGCATCGACGAGTAGGTAACTGTGATAGCCGACCTCCTCGGGCGCGAAGCCTTCGATTTCGATGCCAGTTGCAAGTGTTTGTGGGGTCTGTCCCTGTTTGTTTAGCAGCACGTAGCACGCAGGAGGCCGGAGGCTCAGGGAGGCTCAGGGGACGAGCCGGGCGGAGTGCCGCGGTCATTGGTGGCCACCCGAACCCATCGGCTGGTTTATGGGTGGAATCACTCGAAACGATTTGACTTGCCTCCGAGCCCGGTACCAAATTGCTAAAATAGCAAAGCCAGCCATAGACTCGACTTTGACAAGGAAGAGACATGAAACTCGGGAAGCTCGCGGCTCGGAGTGCATTAGCCGCACTCATCGCACTGTCTTGGCTCGTTACGCCGATGGCCGCGGCCCAGGCGCCGAAGCAGTTGCGCTTCGGACTCCTGCCCGCCGAAGACGCCGGCAAGATGGTCGAGCAATTCAAGGGGATCGCCGATCACATCGGCGCCAAGATGCGGCTGCCGGTTACGATCACGGTTTCGGAGAGCTACAATGCGCTCATCGAGGCGATGCGCGCCGGCCATCTCGAGGTCGTATACGTCGGCGGCAGCCAGTACGTGAAGATGCGCGAGCTGGGAATGGACGCCGTGCCCGTCGTCATCAACCGCGACGAGGATGGGCGGTCGTACTACAAGGCCTGCGTAATCACCCGCGCAGACTCCCCTATCAAGACCTTCAGCGACCTAAAGGGTAAGACGTTCGCCTTCGTGACGCCGACCTCGACATCGGGCGGGGTAGCGCCGACTTTCCTGCTGCTCAAGAACAAGGTCGATCCTGGCAAGGACTTCAAGAACACCTTGTATGCCGGCAAGCACGACACGGTCCTCCTCGCCGTGAAGAACAAAAAGGTGGACGCGGGCGCCGTGGGCGATCTTTACTTTGTGCGCTGGGCCGAGCGCGGGATCTTCAAGATGGGCAAGCACGACGAGGCGAACGATCAGCTCATCGACTCCGAGATCCGCATCGTCGGCTGCACGCGCGTCGGGTTGTCGTTCAAGTACCAGCCATAACGGCAGGCAGACGGGAAGCGCGCGGGGTCCGGCCGATGCGCCCGGCCCCCGCGGTGAAATATTGTCATCCATGATCGTCGCGCAGATCTCGGACCTCCACATCGGGGAAAAAGGCACGCTGGCCTACGACCGGTTCGATACCGGCGCGCGCCTCGCGCGCTGCGTCGCGCACCTTCGCGGCCTGCGCCCGCAACCGGACGTCGTGCTCGCGACCGGGGACCTGGTGAACAACGGCGGCGCCGGGGAGTACCGGGTCCTGCGCGAGCTGCTCGCGCCGCTACCGATGCCGGTCTATGTGATTCCCGGCAACCACGACGAGCGCGGGGCGCTGTGCAACGCGTTTCCCGATCACGCGTACCTGCCGCAGCCCGGCGCGCCGGTGCATTACGTGGTCGAGGCGCTGCCGGTGCGCCTGATCGGGCTCGACACCGTGGTTCCGGGGGCTACCGGCGGCGCGCTCGATGCCGCGCAGCTCGATTGGCTCGACGCGCAGCTCGCCGCGCAGCGCGATCGCGCGACGCTTATCTTCATGCACCACCCTCCGGTCGCATCCGGCATCCGCAGCATGGATGCAATCGCCCTCGATGCGCAGAGCGCCGCGAGGCTGGGTGCGGTCGTCTCGCGCTATCGGCACGTCGAGCTCATTACTTGCGGGCACGTGCACCGCGCCTTCCAGGCGCGCTGGCACGGCACCACGGTATCCGTATGCCCGAGCACCGCTTTCCAGGGCGTGCTCGATTTCGCAGCGGAGCGCTACAATATCTGCGGCGACGAGCCGCCCGCATACCAGCTGCATTGCTGGAACGGGGCGGGACTGCTCACCCACACCGTATCGGTGATGGGTGAATCGTGACCGGTAAGCGGTAAGCGGTAAGCGGTAAGCAGTTAGCGGTAAGCGGTAAGCGGTAAGCGGAAACATCGGACCCACCTCTCTTGGGCAGTTCTCCGGTAACTGCTCACTGCTCACTGCTTACCGCTTACTGCCGTACCTTCGGCTCGTCGGGAAGGGGCGGCAGCGAGCGCAGGTAGGCGATCATGGCCGCAAGGTCACCGGGCATAAATTGGCTCGTCGTGTTGCGGACCACCTCGTCCATTTCCACCGCGGTCGCGTCGCCGTCCGGCGTGACACCGGTCAGGAAAAATTGCTTTAGGTCCTCGTCGCTCCACTTCCCGATTCCCGTCGGCGTCAGGTTCGGCATGCCCTTGCGGCCGGCCAGGAAACGGCCGCGCTTCGCGCCGCCGAGGAAATTGCGCGGAGTGTGGCATTCTCCGCAGTGACCCAGCGCGTTCACAAGGTAGGCCCCGCGACTGGCGGGCTCCGGCCATCGCGAGTCGGGGACGAAGGGCCCGGGCGTGAAGAACAGCCAGTTCCAGATGCGGTTGAGAAAGCGCCAGCCGTACGGGAAGCGCAGCTCGTGTTCCCGGTTCGTCCGGCCAACGGGCGGCAGAGAGCGCAGGTAGGCCCAGAGATCGCGCAGATCGGAATCGGTGATCTGCGTGTACGACGGGTATGGGAAGACCGGGTAGTAGCGCGATCCGTCGGGACGCACCCCGGAGCGCATCGCGCGGACGAAGTCGGCCTCCGTCCAGCGGCCGATCCCGGTGTCCGGATGGGGCGTGATGTTCGGCCCGAAAAACGTTCCGAATGAAGTCTTGATTGCGCGGCCGCCGGCGAAGCGCACGGCGTCGCTCCGGTCCTCCGTGTGGCACCCGACGCACCCGCCCGCCTTGGCGAGGTATTCCCCGCGCTTGGCGTCGCCCTGCGCCGATGCGGATGCGAACGAGGCCGCGCATAGCAGCAGGAGCGCGAAGGCCCTCAGCAACGCGTGCAACCAGCGCCCCACGAATTCAACGTCCGGACGATCACCACCTCCTGCTCCCGCGAAGCTTTCCCCGGCGGCGGGATCGGCCGGTAATGAAGCAAATCATGACCGGTGCTGCAGGATTTTCCGGCGGTCTCGCTGAACCTAATTTTTTTTCATTCTTTTCTTGTTGAAGGATAGGTGACAGCCGCCGCACGCACCGGAGCCCAGGCCGCCCAAGGTTTTGACTTCCTCCAGTATCTGAGCATCGTCCTTGGCTGCGGCCGCCTTGGCAAGGCGCTCGGCTACCGCGCTCACCCTATCTGTATGTTTAGTGAACTCATCCCACTTCTCCCAGATATCCGGATGGGCGAGCGATTTCTCGGAGACGCTACCCTTTGGAAAGAGGGGGAGCAACTTGCCCATTTGTTCCACGATCTCTCTCGACCGGACCTGCAGGGTGGCGTAGTCCATTTCCTTCGCCGCCGCTCGGATGGCTCTTACTGCCTTGTCACTCGACTCCATGAGCTTCTCCCTCTGTTCGATCACATTCTGCGGGAGGGCCGGTGTCGGCGTCAGCAGAGAAAGGGCTAAAAGAGCTGCAGTCGCGGAGAGCATCCTCGTATTCATGAGCGCCGTGTCCTCGTGGAAAGTTAATCTTGGTCGGTCGTCGAAATGCCTGCCCTGCAGGGGCACTACCGCTCCGCTACCCGCGCGTCGGTCCCGACCTGTGCGAGCGGATTGACCGCATCACCGGCGCCGACGCGCAGTGCCAGCGCAACTCCACGTGCAGGAAGTTTCTTCATGGCGCACTTCTCGAATCGTGGATCACGTCCGCCCCAACGCGTTCTCCGCAGGTAATCGAAGCGCATTGCCGCCCTGCATCGCCCTGCGAACGGAAATCCGGCGCACCTCGGTCCCGGCCCGGAAAAAAAGGCTGGCGGATTGTAGGTGCGCCGGGGAGACCCGTCAACGCCACGCGCATCCAAATGGCGATGCGTGAGGCGGCCCGCAAGGCGCGCTTACTGCCTGAGCGCCTCGAACTGCATCAGCAGCCGGATCTCGTCGGACGTGCCGGGGATGCCGAACTTCATCCCGAACTCGGACCGCCTGAGGGTGCCGGTCGCGTTGCCGCCGCAAACCTCGCGCTTTCCGCCCACGCGTGGGTCCGGCAGGCACCGGAAGTGGTCGACGGTGAGCCGCACCGGGCGCGTCACGCCGAGCAGGGTGAGCTGCCCGTCGATCTCCACCGGCGTGTCATCGTTCCACTTCGTGGCCGTGCCCTTGTAGATCATTTGGGGGAATTCCGCGGCGTTGAAGAAGTCGGGGGAACGCAAGTGCTCGTCGCGCGAGCGCTTGCGCTCGCCACGCTCGTTGTCGCCCGTGTCGATGGAGGCCGTCTCGAGGACGACCTCGATTGTGCCGGTGCGCGCGGCCTTGTCTAGAATCAGGCGGCCGGTCGTCCTGTTGAAGCGGCCGTAGATGTTGGCGACGCCGAGATGGTTCACCGTGAAATGCGGGAAGGTGTGCCGCGGGTCGATCACGTAGGTCTCCGGCGCCGCGGCGGCGGGGGCCGAGATAGCGGCAGCGATGGTTGCGAATACAAGCTTCTTCATTGCATGCTCCTTGGGTTGGAAATGACCGGCACTATACTCCCTGCTCAAAACGGCAGCCCGGGCTCCGCGCGCCACATGAACACGGCAGGGACGGCGCCCGCGGCGAGCGTGAGGGCCGAGAGAATCACGGCCTGGACGGGGACCGAGACCCGCTCGGGCACCGGCACGTGCGCCGCGAGCGGCGCGAGCAGCAGGAGCGCGAGCGCGTGCCACGGAAGCTGCGCGAGCAGCACAGAGCCCACGCCGACCAGCGCCGCCAGTAACCCGGCGGGGAGCGTAAACGTGAAGCCGGCGTCGGTTTTCCGGTTGAGAATCATCTGGGCGAGCAGAAACGCCCCGGCGGCAGCGCCGAGCGCGATGCCGAGCAGCCCGTAGGAGGCGGTGGCGCCGAGAACGGCAGCCGCCCCAGTCCCCAGCCCTAGGCCGAGCCCCGCGGCGCCTGCGCGCACCGGCTGTGCGGCAAGCCCACAGGTGAGCGAGACGACCAGCGCCACCCACAACGCGGCGCCGGCGCCGAGCGCGAGCGCTTGCAGCAAATCTTTTTGCACGAGCACCGACCAGAATACCCAGATGGACAGCGCCCCCGAGGCAAGCCCGAGCGCCACCGCGGTCGCGCGCGCAGGCCGGGCGAAAGCGTCGCACAGGATGCCGATCAGCGCGGCTGCCGGCGCGAGCAGAATGATCTTTCTCGTCGCCGTGAGCGGTGTAAACGAAAAGCCGTTGATGAAGTACGCGGCGGTGCAGAAGCCCGCCGCGACGGCCAGTCCCGCAAGCCGAAAGCGGAAAAACAAGGCTGCAACGACGACGCCAACTACGAACGGTGCAACTCCGCCCTGGATCGCCGGATGGTCGAAAAAAGACAGCACATTCCCCCGTCGGATTGTTCTTTGCAAACGGCACGTGGCCGGATGCACGCGCGTTGGACCGGATCGGCTCATGCCAGTTCCGCGATTCACCGGCCGAATTCCGGAAGCCGCGCACCCTTCGCGTGCGGGCACCGGAAGTTTCCGGTGCCCTCGACACGGGTACTCGACCGGTTATTCCATCGCGGATACCTTGCCGCGACCACGCTTCAGCTCGCCGCGGTGCCGTTTGGATTCCAGCCGGCGCCGGCGGGAGACGCGCGTGGGCCGCGTCGGCTTGCGCGGTTTGGGGGGGTAGGCGGCCTCGCGCACGAGGGCGACGAGGCGCGCGATCGCGTCGTGGCGGTTGCGCTCCTGGCTGCGGAAGCGCTGCGCCGTGATGGTGAGTATCCCGTCCCGGCTCACCCGGTTCCCTGCGAGCGAGATCAGGCGATCGCGCACCGCATCGGGTAGCGAGCGCGAGCGCGCGACATCGAAGCGCAACTGGACCGCGGTGGCGACCTTGTTGACGTTTTGCCCGCCCGGGCCCGAGGAGCGGATGAATGTCATCCCGATTTCGTCCTCGGCGAGCGCGAGCGCGGGGGTGACCCGGATCATGCGTCGAGTGTACGGTTCCGTCCCGGGGCGCACAACGTCAGCGCGCCGGCATCCGGTAAACTAGCGCCCTTCAGCCAACCCCAGGGAGGCGTTTCATGCGTAGTACGCAGCGGTCCCCGAGCCTGGTTTTCCTGCTGGCAGCGATTCTCGTGCCCGTAGCCGCCCACGCGCACCACGGCTGGAGTGAATACGACAGCTCCAAATCGTTGACGCTCGCGGGCGTCATCAAGGAAGCGGGTTACGAGCACCCGCACGGGCACATCCGGCTCGAGACGCCGGGCAAGACCTGGTTCGTGGTGCTGGCGCCGCCCTCTCGGATGGAGCGGCGCGGCCTGCCGGCCACGGGCCTCAAGCCCGGCAGCACGGTTTCGGTTTCCGGTTATCCGCACCGCAGCGACGCGCAGGAGATGCGCGCCGAGCGCATCACCGTCAACGGCAAGACGGTCGAGTTGCGCTGATGGATCCGGCGCACGCCACGAGCGCACTGGCCTGGATCGAGCGCTCACCGCTCGCTACGGCGATGCGCCAGGAACTCTGGCTCTACCCCTCGATCGAGATCCTGCACATCCTGGGGTTTGTCACGCTCGTGGGCTCGATCGCGATGTTCGATCTTCGTTTGCTCGGTCTTTCGCGCGAGCTCCCGGTGCAGCAGCTGGCGCGCCACCTGCTGCCGTGGACGCTGGGCGCGCTCTTCGTGATCGTGCCGACCGGCCTCATGATGTTCATCGCGCACGCGAGCGATTTCATCGCAAATCCCGCGTTCATCGCGAAGCTAACCCTGATTTTCGTTGCGGGGCTCAACGCCGTGGCGTTCCATCTCGGGCCGTACCGCTTCGTGGCGCAATGGGACCGCAGCGTCGCGAGCCCTTTCTCGGCGAGAACGCACGCCGCGCTTTCGCTTATCATATGGATGAGCGTGATCGCATGTGGCCGGCTGCTCGCTTATCTCTGATGCCCCGGCTGGGATATGCCGCGGGCTTTCTCGTATGCGCGGGGCTGATCGGCTACGCGCTCTACCTCCAGTACTACGAGTACCAGGACCCGTGCCCGCTGTGCCTGCTGCAGCGCGTGGTCTACATCGTGCTGATGGCGGTGTTTCTCGTCGCCGCGCTGCACGGCCCGGGGCGCGTTGGCGCCACCGTCTACGGCGGGCTGCTGTTCGTGACCGCGGGCGTGGGCGCGGGGATTGCCACGCGCCACGTCTGGCTGCAGTACGCTCCCAGGGGGCAGGTTCCCGAATGCGGTCCCGGCCTCGAATACACGCTGAGGCAGTTTCCGCTGCCGCAGGCGCTTCAGAAGATCTTCGCGGGCGGGGGCGACTGCGCGGAGGTGGGCTGGAGGTTTCTGGGGCTGACGATCGCGGGCTGGTCGCTGGTGTGGTTCTTCCTGCTCGGCGCGTTCGCCGTCTATCTCACCCTGCTCGGATGGAAACGCGCACGGCCCCAAGTTCAAGGTTCAAAGGCCCGGAACCTGAAACCTGGAACTTGAAACTCGGAACCCGGAACGCCGTCAGGCCGGTATGTCCGGCGTGAGCTGGCGCTCGAGGATCGTGATCTGGTCCTTGAGGTACAGTTTGCGTTTCTTGAGGCGTTGCAGCTGGATTTGGTCCTGGGCGGAGCTTTGCGACAAGCGGGAGATGACGTCGTCGAGGTCTCGATGCTCGGTTTGAAGTTGGTTGATTTTTTGTTTGAGCGTTTCGACGTCGGCGGTATATATCATTGGGACGATCCTCCATGCCAACATTGCACGCGATTCCAGTATAGACCCATTGAAATCAAAAAACGAGCCCGCGGCCCCGCACCTGGCGGGGGAGAAACCCGCGCGCGGGGTGTAGAATAAGCTGCTGTTTTTCTTTGACAAGCCTGTGTGCGCACGGCGCCCGCGGGCAGTGGAAGGCGCCGTGACCATCACACTGATCGTGAACGAAGCCGAGCATCGCGTTGCCGCGGACCCCGAGACGCCGCTGCTCTACGTGCTGCGCAACGATCTCAAGCTCAAGGCGACGCGCTTCGGCTGCGGGCAGGGCCAATGCGGCGCATGCACGGTGGTGATGGACGGCAAGGCGGTCGCCTCGTGCGATCTGCCGGTCTCGGCTGCCGCCGGCAAGACGATCACCACGGTCGAGGGGCTCTCAACGGGCGGCAAGCTCCATCCCCTGCAGCGGGCGTTCATCGCCGAGCAGGCCGCGCAGTGCGGTTACTGCTTGAGCGGGATCCTGATGGCCGCCAAGGCGCTGCTCGACGCGAACGCGCGCCCGAGCGAGGCCGAGATCCGGGCCGCGCTCACGGACAACTTCTGCCGGTGCGGCACGCACCAGCGCATTATTCGCGCGATTCAGCGCGCTGCAGATGAGGTCGCGACATGAGACCGGGAGCAGGGGCCCCGTTCGGCGGGGATGCGACCAGGGCGAATGGCGCGGGCCGCCGATGTGGGGCGCAAGGATTATCGAAGGCGGAAGGAGAGGCGGCGAGATGAGCACTGGAACCCGTTTCAAGAAATGAACCCTGTGAATCCTGCCAATTCCTGTTCTCGATCCTTGCAGAGGCAACAAGATGAGTGAAACGCCTGTCAACGCGCCGCGCAAGCTGCCGGGTAGCCTCGAAGCGAACCGCAGGCTCGATCGCTGGCTGCGCATCAACCGCGACGGCACCGTAACGGTGTTCCCGGGCAAGGTCGAGATCGGGCAGGGCATCCTGACCGTGTTCACGCAGATCGTGGCCGAGGAGCTCGATGTTGCGCTCGAGCGCGTACGCCTCGCTCCCTCGGACACGTCCTACAGCCCCGATGAGGGCATCACTTCGGGGAGCCGCTCCGTCCAGGAAGGCGGGATCGCGCTGCTTCACGCGGCCGCCGAGGCGCGCGACCTGCTGCTCCAGCGTGCAGCCTCTCGCCTCGGCGTCTCGCTCGAGCAGCTCGCAGTCGAGGACGGCGTCGTCACCGCGCGCAGCGGAGGCGCCATCACGTACTGGGACCTCACGAGCGAGGAGCTCCTTGCCCGCGAAGCGACCGGGGACATCGCGCCGAAATCGCCGAAGGAGCACACGCTCATCGGCACGCCGGTGCCGCGTCACGACATCCCCGGCAAGATATCCGGCGCGCCCGCGTACGTGCAGGACCTGGAGCTGCCGGGCATGTTGCACGGCCGGATCGTGCGTCCGCCCAGCCCCGGAGCGCGGCTCACCGCGTTCGACGAAGCGCAGGTGCGCTCGATGCCGGGGATCGTGGAGGTCGTGCGCGATGGCAGCTTTCTGGGCGTGATCGCCGAGCGCGAGGAGCAGGCGATCCGCGCGCTCAACCGCTGCAAGCGCATCGCGCAGTGGCACGAAATCTCCGCCCTGCCCGGTACCGATCCACGCTACTTGCTGCGTGCCGATGCGAAAACGGAAGTGATCAGCGAGAAAAGCGACGAGGCTGCGCTCGCGCGCTCCAAACGGAGCCTCGAGGCGGAATACACGCGGCCCTTCATCGCGCACGCCTCGATGGCGCCCTCCTGCGCGGTGGCGACCCACGACAAGGGCGCTTTCACCGTGTGGACCCACAGCCAGGGCATCTATCCGTTGCGGACGGAACTGACGAAGGTGCTCGGGGTGCCGGAGCGCGCAATCACGGTCATCCACGTGGAAGGCGCGGGCTGCTACGGCCACAACGGCGCGGATGACGCCGCCTGCGATGCGGCCCTGCTTGCGCGCGCCGTGCCCGGTCGCCCGGTCCGGGTGCAATGGATGCGCGAGGACGAATTCGGCTGGGAGCCGTTCGGCTCGGCGATGGTGGTGCGCATGAGCGGGGCGGTGGACGGCGAGGGACGAATCGTTAACTGGACCCACGACCTGTGGAGCCACGGGCACAGCACGCGCCCGGTGGGCAGGGACGGCGCCAACCTGCTCGGTGCCTGGTATCTCGAAAAACCGGTGCCAGCGGCGACGCCGGGAAACCCGCCGCTCCCGGCGGGCGGCAGCCACCGCAACGCCATTCCGCTCTACGAGTTCCCCAACCAGCGAATCACGAATCATCTGGTGCTGCGCGCGCCGCTGCGGACATCGGCTCTGCGCTCGCTCGGGGCGCATCCGAACGTCTTCGCCATCGAATCCTTCATGGACGAACTCGCGGCTGCCGCGGGCGCCGATCCTGTGGAATTCCGCCTGCGCCACCTGAAGGATCCGCGCGCGCGTGCGGTGATCGAGGCCGCCGCGGAGGAGGCCGGCTGGCGCAAGGGGGGGAAGGGCGATGGCGCGCGGGGCCGCGGCATCGGCTTCGCGCGCTACAAGAACGTGGGCTGCTACGCGGCCGTGGTCGTCGAGGTCGAGATCGGGAACGAGATCGCGGTCAGGCGGGCCTGGGCCGCGGTGGATGCCGGGCTCGCGATCAATCCCGATGGCATCGCCAACCAGATCGAGGGCGGAGTCATCCAGACCGTGAGCTGGACGCTGAAGGAGCAGGTTCAGTACGACGCGCAGCGCGTCACGACGCTCAACTGGACGGACTACCCGATCCTGAGTTTCGCGGAAGCGCCGGCGGTGGAGGTGACGCTGATCAACCGTCCCGGTGAGCCGCCGCTCGGCACCGGGGAAGGGGCGCAGGGGCCGACCGCCGCGGCGATCGGCAACGCGGTCTTCAACGCCATGGGCGTGCGGGTGAGGGACATGCCGCTCACGCGCGAGAGGGTGATCGCAGCTCTCGCCTGAGCAGGCCGAGCCGGCCTGACTTGGGTTTTTCGGTGCCCGCGCTGTCGCGCGGAATGCCGGGGAGCGGCCCCGGGCGCCGGTGACTTTCTTTGCTCCCCCAAAGAAAGTCACCAAAGAAAGGGGTTCCCCGGTTCGCCGCCGCCACCTCGTGAACTCGTAGCGGTTCCCTGCGCTGCTCGCCAAGGCGGGGCGGCTGCGCAACTCACGGACCGTTACCGTTCTCAGAACAGGGTCGTGGACGGTCCCGGCGACACTCGAATCACGACACCCTGGTTCGACAGTGCTCGCCGACTTCCCCCCGCCTTGGCTGCGCTGCTCGGCGGCTCTCAGGGGCCCCAAGAGCCCCGAAAATCCGCGCCATTGGTTGGCTGGGCGACTCCGACTACAATTTGCCAGCAACATAGAGGGGGACGAGGGGGTAAATGCGCTGGGTTGCACCGACTGAAAAAGACGCCGCCAACGGAACACTGGAAAAGCGCCTCTGGGCCGCCGCCGACCAGTTCCGCGCCAACTCCGGCCTGAAGGCCGGCCAGTATTCGACGCCGGTCCTCGGCCTCATCTTTCTGCGCTTTGCCGAGGCGCGTTTCGCGCAGCAGCGCAAAAAGCTGGAGAAGGCCGCCGCCTCCTCGCGCCGCGGCTCGCGCATCGACGACCCCAAGGCCTACCAGGCCGAGGGCGTGCTGTTCCTCACGCCCTCCGCGCGCTTCGAGTACCTGCTCTCGCGCCCCGAGGGCAGCAACATCGGCAAAGCCGTAAACGAGGCGATGGCCGACATCGAGAAGCACAACCCGCAGCTCGCGGGCGTGCTGCCGCATTCCTACCAGATCTTCAACAGCACCCTCTTGAAGGAGCTGCTGAAGACCATCTCCGAGATCCCCGTCAGCATGGATTTCGACGCCTTCGGGCGCATCTACGAATACTTCCTCGGCGAGTTCGCCCGCACCGAGGGGCAGAAGGGCGGCGAGTTCTACACCCCGGCGCCCATCGTGCGCCTGATGGTCGAGATCCTCGAGCCCTTCCACGGCCGCATCCTCGACCCCGCCTGCGGCTCAGGGGGCATGTTCGTCCAGTCCGCGCGCTTCGTCGCCGAGCACAAGAAGAGCCCCGCCTCCGAGCTCTCCATCTTCGGCGTCGAGAAGACCGACGAGACCGGTCGCCTCGCGCGCATGAACCTCGCCGTGCACGTAAGCTGAGGAAGAGGGACTGATGCCGAGAATCTTCGACAACATCGAGCTTGAGCTTCTCCCTGCGCTGCGGGCGACGCTCGAAGTTTCCGATCGGTCGGACTTCTGCGTCGGCTATTTCAATCTGCGCGGCTGGAAGTCGATCGACGATCTGGTGGAGAAGTGGGCGGGCGGGGCGGGGCATCAATGCCGCCTGCTTGTCGGGATGCAACGCCTGCCCCAGGATGAGCTGCGCGCGGCCTTCAGCGTGGCCGGCGGCGGCGACCAGCTCGACAACCAGGCCGCCCTGCGGCTCAAGAAGCGCCTCGCCGAGGAATTCCGCGATCAGCTCGCTTTCGGCGTGCCGACGAACGCGGACGAAGCGGGGCTGCGGCGGCTGTCCGGTCAGCTCAGGGCAGGCAAGCTCGTCGTCAAGCTCTTTCTGCGCCATACCCTGCACGCCAAGCTCTACCTCCTGTTCCGCCCCGATCCGGTCAATCCGATCGTCGGCTACCTGGGCAGCAGCAACCTGACGCTTTCAGGGCTCGCACACCAGGGCGAGCTGAACGTGGACGTGCTTGATCACGACGCGGGATTGAAGCTCGCAAAATGGTTTGAAGACCGCTGGACCGACCACTGGTGCGTGGACATTACCGCCGAGCTTATCCGGGCCATCGAGGAGAGCTGGGCGCGCGAGGAAGTCCTGCCGCCGTTCCACATCTACGTGAAGATGGCGTACCACCTCGCGCAGGAAGCCCGCGCGGGCCTGTCCGAGTTCCGAATTCCGCCCGAGTTCGGCAATCGGCTGTTCGACTACCAGGTCGCCGCCGTGAAGATCGCGGCGCATCACCTGAACAAGCGCGGCGGCGTGCTGATCGGCGATGTCGTTGGCCTCGGCAAGACGCTGATGGCGACCGCGCTTGCCAAGATCTTCCAGGACGATCACTTTACCGAGACGCTGATCATCTGCCCGAAGAACCTGGTGAAGATGTGGGAGGACTACGTAGCCGAGTACCGGCTGCTGGCCAAGGTTCTGTCCGTGACGAAAGCGGCGCGCGAACTGCCTGAGTTGCGGCGCTACCGGGTAGTGCTGATCGACGAAAGCCATAACCTTCGCAACCGCGAGGGAAAGCGCTACCGCGCGATCCAGGAGTACCTGCAGGAGAACGAAAGCAAATGCATTTTTCTTTCGGAATGCGCGTCGAGCCCTTCTGCAACGAGTACTTCGATCGGTCGTTTCTCGGTGCCCACGAACTCCCCCCGTCCGGCTCAGCCCGAAGCTCGACGAGATTCATGCGGAAACACGTTCGTTCGCCAGTCGACTCGCTTATCGTGTCCACCTCGACCACTTGGGCGGTGCCGAAGCCAGCGAACTTTTCAATCGCTTTTCTGCCGAGACAGCGTCGTCCGCGCGTCGTGCGGTCACCGTCGGCGATACGGCAATTCCTCCCCACCTTCAGGTATCTGGCCTGGCATTCCTCGTAGGTCATGCCGAGGCCGTTTGTCCTCGACCACGAACTCGGCTGTGCCGCTGACCGACCTAGGAAGCGTAGCGTCCACGGCGTCCGCATCCCAGGTGTTGGCGATGAGTTCGGCTATGGCGGCCACGGGGCTCTCGTAGATCTGAATTCGCAAGGAATCCATGATCCGACCGTGGAAGGACAGATCGAGCGGTTGCTTGGGCACCGTTTCGGGCGTGGGTTGGTGTCGCTGACGGTCCGTCATTTGACCGTATTCCGAGGCCGGGAAGGAGACATGCCACCCCCTTGACGGCACCCGTTAACATCGTTCACACTGTGAATAATGTTAACAACGACTGCCCTCCGTGCAAGAAGACCTCGTCAGCATCTTTGAGATAGCGGAAATGGCGCACGTAACGCCGTCGGCGGTCGCCAATTGGCGAAAACGCCACGCGGATTTCCCGGCGCCAGTGGCGGACCTCCGCTCCGGGCCGGTGTTCAACGTCAATCACGTCAAATCGTGGCTTCGCAAGAGGAGAGTTCCCATGGCAACGGTTGTGTCCGTGATCAATCTGAAGGGCGGCGTCGGAAAGACAACGACCACCGTGGCCCTCGCAGAGATGCTGTCGGCGGCCCTCAGGAAAAAAGTGTTGGTAATCGACCTCGACCCTCAGACGAACGCGACGACGATGCTGATCGGCGAGGAGAAATGGAAGGAACTGAACAAAGCGGGCCATACGCTGGCTCGTCTGTTCAAAGACGCTCTCGATCCGGCGAACAAGTCTTTTGATTTGCAAAAGACGCTGCAACGGAAGGTCTCGAACGTGGAGGACGTGCGCACCGTCGATCTGCTCCCCTCCAGCCTCGATCTCATCGACGTCCAAGATCGCATCGCTTCCATGCAATCGGGGCAGTTTTACGCGGAAAACCCCATAGACATTCTGAGGAAAGCAGTCAAACCCATCGTCGACGAATACGACTTCGTGCTCATCGACTGCCCGCCCAACTTGGGCATCATCACGCTCAACGGGCTTCGTATGTCGATGGGCTACATGATCCCGACGATACCGGACATCCTGTCCACGTACGGAATTCCGCAGATCGTGAAGCGCATCGGAGAGTTCTCGGCCGCGATCGCCGAGCCCATCGAAGCCCTTGGAATCGTGGTTTCAAAGTACCGGGAGCAATCGCCGCTGCACAAAAACACGAAGCGTCAGCTCGCGGGGGAACGGGACGCGCCGCTCTTCAAAACCATCATTCCGGAGAACACTCAGATCGCAAGCGCAGCCGAGTTCGTTCCGGTGTCCACTCTGAAGCAGAAGTGGGGTTATAGGGGGCAGTACGAGGCTTACCACGCGCTCGCACAAGAACTCCTTGAAAAGGTGATGGCGTGACGCTCAAGAAATTGAACGAGCTGTTTGCCGTCATCGCGGCGGAGGCGAACGCCAATCCCGAATTTGCCGCAAAGCTGGCGCGGGTGCTCGGCGAGGAACCGCCCGCGCGCCCGCGCGCGAGACGAGCACTGGCCGTCTTGGACCCGGTCGCCGTCATTCAGAGAGACGGCGACGGCGGATTGCGACAGAAGCTGCAAGGAATGACGCTGGATCAGCTCAGAGACATCGTTTCCGAGCATGGCATGGACAAGTCGCACTTGGTGATGAAGTGGGCCAAGCCTGAGCGCGTAATAGAGCACATCCTGGCGACTGCTTCGGCGCGAGCGCGAAAAGGGGATGCATTTCGTTGATCGGCTCGGCCGGTCTCTGATTTTTCAGGGGAAACGATGGATCAGCAGCTTTCGAAGTCGGTGGCACTGCGCTTGGTCTCCGCACTGTCTGCCGCTGACGTGGACGCGGTGATCAAAGAAGACGAAGACGCGCGCTATTGGTTCGACAATCCGCAAAATTGGCTGACGTACGGCGGTCGATCCAAGAACTGGGACACCGTGGGCAATCAGCAAACGAACCCGGTCGGCGCCCTTGTCGAACTCGTGACAAACGGGATCGACGCCATCCTGCTTCGAAAAGCGCGCGAAGCGGGCATAGAGGATTTCCGTTCCGCGCAGGCGCCGCAGTCGATGTTCGAAGCGGTCAAGCGATTTTTTCCCGCGGTCGTCGAAGGAAAAATTACCAATCTGGATCCCGCGGGGCGTACGAGGCTCGCCGCGCAATGTTTGTTGATCGGCATAAAGCGGGCGGACCGCACCAACAGCCGCTATCCGACGTATACGGTGATCGACTTCGGCGAGGGTCAGAAACCGGAAGACTTTCCTTCCACCTTCCTTTCCCTCAGCGAGCGCAACAAGGAGGGCATCGCGTTCGTACAAGGCAAATTCAACATGGGAAGTACGGGCAGCCTGCGCTTCTGCACGCGTTCCGACATCAGACTCGGGCATTACAAGCTCATCGTTTCCAGGCGCCCCGGTCACGACTATTGGGGTTGGACGCTCATACGCATACGCGGCCCGCGGGCCGGGGAGGCGCTGCCCGTCACCGAGTACTTCGCGCCCTACGGCCAGGTGCAGCGGTTCAAAGCACCCACGCTGAACGCGTTCGGGCACGAGAGCTTGGGGAAGGTGTCCGAGGGAACCGTCGTGAGGGTGTACGAGTTCGATGTCGGGGGCCGAGCGTACCAAGTGGATTTCGGCTTGTACGACGCGCTGACGGTCGGCTTGATCGACTGCGCGCTGCCGGTGCAGCTTTACGACTTCGACGCAACGCCTATTTCCGGAAAAGGAAAACTTCGCGAAGAGGGAATCGCGGCGCGCACTTTCGGCGGGTTGAGCGTCGTCCTGAGGTCCGAGCTTCCGGAAAGCGGTGAGGATGAGCCCGCCGAAGGCGGAAAGGGTGCAACGGAATGGGTACATCACGTGCTCGACGAAAAGCACGAGGAGCTTGGACACATCAAAATCGTCGCCACGGGCGTCAGTAAGCTCAAAGAGTTCCTGCAGCAACAGCCTGCGAGGGTCTTCTACACCGTGAACGGCCAGACGCATGCCATCGAAAGGGCGAGCTTCCTCAACATCCGGGTGGGACTCGGCGACCTGAGGAATCACGTTCTCATCAATGTGGTATGCGACGGAATGGACAAAAGCGCGCTCTCGACGATCTTCATGCCGGATCGCGAGCGCAAGGCCAACGTTGAATTGGCCAGAATCCTCGAGGACTTGGTGATCCGAGCCCTTAAGGAGGATGCAAAGCTGCGGGAGTACGCCGCGGAGATTCGGCGCCGGAGAGCTACGGAGTACGTAGAAGACACGGAAGAGACGAAGGATTTCCTGGCGGAACTGGCGAAGCTCGATCCCGCAATCAAGGATCTGTTCGGCCTGGGAACATTTCTTCCCGAGATCACGCAGAAGGGGGGCGGCGACAAACCGTACCTGGGGAAGAAGTTCCCGACCTTCCTCGAACCTTTGAATCTGCGTCAGGAGGAAGCGAAGTATGTGAAGGAGGTCCCGGTCGGCGGCTATCGTCGGATCGAATGCGGCACAGACGCGAATAACGATTACCTGTCGCGGGTGGACAGCCCGGGCGAGACATGGTGCTCGCTGGAGGCGACCCAGATGCCTCACAGCGTGTCCCTTCGCAACGGTACGGCCACGTTTACCGTCCGGGCGCCGAAACACGCACAACCGGGCCAATCTGTTGAGGCCCAATTCGGATTCATGGACGTCGGACGCAACCTTGAGCCCCTGAAATTCGGGGTCCAGGTGCGGTATGAGGACGCCGAGACGCCGAAGCCCGGAAAACCGGGGAAGAAGAAGGATGCAAAGGAGGATAAGAGTCCCAGTCTGGGCATGCCGAGATTCGAATGGGTGAAGGAAGCCGACTGGACCGAGCACGATTTTGACGAAGACGCTGGCGCCTACGTCGATACCGGCGAGAAGACCGTGGTTTATCTGAATCAGGACAATCGGTATCTGCGCAATATGCGCGTGCGCGAGAAAGACGAAGCGGCAAGAATCCTGAACGAGAACATGTTCCGCTTCGGCCTCGGGATTCTTGCGCTCTCGATCCATCGCAAGGCAGCGCAGAAAGATTCCGAGAGCGCCGAGACCGTCGTGAGGCTCGCCACGGCAGCGATGGCGCCGCACATCGTCACGATCATCCGCCGCCTGGGTGGAGCGGATGTGTGATGAAATGAAGACCCGCGAACAGATCAGCTACAACATGTCGCGCGTCAGAAGCTCAGGCTCCGTGATCGAGTCGCTGCTCGGCCGCACTATGTGGGCCGCGGGGCTGAGATACCGCAAGCAATACGCCCGCGTGCCAGGAAGGCCGGATTTCGTTATAGTGCGCAGCAAGATCGCGGTGTTTTGCGATTCGTCGTTCTGGCATGGGCGCAGTTGGACGCGGAGTGCCAAGGCTATCAAGTCGAATCGCGACTTCTGGATACCGAAGATCGAGCGCAATATCGCGCGCGATAAAGCGGTAAGCAGAGCGCTGCGCGAGCGAGGATGGAGAGTGTTTCGCTTTTGGGATGATCAGATCATCGCGAAGGCGGCGCAGTGCGCACAGCGAGTACTGGATGCGGCGAACGAAGCGAAAAAAGACCAACGGTGCGAGCTCGACCGCGACAGTGGCCGTAGATTTCTTCTGCGGCGCCGGCGGGATGACCAGCGGCCTGATCAAGGCGGGGCTGCACGTCCTGGCGGGCGTGGACAACGAGCCTCTGTGCGAAAAAACGTACCGGCAAAGCAAAAACCGGGACGGAAGCCGTCCCGGGTTCATCTGTAAGGACATTTTCCCGCGCACGAAGGCCCACCCGCGCGGTCAGCAAGAGGACATCCGCCTTGCGATCAGCAGGCTGCTGTCGGGCTTCCGGAAACGGTCCGGCATCAGGAGACCGCGCCTGGTGTTCGCGATATGCGCTCCGTGCCAGCCCTTCACGAAAATCACCAAGATAAAGATTTCGGAAGGGCGGCAGTTCAAACGGGACAACGACTCCAACCTTTTGCTTACGACCGTAGGGCTGATCCGGCACTTCAAACCGGATGCGATCATCTGCGAGAACGTGGAAGGGTTGGTAAACGACGATCCCAATGGCGTAATAAGCTCTTTCAAGCGCCGTCTGACGCGCGCGGGTTACGTTTTTGACGCGAAGATCGTTAATGCCTCAAATTTCGGTGTCCCGCAGAACCGTCGCCGGACGATTGGTTTGGCGTTCCTAAAGAAGCGCTACGGTTCGGATCTGGAGGTTGCCGAGAAAGATCCGAACCTGAGAGCGCCCCGTACCGTCGCCGATACGATCGGTTATCTGCCCCCGCTGGCCGCGGGAGAGGCTGATCCTTCTATCCCGAACCACAGAGCCCGCGCTCTGAGTGCTTTAAACCTCAAGAGAATCGCGTGCGCAGTCCCCGGTGAATCGAACTTAGCGCTTCGCGATACTCCATACGGTGATCTTTCTCTAAGGTGTCATCAGGAGTTGGAGAGGAGGGCCGGCGCGCAGTCCTTTGCCGACACATACACGCGGATGCGTGGCGATGGCGTAGCGCCCACGATAACGACGAAGTGCATGTCCATAACCAACGGCAGGTTTGGGCATTACGATCGGCGGCAGAACCGCGCAATCACGCCGCGCGAAGCCGCGCTGCTTCAGACCTTTCCGAAGCGCTACGTCTTCTATCCCGAAGATAGTATCGATTTTGCGTCCACTCTGATCGGGAACGCCGTACCTCCGAGGCTCGCGCGGTTTTTTGGCAGATTCGTTATTCGGCGCATTGCGACGGAGACTTCCAGGAGTGAGCGCCGCTTGACGGTCCGATAGATGGCCTACCTGTCCGTTCCTTTTTGATCGACAGTAAAGGCGTAGTGACCAGCCGACACTTTTGCCTGCGCCTTCTTAAAGAACCGCTCGGGTGCAGTCAGGCTCGCTGATCGGGCGGCGTCGAGACGTTGCATCAGGTCTGCAAAGTCTTTCTCGAATGTATCGCCGGGAACGAGTGAGGTAACGCGCCACGCCTGCCGGAAGCGGTCCTGAAGAATCTTGAATGCATGGGCGTGCTTGGCGACGGCATCGAGGCTCACGTCGAAGTCGAGCGCCTTGTAGACGGCGGGCGCAAGGCCGGCAAGTAGGGCGCACGTGGCGGTGACCCATTCGTAATCCGGTTGCCGGGCAAGAAGCGGCCAGGTCGCGATGCCGCCGAGGACGATGGGGGCGACTACGAAAGCGACTTTCCATCGGCGCAGGGATTTCAGCCATTCGAACAGCGTGGCGGAGGTGTACAGGCAGGATTCCTCCTGCCGCTTGCACTCCTCGATCAGGTTCCGCGTTTGTTCGTCCATCACGCCATCATCGGGATCTGAGGTCCGAAAATCTTCTGCCATTCCTCGCCGGCAGCGGCAACGAGGTTGTGCTCCTCGTAGCGGCAGGCTTTTTCCGCACGCCAATAGGCGGATTCGGTTTGGCTTCGCCATTCGGACCCGAGGAAGATCGGCTCCAGCGTGCCTGGCACGTAAACAAACGTGTTGGCGCGGCCGTAGAGGTACGCGAAGAAGTCGCGAGTGATCCAGTCGAACCAGAAGAAGTCCCTGAAACGCCATTGTGATTTGCCAAGAAAATCGGTAGCCAGCAATTCGAGCTGGAAGGACGTGATGGGAACCGAGCAATCTGCCTGCCACGCCTTGAGCATTCGAATCAGCGGACGCAGATTTCGGGCGTTGGCTTGGTCCGCTGTCTCGATATGAACTGCCTCCGCGCGCGGGTCTGTCTCCTTGTAGCGTCCGCCATCGTGAGTGTCGCAGATCCAATACCTGCCGTTCTGCAGCAAAAACGCGGGCACTACTTCGACGGCGTAACTCTCGAAGCGGACAACGACGACCTGGCCATCGCCCTGACCGGCGTGAAAAAACTGATCCAGTTCGAGTGAGAGAAAATTCCGATTTTCTGACACTGGAAAGGATCAAGAAATGCCCAAAGGAGTGCGTTTAAAGCCCGAGCAGGTTGTGGCCAAACT